>Ga0209254_10003239_pt1 | contig 14876 bp, 13 predicted proteins | sample FrelakmetDIP11DI_FD_187148 | JGI IMG/M metagenome (GOLD analysis project Ga0209254, IMG submission 187148) | Freshwater lake sediment microbial communities from the University of Notre Dame, USA, for methane emissions studies - DIP11 DI (SPAdes)... | ecosystem: Environmental > Aquatic >...
GCGCTCGACGGCCTGGGCACCAAGTTCGGGCAGGCGGTCCGCAACGGCAACGTCGTCCTCGACGACATCAACCCGCAGATGCCCCAGCTCCGCTACAACGTCAAGCAGCTGGCGAACCTGGCCGACATCTACACCGACGCCAGCCCCGACTTCTGGAGCTTCCTGGACCACCTGGTGACCACCGCCAGCACCCTCAACGAGCAGCAGGGCGACCTGGACGCGGCGCTGCTGGCGGCGACGGGCTTCGGCAACACCGGCGCCGACGTCTTCGAGGCGGGCGCACCGTACTTCATCGCCGGCCAGCGTGATCTGGTGCCAACCTCCCGACTGCTGGACACCTACAGCCCCGAGCTGTTCTGCCTTATCCGCAACTTCGCTCAGGCAAATTCGCTGGCCCTGGATTCCTTTGGTGGCAACGGTTATTCGCTCGATACCGTCACCGAGTTCCTCGGCGCTCCGAATCCGTATGTGTACCCGGACAACCTGCCGCGCCTCAACGGCCGCGGCGGGCCGGGCGGCGCACCGGGCTGCTGGCAAGAGGTGACCCGCAACTTCTGGCCGGCGCCGCACCTGGTGGTCGACGCCGGCGCCTCGCTGGCCCCGTACAACCACTTCGAGTTGGGCCAGCCGCTCCTAACCGAGTACGTCTGGGGACGCCAAATTGGGGAGAACACGATCAACCCATGAATATCACCGGCACCGCAATCAAACTCGCAGCATTCTCCTTCGTGCTGCTGCTCTTCACCGCGATCATCGTCATCGTCTTCGGGCAGTTCCGGTTCGACCGGACCACCGCCTACACCGCGGAGTTCAGCAATGCCAGCGGGCTGCGCGACGGTGAGTTCGTCCGGGCCGGCGGTGTGGAGGTCGGCAAGGTCTCGAATCTGAAGCTTGTCGACGGCGGTCGCCGTGTTCTGGTGACCCTCAACGTCGACCGGACGCTGCCGCTGTACCAGTCGACCACCGCGCAGATCCGTTACCAGGACCTGATCGGCAACCGCTTCGTGAACCTCGAACGCGGCACCGGCGAGGGCGCCGACCGGGTCCTGCCGCCCGGCGGGTTCATCCCGATGTCGCGTACCCAGCCCGCCCTCGACCTCGACGCGCTCATCGGTGGCTTCAAGCCGCTGCTCAAGGCGTTGGACCCCGAGAAGGTCAACACCATCGCGTCGTCGTTGATCACGGTGCTCCAAGGCCAGGGCGGCACCATCAACGACATCCTCGACCAGACAGCGCAATTGACCTCCACCTTGGCCGACCGCGACCAGGCGATCGGTGAGGTCATCACGAACCTCAACACGGTGCTGGCCACCGTCGTGAAGCACGAGAAGGAGTTCGACCAGACGGTCAACAACCTCGAGGTGCTCATCACCGGGCTGCGCAACCGGGCCGACCCGCTGGCCAACGCCACCGCCGACATCAGCAACGCCGCAGGCACACTCGGCGACCTGCTGGCTGACGACCGTCCGATCCTCAAGGACACCATCGCCAAGCTGGAGACTATTCAGCAGCCGCTGGTCGACGGCCAGGACCGGTTGGACGACCTGCTCACCAAGCTGCCGGAGGCCGTCAAGATCATCGGCCGCGCCGGTGGCATCTACGGTGACTTCTTCAACTTCTATCTCTGCGACATCAACCTGAAGCTCAACGGCCTACAGCCAGGCGGACCGGTCCGCACCGTGAAGATCACCCAGCAGCCGACGGGTAGGTGCACCCCGCAATGAGGACGCTAGAGGGTTCGAACCGGATCAAGAACGGCCTGGCCGGCATCGTGATCGTGGTGCTGGTCATCGCAGTGGGACAAAGCTTCGCGAGCATTCCTCAGCTGTTCGCGCAGCCGACCTACTACGGCCAGTTCGCCGACTCGGCGGGCATCAGTCCGGGTGACAAGGTGCGGATCGCCGGCATGGAGGTCGGCCGGGTCAAGTCGCTGGCGATCGAGGGCGACCGCGTGCTGCTCGGATTCTCGTTGGATGGCCGGGAGATCGGCACGGACAGCCGGATGGCCATCCGCACCGAGACGATCCTGGGCAGGCGTGCCATCGAGATCGAGCCGCGCGGCGAGAAGGTCCTCAAGCCCATGGGCGTTCTGCCCGTCGGTCAGACCACCACGCCCTATCAGATCTACGACGCTGTCTTCGACCTCACCAAGGCCTCCCAGGGCTGGGATCTCGAGACGGTCAAGCGCTCGTTGAACGTGTTGTCGGAGACCATCGATCAGACCTATCCGCACCTGAGCGCCGCACTCGACGGCGTCGCCCGGTTCTCCGACACCATCGGAAAGCGCGACGAGCAGTTCAAGCAGCTGCTGGCGAACGCCAACAAGGTCGCCGCCGTGCTGGGTAACCGCAGCGAGCAGATCAACCGGCTGGCGGTGAACGCCCAGACATTGCTGGCCGCGATCAACGACCGTGGCCGTGCGATCGACTACCTGCTGCAGAACGTCTCGCAGATCTCCCAGCAGTTCGCCGGCTTCATCGACGATAACCCGAACCTGAATCACGTTCTGGAGCAGCTGCGTACGATCAGCGACGTGCTGGTCAAGCACAAGGTCGACCTGGCCGACTCGTTCATCACGGCGTCGAAGTTCATGGGTGCCCTCGCCGAGGCGATCGGCTCGGGCCCGTACTTCAAGACCCTCGTGGTCAACCTCGTGCCGTACCAGATCCTGCAGCCGTGGGTGGATGCCGCGTTCAAGAAGCGCGGCATCGACCCCGAGGAGTTCTGGCGCAACGCGGGTCTGCCGGCCTTCCGGTTCCCCGATCCCAACGGCCAGCGTCAGGCCAACGGCGCACCGCCGCCCGGGCCGCAGATTCTCGAGGGCACCCCGGAGTTTCCGGGTCCCGCCGTCGGGCCCGGCTCGCCGTGCTCGTACACGCCACCGGCGGACGGCATCCCGACTCCGGCCAATCCGCTTCCGTGCGCTGGCCTGACCGACGGGCCGTTCGGCCCGGTGCCCGGCGGGTACCCACCGCCCAACATCGCGATCTCGGCACCGAACCCGGCCGCGGTTGGCGGCCCGGGTGTGCCGAGCGCCGCCGTGCCCGGCGAATTCTCGCCCAACGTCGCCGGTGTGCCGGCGGCTCCGCTGGCGCCCGGACCGCCCGGAGCGCGCACCGTGCCGGTCGGCCCGTTGCCCGGTCCGGCCGACAACACGCCGGGCATCGCACCGCCGCCGCCGGCGCTCATCGGACCGATCCCGCCGCCGGGACCGGGTCCGCAGGTCCCGCCGGTCGGCGACCTGGCGCCCATCGATCAGGGAGGGGGAGCCTAATCGATGTCGACGAAACTCAACGTAGGCAACCTGGGCTTGTCGAAGATGTCACGGATGTCCGTCGTCATCGGCACGCTGGCCGTGATCCTCGGACTGATCGCGGCGCTGGTCGGCTACCAGCTGTACAAGAAGATGACCACCAACACCGTGGTCGCCTACTTCTCCCAAGCGCTTGCGCTCTACCCCGGCGACCGGGTTCAGATCATGGGCGTCCAGGTCGGCAACATCGACAAGATCGAGCCCGCCGGCGACAAGATGAAGGTCACCTTCAACTACGCCAACAGATACAAGGTGCCCGCCGACGCGACCGCGACGATCTTGAACCAGAGTCTGGTCGCCTCCCGCGTGATCCAGCTGGCGCCGGCCTACACCGGCGGCCCCGTGCTGGCGGACAACGCCGTCATCCCGATCGAACGCACTCAGGTGCCGGTCGAGTGGGACGACCTGCGTAACCAGATCTCCGAAGTGCTCACCGCGTGGGGCCCCACGCCCGATCAGCCCAAGGGGCCGCTCGGCGACGCCATTGAGTCCTTGGCCAACGGCCTGGAGGGCAAGGGCGAGCAGATCAACACGACCTTCCGTGCGCTCTCGGATGCGGTGACCGCGATCGACGAGGGCCGCGGCGACCTCTTCGGCGTGCTCAAGAGTCTGGCGCTGTTCGTCAACGCCCTGCACAAGAGCGATCGGCAGTTAGTCGCGCTCAACACCGACCTGGCCACCCTGACCAACTCGTTGAGCAACTCCGATCAGGAGGTGGCGAACGCGGTGCGGGACATCAACACGCTGTTGATCACGGCCCGCAAGTTCATCGACGAAAACGGCTCGGTACTGAGCAAGGACATCAACAACCTGGCCGACGTCACCAACCAGTTGATGCAGCCCGATGCCCGCAACGGCATCGAGACGGTGCTGCACGTCTACCCGACGCTCGCGGCCAACCTGCAGAATATCTACCACCCGACGCACGGCGCCCTGGTCTCCGTCCCGGTGGTCGCCAGCTTCGCCAACCCGATGCAGTTCCTCTGCAGTGCGATCCAGGCCGGCAGCCGGCTCGGATATCAGGACTCGGCCGAGCTGTGCGCGCAGTACCTGGCGCCGATCCTGGATGCGATCAAGTTCAACTTCCCGCCGTTCGGCGTCAACCAGTTCTCCACGGCGGAGACGTTGCCGAAGTACGTGGCCTACTCCGAGCCGCGGTTGCAGCCGCCACCCGGGTACAAGGACACGACAGTGCCCGGCATCTGGTCGCGTGACACGCTCTTCTCGCACGGCAACTCCTCCAACGTCCCCTGGCATGCCGGCTTCGGGCCGCCCGACTGGATCGTTGCGCCCGGTATGCAGGGCGTCGACGTGGGGACGTTCACCGCCAACATGCTGACCCCGGATTCGCTGGCGGCGTTGATGGGCGGGCCCGACCCGGCCTCCATCCCGCCGGCCGGCCCGCCGGGTGGTGCGCCACCGAACGCGTACGACCAGAACAACCCGCTGCCGCCGCCGTGGTATCCGGGGGCCCCGCCGCCACCGGCGCCCGCGCCCGGTGTGATCCCGGGCCCGCTGGCGGTGTCGCAGCAGATCAACGGTGGCGCGCCGGCTCCGGCAGCGCCCGCCCCGGCGGCACCGGCCCCGGCCGGCCCAGCGCTGCCCGCTGAGATGGGGAGTGGACAGTGAGCGCGATAATGAGCGCCGCCCGCCGCTATGGCTGGCGCAGCCTGGTGCTGGTCGTCACCGCGATGGTACTGACCTCCTGCGGCTGGCGTGGTATCGCCAACGTGCCGCTGCCCGGTGGCCCGGGTAGCGGCAGGGACAAGATGACCATCTACGTCCAGATGCCGGATACGTTGGCGCTCAACGTCAACAGCCGGGTCCGGGTCGCCGACGTGTTCGTCGGCTCGGTCAAGAAGATCGAGCTCAAGAACTGGATCCCGACCCTGACTCTGGATCTTCAGCCTGGAATCAAGTTGCCGGCCAACGCCATTGCGCGCATCGGCCAGACCAGTATCTTGGGCACCCAGCACATCGAACTGGACCCGCCGCCGGATCCCACGCCCGAACCGCTGCGCAACGGTGCGACGATCCCGCTGAAGAACTCCCAGTCGTTCCCGACCACCGAGCGCACCCTGGCCAGCATCGCCACCGTGCTGCGCGGCGGCGGTATCCCGAACCTGGAAGTGATCCAGACCGAGGTCACCAACATCCTCTCGGGCAACGCCGACCAGATCCGGGACTTCCTGGGCAAGCTGAACACCTTCACCGATCAGCTCAACCAGCAGCGCGACGATCTGACCCGCGCGATCGACTCCACCAACGAGTTGTTGAAGATCATCGCGCAGAACAACACCACGCTTGACCGGGTGCTCACCGAGCTCCCGCCGCTGGTCGAGTATCTCGCGGGCTCCCGGGACAAGCTCACCGGCGCCGTGGAGGCGCTGGGCCGGTTCGGCGACGTCACCGCAACGACGCTGTCGACCGCGCGTGCCGACCTCGACACCAACCTGCAGCTGCTGCAGCGGCCGTTGAAGCAACTCGGCAAGGCGGGGCCGTACCTGATCGACTCCTTCAGGCTGGTGGTCACGGCTCCCTACCCGATCGACAACGTGCCGAAGGTCATCCGCGGTGACTACATCAACACGTCGGCCACCTTCGACCTGACGCTCAGCGCGATCGACAACGCATTCCTGACCGGAACCGGTTTCTCCGGGATGCTGCGCGCCCTCGAGCAGGCGTGGGGTCGCGACCCGCAGACGATGATCCCGGATGTGCGGTTCACGCCTCACCCGAACATGACCGACGGCGGTCCGTACGTCGAGCGCGGCGAGTGAGGGGTGACGGCTAGATGTTGACCCGCTTCATCAAGACGCAGCTCGTCGTGTTCGGCGTGCTGACCGTGATCGCGCTGGTGGTGCTTGGGATGTACTTCCTGCGCCTGCCGACTCTGGCCGGCGTCGGCCAGTACACGCTGAAGGCGGACCTGCCGTCCTCGGGCGGCCTGTACCGCACGGCCAACGTCACCTACCGCGGCGTGACGATCGGGCGGGTGACCGCCGTCGAGCCCACCGAAACGGGTGTGCGGGCCACGATGAGCATCGGTGACCAGTTCAAGATCCCGGTCGACGCCAGCGCCAACGTGCACTCGGTTACCGCAGTCGGCGAGCAGTATCTGGACCTGGTGTCCGACGGCAATCCCGGCAAGTACTTCGCCCCCGGTCAGACCATCACCAAGAGCACCGTGCCCAGTGAGATCGGCCCGGCGCTGGATGCCGCCAACAACGCCCTGGCGGCGCTGCCGGCGGACAAGATCCCGGTGCTGCTCAACGAAACCGCTTTGGCGGTAGGTGGTCTGGGCCCGTCGCTGCAGCGGCTGGTCGACGGCACCCAGGCTCTCGTGAGTGACCTCAAGACCAACATCCAAGACGTCAACGACATCATTCAGAACTCCGCCCCCGTCGTCGACAGCCAGGTCAACTCCGGTGATGCGATTGCGCGCTGGGCGGCGAGCCTGAACTCGATCGCCTCCCAGGCCGCGGCTCAGGATCAGGCGCTACGCAGCGGGCTGACCCAGGCGGCCCCGACCGCCGACGCGGTCACCGCGGTGTTCAGCGATGTCCGCGAGGCCCTGCCGCAGACATTGGCCAACCTGGAGATCATCATCGAGATGCTCAAGCGCTACAACAAGGGCGTCGAGCAGGCACTGGTGTTGCTGCCGCAGGGCGCCTCGGTTGCCCAAGCGGTCTCGGCGCCCTACCCGCGCCAGGCGGCGCTGGACTTCGCTCTGACGATCAACCAGCCGCCGCCGTGCCTGACCGGCTTCCTGCCGGCCAGCCAGTGGCGCGCGCCGGCGGACACCTCGCGCAGGCCGGTCGAGGACGGGCTCTACTGCAAGATCCCCAAGGACACTCCGGCCAACGTGGTTCGCGGCGCGCGCAACTTCCCCTGCGTCGACATTCCGGGCAAGCGGGCGTCCACCCCGATGGAATGCCGTAGCAACGAGCCCTACACCCCGTTGGGCACCAACCCCTGGTACGGCGACCCCAATCAGGTGCTGACCTGCCCGGCGCCGGCGGCTCGATGCGACCAGCCGGTCAACCCCGGTACGGTGATACCGGCACCGTCGATCAACAATGGGATGAACCCGTTGCCGGCGGACCTGCTGCCGCCGCCCACGCCGCCGACGAGTGACGAGCTGAGTCCGCCGGGGACGGGGTCGGTCCAGTGCAACGGACAGCAACCGAATCCGTGCACGTACACTCCGGCAGCAAGCAATACAGCGGTCTACAACCCGCAGAGCGGGCAGTTGGTTGGCCCTGACGGTGTGAAGTACAGCGTCACGACCTCGAGCAGTACAGGAGACGACGGATGGAAGGAGATGCTGGCTCCGGCCGGCTGAACCCGACACCGCCGTTCGACGATGCCGAACGGAGTGAGGCGGAGGAGACGGCGAATCAGATCCCGCCCGCCGACGACGACGCCGACAGCAATGCGGCCGAGGACTCGGTGAATCAGACCCCCCCGGTCGACGATGACCCGTCAGTTGACGATGCGCAAACTGGTGAGGCACCGGAGTCTGCTACCGACGCAGCCGTCGACGAGGTGGCGCCGCAGCGCTCGCGCCTGAGTGGACGCTGGCTGGCCGGCGTCTGCGCGGCACTCCTGGTCGTCGCACTTGCGGTGGGAGCCGGCGGCTACTTCGCGTTGCGGTCGCACCAGAAGAGCACGGCCACCGCGCGGACGGAGGCCGCCGCCCTGGCCGCTGCCAAAGACTGCGTCACCGCGACCCAGGCGCCCGATGCCAGCGCCATGGAGGCCAGCCAGCGCAAGATCATCGAATGCGCGACAGGCGGCTTCGGCGCGCAGGCCGCGCTCTACAGCGGGCTGTTGGTGGACGCCTACCAGGCCGCCAAGGTGCAGGTGCAGGTCTCCGACATGCGCGCGGCCGTCGAACGGCACAACGACGACGGCTCGATGGACGTTCTGGTGGCGATGCGGGTGAAGGTGTCCAACTCCGAGGCCCAGGGGCAGGAGCAGGGCTACCGGTTGCGGGTCAAGATGATGCCCGACGCCGGCACCTACAAGATCGCCGACCTCGCCCAGGTGAGCAAGTGACGGTAGCCGCTGAAGGCGCTGTCGGCGGTTCGGACATCGAGGCCACCACCCTCGTCGAGGAACCGGCCGCGCCCAAGGTGAGTTGGGGCGCACGGGCCGGGGCCTTCGGAATCGACGTCCTGGTCGGCGTCGGTGTCCTGGTCACGCTCATGCTGGTGGCGTGGGCGGCGCCGCTGCGCGGCTGGCTGTGGTGGGTCACGGTCAGTGCGGGAGCGGTGGTGTTCCTGGTGATGGCCGTCAACAGATGGGTCTTGCCCTCGGTCAAGGGGTGGACGCTGGGGCGGTCGGTGTTCGGCATCGTCGTCGTGACCCGGGGCGGCGGAGCCGTCGGCCCGTGGCGTCTGCTGCTGCGTGACATCGCACACCTGCTCGACACCGCGCCGCTGTTCCTCGGATGGCTGTGGCCGCTGTGGGACGGCCGCGGCCGGACGTTCGCCGACTTGATCACCCGCACCGAGGTGCGACGTATCGACGGTGAGCGTCCCGACCGGCGCAGGTTGGCCGGAGCGGTGTTGGCATCGGCCGCGGTGCTGGCGCTGGCGGGGGCTGGTCTGGGGTATCTGACGGTCTACCGACACGAACAGGCTGGAGTTCAGACCCGCCAGCAGATCGCGGAACAGGGCCCGAAGATCGTCGAGAACACTTTGAGCTACGACGTCGCCGAGATCGACGCCGACTTCGAGCGGGCCCGGTCGCTGGTGACTGACGGCTATCGTCCACAGCTGATCGCCCAGCAGGACGCGGTGCGCAAGGCTGGGCCCGTCGACAACACCTATTGGGTGACCAACAGTGCGGTACTGACCAATACCAAAGACCGGGCCGTGATGCTGTTGCTCATGCAGGGCCAGCGCGGTGCGGCCCCGAAGCAACGGCTGATCACCGCGACGGTGCAGGCCGACTTCGAGAAGTCGGCTAGCGGCGAGTGGCAGATCTCCAACCTCGCGGTGCTGGCCAAACCGAACCCGGCGAGGCAGGGCCAATGAGCCCGCGCAGGCGAGCGAAGCGAGGCAAGCAATGAGTCCGCGCAGGCGAGCGAAGCGAGGCAGGCAATGAGTCCGCGCAGGCGAGCGAAGCGAGGCAAGCAATGAGCCCGCGCCGCAGGGTCGAACCGGGCAGCAAGGACGTCTTCCGCTTGCCCGAGCCGCAGCCGCGCCGCTGGGTGCTGCCGCTGGTCGCCGGGGTGGCCGCCGTGGCGGTCCTCGCTGCCGTCGCCGTCAGCGCGCTGGTTCTGGTCAAACGGGAGACCCAGCGCCACGACTTGTTCCGCGACGCCGCAGTGATCCAAACCGTCAGCGGCTTCATGACCCTATACACGTCTCCGGATCCGTTCCGCGCCAACGACTATGCCAACAACATCTTGGCCCAAGGCACCGGCCAGTTCGCCAAGCTCTACCGGGAGAAGATGAACGAGGTCGTCATCCAGGTAGCCCAGGCCGAGCCCACGAAGGGCTCCGTGCAGGCCGCCGGCATCGAACGCTGGAACTCCGATGGCAGCGCCGACGTCGTGGTCGCCGCGACGACCAACACCAAGATGCCGGACGGCAAGACCATCGCCAGCGGAAGCCGCTGGGTGGTCACCGCGATCAAGGAAGGGGAGCAGTGGAAGATCAGCAATCTGCTGCAGGTGATCTGACCGACGCCGCGTCGGACGAGCAGGCACCCGACGACACCGCACCAGCTGAGGACACCGCACCATCCGAGACGGGCATCGAGGTCGGCCCAACCCCCGCGGTGCCGCCGGTGGTGAAGCGAAACTGGTTCAGCCGCAACAAGGTTGCGCTGGGAGTGGGAACGTCGGCGGCGCTGTTCGTGGCGGCCGGAGCCTTCGCGGGCGCGACGGTGCAGCCCTACCTGGCCGACCGTGCCGCCGTTGCGACCAAGCTGGACATCGCCCGGACGGCGGCTGACGCGATCACCACCCTGTGGACCTACACCCCTGAGGACATGGACAAACTGCCGGACCGTTCGGCGAAGTACCTGTCTGGTGACTTCCAGGATCAGTACCGCAAGTACGTCGACGCCATCGTGCCGACCAACCGGCAGGCCAAGGTCACCAACAACACTCAGGTGGTCGGTACCGCGGTCGAGTCGTTGCAAGGCTCGGAGGCCACCGCGATCGTGTACACCAACACGACCTCCACCAGCCCGTTGAGCAAGAACATCCCGGCCATGAAGTACCTGTCCTACCGTCTGCAGCTCAAACGTCAGGGCGGCGACTGGCGGGTGACCAAGATGACCACGGTGACGTCTTTGGACCTCACACCGCAGATGTGACCGCGGTATTGGCGATACTTGCCCCATGGCCGTCGCGTCGCCCGTCTCCGAACGTCTCACCGTCGTCGCACTGCTGCTGTTGACGTTCGCCACCGGACTGGTGGATGCGATCAGCGTGCTCGTCCTCGGGCACGTGTTCGTCGCCAACATGACCGGCAACGTGATCTTCCTGGGGTTCTGGTTCGTGCCGCACTCCGGGGTGGACATGACCGCGGCCGTGATCGCCTTCATCAGCTTCCTGATCGGGACGGTCATCGGCGGACGCTTCGCCCGGCACCTGGACTACGAGGTGCGGCGGTGGCTGACCGCGGCGCTGGGAACCGAGGTGCTGCTGCTGATCGTGCTGGCCGTCCTGGCCGGAACAGGTGTGGTGTCCTATCACGACGGCGGCAAGCTGATCCTGATTGCGGGTCTGGCCGTCACGTTCGGTGCGCAGAACGCCGCGGCACGGCAGTTTGGAGTCCAGGAGCTCAGCACCACGGTGCTGACGTCGACCATCGTCGGGATCGGTGTCGACAGCCGGCTCGCCGGTGGCAGCGGAGAGCGCGAAAAGTTGCGCTACACCGTGGTTCTGACGATGCTTGCGGGCGCCGCGGTGGGGGCGACAATGACTCGGTTCATGGTCGCACCGGTCATCGGCCTGGCTGCGGCGGCCGTGGCGACCAGCCTGGTGATCTTCCGGTACGGGCGGCATCCGGCGGAGAACTGAAGCCGGCATGCCCGAGTTCGTCAAACGCAACGCGAACGCCCCGCACGGCTTCTTCGCCTGTGAGGCAGCCGGTTTGGCGTGGCTGGGCAGCGTCTCCGACGGCGTGCCTTGCGCGCGGGTACTGCGTTACGACGAGGCCAGCCTCGCCCTGGAGCACCTGCGCAGCGCACCGCCCGGTGCGGAGGCGGCCCGCGCGTTCGGCCGGCAGTTGGCCGTCACCCACGACGCGGGCGCGAGCGGGTTCGGAGCGCCGCCGCAGGGCTGGGACGGCCCCGGTTTCTTCGGCCCGCTGACCCGGCCGCTGCCGATGAGCCTGATCGCGCACGACAGTTGGGGGCGCTTCTACGCCGAGGAGCGGTTGGTTCCCATGCTCGAGCACGCCGCCGCCGGGTTGGACGGTACGGTCAAGGCCGACATCGAACGGATTGTGAAGCGCTGTGCCCGAGGTGATTTCGACGACGACGAGCCGCCGGCGCGGCTGCACGGCGATCTGTGGAGCGGCAACGTGATGTGGACCGAGGCCGGTGCGGTGCTCATCGACCCGGCCGCCCACGGCGGGCATCGCGAGACCGATCTGGCGATGCTGGCGCTGTTCGGTTGCCCGCACCTGGGCGCGGTCGTCGAGGGCTATCACAGCGTGCACCCACTGCGGGGCGGCTGGCGGGACCGCATTGCGCTGCACCAGCTTTATCCGCTGCTGGCGCACGTCGCGCTGTTCGGGGCCGGCTACGCGCACCAGACCGCCGCGGCGGCGCGCGCCGCGCTGGCTCTCTAGTTGAACGCCAGCCAGGCCGGCAGGGCGCGTTCGCGTGAGTCGCACAGCACCTGCATGGTGTCGCAGGACCCTCTGGGCACACCGGCGCCGGCCCACATCCCGCCGGTGTCGCGGCGCAGCACGATCGCCGAGGAACCGCCTCCGTCGAGCAGGATCGCGGTGTCGCTGCCCAGCCCGCGGAACAGGTCCTGGATCTGGTCGGGTGTGTAGCTGCCGCCCTGAAAGACGTACATCTCGTCTTTGTCCCTGGCGTAGGCCAGCGCGGTGCGGGCCGCGCTGGGGCCGGGATCGTCCATCTGCCCGGTGTCGCCGGGGGCCAACAGCTTCAGACCGCTGACTGCTGCGAATCGGCTGCCCTTGTCCATCAGGCCCTGGATGACCGGGGAGGCGGCGTCATAGTCGTCCGGGGCCTTGGGCGTCACCAGGTACGGCGCACCGGCCACCGGCAGGATCATCGTCGAAAGCGCCGTCCACACCTCGTCGCCACCGGAGAGCGCCTGCTTGCCCGCGTAGGCCAGCGTGCCCGTCACGGCCGCGTTGGCGCGTCCCTGTCCGCGGGTGTTGTCGACGTAGGCCCCCAGCGGAGAACTGCACCCGGTCGACTTCCATGAGCCGCCCTGTTGCGGGCGTACGTCGAAGAAGTTGGCGTTGATCGCGATGGTCGGCTGGCCGAGTACCTGCCATGCCTGCAGCGGGGTGTAGGTCTCCGAGGCCTGCACCAGACCTTCCCGGGTCCGCGCCCCCGGTGTCTGTTCGCAGCGGGCCTGGTAGCCGGTGTGGGTGTCGACCAGCAGCCGCGGCGTCAGGCGCCGCGAGGCGGACTTGATGATCATCAAGTGTCCGCCGTTGGTCATCTCGTACCAGTTGCCGGCGGCGTTGAGCATCGGCGCCGGGTAGCCGCCGCCGAAGTTGTAGACCAGATAGCTACCGCGCGTCGTCGCGATCGCCTGTGCCAACTGATCGCGGCCGTCAGCGACTGCCACGGGCGCACCCGCGGTGGCGGCCAGGGTCAGGCCGGCGAGCACCGCCATGCAGCTCGCGGCGGCTCGCCGACGCGTCGCGACTCGGGTTGGCACACTTGACCTTTCCGTGGGGAGCGACAAATGTAGCTACTTCACAATAGCCACAGCAATCACACAGTCAACTTTCGTAACAAACCCATGACGGTACGGTCCCGGCGCCGTCACAACTGCGCCGAAGCTATGTGCAACAGGGCCAATTTCGGCGGTTGCCGGTTATCAGGGCGCGATTGTGGGAACAACACCTCTGAACGGATCCCGCCCGGGACCGCCGGAACACAAGGAGCAGCAATGATCGGAACGATTATCGGAGCGATCGTCGTCGGCCTGATCGTGGGGGCATTGGCGCGACTGGTGATGCCCGGCAAGCAGAACATCGGCATCATCATGACGATCCTGCTTGGAGTGGTGGGCTCGTTCCTGGGTTCGTGGATCTCCTACCAGGTTGGATACTCGAATTCGAACGGCGGATTCGCCATCATCCCGTTCCTCGTCGGCGTCGTCGTCGCGGTGATCCTGATCGCGATCTACGTGGCGATCGCCGGACGCCGGGACCAGGTACACCGGTAACGGTCACCGGCCCGGCGGCGCGAGCCGGTACACCGCTCCGGCGTAATCGTCGGTGATGTACACCGCGCCGTCCGGGCCGGCCACCGCGGCCACCGGCCGCCCCCACCGCGTGCCGTCCTCGCCCTGGAATCCGCCGACCAAGGTCTGCTGCGGCCCCACAGTTCCGCTGCGCCAGGCAAAGAACGAGACCTCCGGTGCCCGCGGGGGAGTCCGGTTCCACGAGCCGTGCACTCCCAGCAACGCTCCTCGCGCGAACGGCTCGGGCAGGGCGCCGTCGGTGAAGCTCAAGCCGAGCGGAGCCGAGTGGGCGCCCAGCGTCTGTTCCACCGGGGGCAGCGCCGCACAGTCGAGTTCGGATCCGTCGGCGTTGGTCTGCACGTCGCGGACAAAACCACCAGCCTCGGGATTGCAATAGGGCCAACCCAATTCGCGTCCCGCCGTCAGCCGCGCGATGACCTCCGGTGGATGCTCGTTGACGTAGTCGGTGACCTTGCCGTAGGACGGGCCGGGACGGGGATCGGCGACATTGTCGCGATTGTTGACCGCCGTCCACACCGAACCATCCGGGGCGACCGCCAACCCGGTACCGTTGCGCACCCCGGTGGCGAAGGGCGCCGGTGTACTCCCGCCCGGCGGTATCCGCATGATGGTGGCGCGCGGCGGGTTCGCCGTCCGGTCGGCGGCCGAGATGTTGCCCGTGGAGCCGATGGAGAAGTACACCGCGCCGTCGGGCGCGACCGCCACGCTCTTCAAAGCGTGCGCGTAGGCACCGCCCAGTTCGGGGCTACGGGCATCGGGCAAGCCCGCCGCGACGACCCGTCGCTGGGTGGCAGACCCGTCGCCGTAGCGGAATGTGTTGACCTGATTGCTTTCCGCGACGTAGAGCGTCGGTCCGTCGAAGGCCAGTCCGTGCGGTTGGTCCAATCCGTCGAGCAGCACAGCGGTGCGGGCCTGCTGCCCGTCGCGAGTCAGGCGAAGGACCTGTCCGGACCGGGGCACCGATACCAGCAGCGCGCCGTCAGGCTCCCACAGCGCCAGCCGGGCGCCTGGAACACGCGCCCAGACCGACATCGTCCAGTTCGGTGGCACGAGCGCCTGGCGCGGGCTGTCCAGGGGCGCCCGGCCCATGCCCGCGGGGACGGTGACGGTGACCGG
>Ga0209254_10003240_pt1 | contig 14876 bp, 6 predicted proteins | sample FrelakmetDIP11DI_FD_187148 | JGI IMG/M metagenome (GOLD analysis project Ga0209254, IMG submission 187148) | Freshwater lake sediment microbial communities from the University of Notre Dame, USA, for methane emissions studies - DIP11 DI (SPAdes)... | ecosystem: Environmental > Aquatic >...
CGTGTCGTATGAAGCTATCATACGACATATACCGTTTGCAAAGCGTTTGATCGGGCGTTTGGGAGCGGAAAATTTAAGGAAAAAGCGAAAATGAGCAACAACAGGCAGCTATCGCCCGCCATTTCCCCGATATGGAATGAAAGGAGAGATTTGACCTGTAGTTGGGCTCCAGGGTCTGGCTACAGGTAGCCTAACTCACGGGCAAATTCCATGGCTCGATCCAGGTGGAGGCGCGCTGCTCCAGCCTGATCTTTTGCTTTTGCCTGGAGCGCCGCTTCCAGTGCGACGTTCAGCTCATCCGGCAGGCGCTGCTGCGTCGGTTCGAGCAGCGCCTGGACATAAGCCCAGGCTTCGTCTTCCCGGTCCTGCGCCAGCGCCACCGCGATGAGAGGCCAGAGGGCCAGCCATTGGAAAGGGTAAACGAGCGGGGACTGCCGCCAGATAACCAGAGCTTCTTGGCCTGATTGTTCCGCTGCGGCCAGGTCCTGCCCGCGGCAGGCGAGCCAGGCCTGGTTGCCCTTGGCTGCAGCCACATAGTCAGGCATATGGGCAACTTCAGCTGCTTGTAGTGCGCGCGAGGCGCAGTTAAATACCTCATCCATCTGACCCCGGAAGCGGAACAAGACAGTCAAATAGGTGAGAATAAGGGTTCGCATCGGCACAATTCCAGAGGTTTCGGCCAGCTCCAGTACGGCCTGCAGGTTTTCCTCGGCATCGGCAAGCTCACGACGCCACAGGTGGAGGAAACCGAGCTCGAATTGGCATTCAACCCTCGTCTTCAGGCTGCCCCATTCCCGGCTTGCAGCGAGCGTTTCGCGTGAGTTGGCCAGCATCTCGTCCGAAATTGTGTAACGTTCCCTTCTTAAATGCATCAGGATGGAGGCCATCAGGAAACGCATGCGGCTGAAAGCTCTTCCACGCTCTTGCACGACCGGCTGTAGTTTATTCACCAACGCATCCATCTCAGGCCATTGAGCCAACCAATAATGCGCCCAAACCTTTTCAACCTGAACCTCAAGCCATTCATCCCACCAAATATTGGAATCCTCGCCGGGCTGGTTGCCCAGCGCAATTTCGGCCTGATAGCAGGCATCCAACGCCTGCGCGTAAAGCCTTTGTTCTCGCATGACTGCTCCCGCCTTACAATAGAGGCGTGCCTGCCATACTGGATCTGTGTGGGGAACCTGGGTCTGTGCGCTCTGGTAGGCTTGTAGGGCTTCTTCATGCCGTGCTTTCAATTCGAGGATATCACCCAACGCCTCCCAAAGATGTACAGCAAGCTGGTAGCTGGATTCACCACCGCCTGAGCATAACCTGTGATCCTCCACCAGCGCCAGGCCGCGTTGCAACAGCGCAATGGCTTCCTCGTTAGCATAGACCTGACGCGCCTGCTCTGCTGCGCGTAAATAGTATGGGGCCGCTAGTTCTGGCAGACCGGCACGCTCATAATGAGCCGCCACCTGATGGCTCACAGGGTCCAGTTCCGCGGCGTGGAGCGTTTCCAGCGCCTGGGCGGCTTGACGATGAAGCAGTCGTCGCCGTGCAGCGCTCATGCCGCTATAGGCTACTTCCCGCAGCTTGTCATGGCTAAAGTCGTAGGCGTCTGCGCCGTGCTCCCGCACGATTCGCCGCTGCCACAGCTCGTCAAGCTGGCGGACCAGGGTAGCCTCGTCACAGCCGCTGGCCTTCGCCAGAAGCTTGAAACTAAATTCCCGGCCGATCGTGGCCGCCAGGCAAGCCAGTTCCCGGGTTGAGGGTGGGAGCTGCGCCAGGCGTGCTTCAAGAACTGACTGTACCTTTGGTGGCAGGCCTACATCGTCAGGTAGGTAATCTTGAGGGAACTTTCGGACCGTGCCAGCATTCAATTTCTGGACCTGAAGCGGCAACCATGCCCGCACGGTTTCGACCACAAACAATGGATTGCCCTCTGTCTCCCGGTACAGGATTTGAGCTACTCCCGTGTTAATCTCAACGCCTGCAATCTGCGATGCCAGGGTTTGAGTGGCGGTCTCGTCCAGCGGGCGTAGGTCCATCTCGGTCACCTGCCCTTCAGCACGTAGCACCTGGAGCCAGGACACAAGTGGATGGCTGTCTCCAATCTCCTCCGACCGGTAGGTGCCAACGACTAGCAGCCGCGCTTCGACCGCGAAGCGCAACAGGAAATGCAGCCATTCCAAGGTATCCCGGGCGCACCATTGGAGGTCATCAATCGTCAGCAAGAGAGGCTGGTTTGTGCCAAGTATGGCGCGCGAAAGCGCTTCGAAAAGGCGTTGCCTCTGCCAGGATTCGGTCAGTGCAACCGGTCGGGGCAGGTCAGATCGCTGTGCCAATACCTCCGGCAGCAGCCGTGCCACTTCTGCAAGCCAAACATCTTCCAGGGGTGCCAATGGATGGGCACGCAGCCAAGCGACGGCCGGAGCATAGGCGAGTTCACCTTCAGCCGCATAACAATGGGCATTGGCGCTGGTGATGCCCTGGCGAGTTGCCCACTGCAGCAGTTCCTCTGCCAGTCTGGTCTTGCCGATCCCAGCCTCTCCACTCAGTATCACGACATGTGGTTCTCCACCTGCAACAACTGCACGCCAGGCCTTCAGCATCTGCGCCCACTCCCCCTCTCGCCCCACCAGGAGAGAAAAGGCAGTCGTTGTCGGAACCATTTGCGATGGTTGTGCCTCTGCGCCCAGCAGCTGCTCGTAAGCCTCCCGGGTGGCAGCGCTGGGTTCCACGTCCAACTCACGCTGCAAGACAGTGGCGCAGGTATGATAGGTTTGCAATGCGCCAGCCCGGTCACCATTCAAGGCATGGAGGCGAATGAGGAGGCGGTAGGTAGCTTCGTGCAACGGGTCATATCGTAATATTCGCTGAGCGTTACGGATAGCCGGCTTGTAGTCGCGCTGCTCCTCCAGCATCCAAACCAGTTGTTCCGAGGCGCTGAGATATGCCTGGCGCAATCCTTCACGGTAGGGTATGATCCAATCATCGTAGCAGCTGGGAAGCAAGTCTCCTTTGTACAGGTCTACTGCTCGCTCCAACGCCTCTCGAACTGCAGCAAAATCGCCCATCTGTTGCGCCTGCTCTGAGTGAGCGAGCGCCGAATCAAAGTCGGCCGCATCCAGGGTAAATGGGGCGTCGGAGTGCCACTGCAAGGTCTGCACGCCTGCTTCAAGATAGGAATCCGCGTCCGGCAAGGCGTGTCGCAGGTGGTGCAAAAGGTTGCGCAGGTTCGTACGGGCTTGAGCTTCGCTTGTATCAGGCCAGAAGAGAAAGGCCAGATGCGCACGGGATTGGGGAGCATCCCTGTGTAGCATCAGATATGCCAACAGTGATTGCAGGCGCGACGTATCGACGTCCGTGACGGGTGCTTCGTCGTTTCGAATGCAGAAATCTCCCAACAGCGAAACGCTCAGCATTGGAGTCAATTCAGATCGATACCAGTACCATGGACGAACGCCCCAGCTAAGTACCTATTATATCCCAACCCGCACCCTGGCTGAAGTCTATCTGATCGTTCTCCTGGTTGCCTCATCGGACTTATGGATATGGATACGATGGCATAGACATAATTTTAAAAGTCAATAATTCGAGGTCAGCTAGATGAGATTGGGATCCGGAACGTGGTCGCTGATAGTCTTTCCTATTATGTGGAGTCGAACGCTGATAATATTTCTAAATAGCACCAGACGCCCAGCACGCATAGGCAACACGTGGTTTGAGCCGCTACCTGCTCGCTTACTACAACGCCCGAATCTGGGCCTCGGCCAGGCGCTGGGCTTGACACCCGCTGCGCACAGAGTATAATCCGTGCCATCAAGTCAAAATTGACTGAAAGATCGGCGCGGAGCCGAGTAACCGGACGCCCTTTTCAGAGAGCTGCTGGTGGTGCGAAGCAGCAGGCCAGTCTGGCGAAATCCACTCCGCCGGCCCAAAACCGGGTCAATTGCTCCCGCAGGGGGGCGATACGGAAAAGCACCGTATCGCTCCGTAAAGGAGCCGGCCGCGCCCGTTAGCGCGCAGCAGAGGCCGTTGCATGGGCGGCAAAAGCAGGTGGCACCACGAGCGCCCCCCTCGTCCTGCGGGACCGGGGGGCGTGATGATTCTATGTTGGAGGTGCAAAATGTTAGATATAAATTTGATCCGCGAACAACCTGATGTAGTCCGCCAGAGCATGTCAGCCCGGCAGATGGACAGCTCCCCGGTAGACGCCGTGTTGGCGCTCGACGAGCAGCGCCGGAGCCTGATCCAAGACGTGGAAGCACTCAAGGCTGAACGCAACGCCGTCTCCAAAGAGATCGGCCGGATGCAAGACCCGGCTGAGCGCCAGGCGAAGATCGAAGCCATGCGCTTGGTCGGCGAGCGCATCAGCGGGCTGGATGAACGCCTGCGCCAGGTGGAGGAAGAGCTGACCGCCAACCAGGCGGTCATCCCCAACTTGCCCGACCCGCGCACGCCGTACGGAAAGGACGACAGCGAAAATGTCGTCTTGCGTACGGTAGGGGAATTGCCGAAATTCGATTTCACGCCCAAAGCCCACTGGGACCTGGGCCCCGCATTGGGCATCATCGATTTCGAGCGTGGAGTCAAGCTCACCGGCTCGCGCTTTTATGTGCTGAGCGGCGCGGGTGCTCGCTTGCAACGCGCGCTGATCGCTTTTATGCTGGATCTGCATATCCGCCAGGGCTATACCGAGAAATACCCCCCCTTCATGGTCAAGGGTGCAACGTTGTTTGGCGCCGGGCAACTGCCCAAGTTCGCAGACAACTTGTACAAGGACCATGAAGAAGACCTGTGGATGGTGCCGACCGCCGAGGTACCGCTCACCGGTCTGCATATGGACGAAATCCTGGAAGAAGCCGACCTGCCGCGTTTCTACACCGCTTATACGCCCTGCTTCCGCCGCGAGAAGATGAGCGCCGGTCGCGACGTGCGTGGCATCAAACGCGGCCACCAGTTCGACAAGGTAGAGATGTATATCTATTGCCGGCCGGAGGAGTCGCAAGACATGCATGAAAAGATGCGCTCGGACGCCGAAGAGACCTGCCACAAGCTAGGTTTTACCTACCGGGTCAAACAGCTTTGCACCGGCGATATCGGCTTTGGCTCGAGCATCACCTATGATCTGGAGGTTTGGGCGGCGGGCTGCCAGGAATGGCTGGAAGTCTCCTCGGTGTCGAACGTGACCGATTTCCAGGCGCGCCGCGCCAATATCAAATATCGCCCGGCGCAGGGCGGACGCATCCGCTACCCGCATACCCTGAATGGCTCGGGGCTGGGCATGCCGCGCACCCTGATCGCCGTCCTGGAAAATAACCAGCAGGCCGATGGCACGGTCATTGTACCGGAAGTCCTGCACCCGTGGATGGGTGGGATTGAAGTTATCCAACCCGAATGAGGTTCCATCAAGGAGCCGAGTTCTGTATAAAAACTCGGCTCCTCAGTTTACCCACTAAGGTTTTGCGCCGATGATCGATTTTCTGAATCTCTCAATCCTCTGGTTGGCGACCTTTTTCATGTTGCTCGGGCTGGTGGCGCTGGTTGTGCCGGTGCTGCCAGGGCTGATCATCATGTGGCTGGCTGCGCTAGGCTATGGGCTTGCCAGCGGGTTCAGCACATTGGGAATTGTGGTCTTTGTAGTGATTTCGATCCTGGTAATCGGCGGCTCGCTGGTGGATAACCTGCTGATGGGGGTGGGCGCCAAGCAAGGCGGCGCCTCCTGGTGGACCATCCTGGTTGCCCTGCTGGCTGGTCTGCTTGGAACGCTGTTCCTGCCCCCATTTGGTGGGTTCGTCCTGGCCCCGCTGGCTGTCCTGCTGCTGGAATACCTGCGCCTGCGCAATTTGAAGGAGGCCTGGCGATCGCTGCGCGGCCTGGCAACCGGCTGGGGCGCGGCTTACTTTGTCCGCATATTGATAGGTCTGGTGGTTATCGGGTTGTGGGCATTATGGGTCTGGCAGGGCTAAGGGAAAAAGTACCTCATCCCCACCCCCATTTTTTCCAACCCTTCATTGGCCCAGTATTCCATAAAAAGAGAGTCTTCATCCAGCGCATCCAAAAGCGCCGGGATGGCGCGTTGATCGCCGATCTCAGCCAGGATACGTACCAGCAGCAAGCGCACAGCCTGGTCGCTCTTGTTCAGCAGCTCAAGCAACTGCGCTACCGCCGGCTCGCCGATCGCCATCAGCGCATCCGCGGCCAGTCTGGCCGCTAACGGATCGGGGTCTTTCAAACCAGCTAACAACCTCAGCAGCAATGCCTCCCGGGTTCCCGGTTCAGGGTCCCAACCCGGAGTGCGCTTGATCTGTGCTCTTAAACCCAGCGCCGCGCATTGCCGGACGGATGGATCGGGGTCTTCGAGAGCTTGCATCAACAAGTTATGCGTCTGCGAGAAGGGCAGCTCAGCCAATGTCCGCGCCGCCCACCAGCGCTGATCCACTTCTGGTGACGCCAGCCGCTCACGAAGCGCTGCAATCGCAGCGAGCTGTTCCTCTTCAGGCAACTCAGCGAGACTCTGTACAGCCGTTTCGGCCAGCGAATCATCTCCGCTGGTCAGATCATTCAGAATATCTTCGAGCATCAAGGATGCCCTAATTGGGCGGAGGGACCGGCAACTCCTCCATCTTCGTATTCACCCATTTGTCCCCTTCGTCGATCAACATGACCGGAATATCCTCCCGGATCGGGTACTTGCGCCCGCAGTCCTGGCAGATCAACCAGGCTTCTTTATAATATTCCAGCAGCCCATCTTTCTCGCGGACGCAGTTTGGGCAACGCAGGATTTCAAGCAACTCTTTACTGACCATGGTTTCTCCTGAAATAGATCTTTATTGACCTGAGAATATTTTGCTTGGTCCAAGACCTTTATGGGGTAATGATCGGTGGTTTCTTCTTTTTGTTGATGATTTTCGACAGATTCGTACCCGGACCGTATTGGAATACATCCGCCCAGGGCTGGTACTGCGTGACGAACGAATCGCTAAACCAGACCTGCCCATCTTTATAGACCGTGCGCGTGACAGTCACATCCGCGCCTTCAGCCGCCCAATCCATCTGCTTGATCTCGCCTTTGGCCAGCTCGAGGTTCTCCTCGTAGACCGGATCCGGCGGATCGACCACGTTTTGTGGCCCGCTGGATTCCCATTCTACCGTGCGCCCATCCGAAGTGGAATAAAATTTCCAGGTCAGGCTGCGCGAGTTGGGGTGGAAATAGGTCTCCATCAGCAGCCAATATGGCGAATCATTGACAAATTTAAAATCGACCATCGGCACAAAGACGGTTGCATCCAACCCGGCGAGGTTATCATCCAGGCCGGTGGCAGTCTGCTCGTAGTAACCGACCCGGTAGGCGTGGGGATGGCGCTCCGTGATCGGGAACCCGGCCATGAAAGCCGTCCGGAAGAGCGTCGTACTGACCTGGCAAACGCCTCCACCCACACCCTTGATCGTGCGGCCGCCGAAAATGATCAGCGCTTCAGCATAACCGGCGTCCAGGCTGACATTGCCCATCACACTTGCCATCGAGAAGGCCGCTCCAGGCGGCACAAGCAGACCGTGGAAATTCGCCGCAGCAGTCTCGATATTCTGCAACCGTTCCGTCGATGAGCCACGGAAGTAAGAAGTATAGGCGATCAGCAACTCGCGGATGCCCAGCTGCTCGCCCGTGGCATTGTCCGCCACATCGGGTTGGTTGGTGACCAGGGTTAAGTTTACGCCATGTTCCCCCTGGGCGACTTTCTGGTTGATCTCCTTGATCGTCGCATATATATCCAGGCTGCGCCCGATGACCGCCGGCTTGATCACTTCCAGTTTGCGCGTGTCATCGTTGAAGATGAAACGGGCGTTAGCAGGATCACGGTTGATGTCGCCTGCCAGGCCGTTGAGATAATCGTAGAGAGCCTGTTCGCTCAACGCCACCTGGTACGTCGCGCCTGCAGATGTCTGGGCGCGCTGGATAGTCAACATGCGGGCCAGTTGCTCGGAGGACATCTTCCAGGGTCCCGGATCACCGTCTTTCATCTCCGGCAAGCTCAATGCCAGCGGCTGGCTCAATATTTTCCGGGCAGTCTCGGCTTGCTGGCTGGCGTCCATGATAGCGGGCTGTGTCTCCTGGATGTCCAGTGGCACTACCCCATCCGTCAGCGTCCGTAACTGGTCCTGGATCTGCCCGATGCTGGCCTGGATATCCAGCTTGCGCCCAACCTGCCCGGGCACAGCAATCACCTGAACACCCTCTACTCTTAAGTTGGCATCTAGCGTCGGCCGGTCGACCTGGGCTGCGATCTGAGCCAGGAATTGCTGGGCCTGTCGCTCGTCGTAGACAAACGACGGAGCCAGATCGACCCCGCCAAACCAGGCCGCGCTTTGCTTGAAGATACGCGAAAAAGGATCCCCTTCCCGCCCGAGCAGATAAGCAGCGCGCGCATTGGATTGCGGGTCGAGGCTCAATCCCAAGGCTTCTGGGGAAGCGGTCCAGGTTTGACCAGCGCCCTGAAAGACGATCCTGCCGTTCCAGGGATACGCCAGACGCCCACTCAGCCTCTCAGCCGCCTGGGCAGGTGTCAGGTTAGAAAGGTCGATCCCCGCCATCGAAACACCAGGATAGATCTGTCCGCCGTGATAAACGGCATACCCAAACAGGATTACCATGACGATTAAAACGAAAAGGACCGCGCCTCCCACCACAGCGATTAATGATTGTAGCCAGGCGGGGGCCTGAGATCGAATCGCCCTGCGCCTGCTTGTCATTGAATATGCACCCATAAAATATACCGCTTTCCGATCCGTTCCTTCCCTGTTCGCCGGGTATGAGACTGTCCGGTCGCACAGCGAATGATGTTTGACTATTTTACCAAAGAATAGCCTATTTACTTCTGCCGCCAGACACGCTCAGTAAGTTATAATGTTTGACGTCTGTCTGGAACACACTTACCGGATATTTCGTCTCAGACCTGACAGGAGAGACTATGTTCATTCTAGGTATGCCTAGCTCGAAATATGCGTTTCGCCGGGCGGCTTTTGTAACGGTTTTCATGCTGGTGATCACCAGCCTGGCCTGCGCTTTGCCATTCGCTGGTAATCCAACCCCGGTCGGCCCAGAGGTCGGCCCTGAGGTCTCCTCAACGCCGACGACGCCGCCAGAACCAACAGTTACACCTAATCCCCTGCCGCCGGATTTGGTCGAAAGTAACCCACCTCTCAACGCGGAGATGCCCCTGGGTGGGCCGATCACGCTCTATTTCAACCAACCGATGGACCACGCCTCGGTGGAGGCTGCGCTGACCAGCCAGATGAAGCAGCAGTTGACTTTCACATGGTTGGACGACACCACCGTTACGGTCTATCTGAGCAAGACGCTCTCACCAGAGACCGCCCTGGCTTTCAACCTGGATACCAAAATCCGTTCTCGCCAGGGGTTATCGCTGACCCAGCCGATCAGCCTGAACTACCTCACTGCGGGTTACCTGCGTTTAGTGCAATCCCTGCCTGAAAAGGGTGCTTTAGATGTCGACCCGTCGTCAGCCGTCGTGGCTGCTTTCAACCGCCCGGTCGTCCCGCTGGGTGCTGATTCTACCACCTTGCCAGCTGGTTTCACGCTCGACCCGCCTGCCAAGGGCAACGGTGAATGGCTGAACACCAGCACATATATCTTCTATGCGGATCCAGCCCTGGAAGGCGGTAAGACCTATTCCGTTACTGTCAACCCGGACCTGAAAAGCACCGACGGCAGTCCGCTCCAGGAATCGACTTCCTGGAGCTTCACCACTGCCATGCCCAAACTCCTGTCAATCGAACCATCCACTGAAACCTACTGGCCGCTGAACCCGGAAATCAAGCTGACCTTCAACCAGCCGATGGACCAGTCCAGCCTCGAAGCCAATTTTAGCCTGATCGGACCGGACGGCGCAGTGCCGGGCAAGATCACCTGGGATACAGACCTGACCATCCTGACCTTCACCCCAGACAGCCTGCTGCCGCGCAATACGAGCTACACGCTTAAATTGGACGGGCAGGCGCAAGCGCGCGGTGGCTCTAAGCTGGGAGAATCGCTCTCAGCAGAGGTGCTCACCGTACCCGACCTGAGCGTCACCAATACCGAACCAGTTCAGGGTGGGTCGACAGATGTAAATACCGGTGTGACGCTCTATTTCAGCTCGCCGTTGCCCGGCCAGGACCTGTCGAAGTACTTCTCCATCGCGCCGGCAGTCTCTAATTTTCAGATATCATCAGACCAGACAACTGTGCATGTCTGGGGCTCTTTTACCCCTACCACCGACTACGTGCTCAAAGTCTCCCCGACCTTGACCGACACCTGGGGAGGCGCGTTGGGACAGGAATATTCGTTCGCTTTCCGCACGAATGACCTGCAGCCGAATGTTTCGATCTTGACCTCGGCAGATGCCATCTTCCTGACCCCACAAGACATCAGCCTGATCGTCCAGGCGGTCAACATCCCCGAAATTCCGCTCACGGTCGGCAGCGTACCCATGGAAGACCTGTTCAAGCTACTCGGTCCGCAAGGCTACGAGCTACGCAATACCTACCAACCTGCCAACCCGGTCTCTTGGACGCAACCGCTAGGCTTGGCGCCCAACCAGAACCAGGCCGTCCCGGTTTTCCTGTCCCCGGACAAAAAATCGCTCACTCCAGGTATCTATTCGGTGCATCTGGATTTCCCACAGACACCGGATGCCTCAACTTCGAACATCTATCCCGGCCCATACCTGGTGGTGGTAAGCAATGTGCAGCTGACCTTCAAGATCAGCGCCACTGATGCGCTGGTGTGGGCAGTCGATCTGCGAACAGGCGCGGCGCTGCCAAACGCCTCTGTGGCGCTCTACCTGGAAGATGGCAGTCTCCTGGCCTCAGGTCAGACCGATGCAGACGGCATCTTCAAGACCACCTTTGATCCGCTTAAAGATCCGTATAGTACGGTCTACGCCACCCTCGGCCAGCCCGGGCAGGATGCTTTCGGCATGACCTTCTCGAGTTGGTATACCGGCGTAGGTCCCTGGGATTTCGGCATCAACGCCAACAGCCGCGCACCCGGTCTGGACCTGTATCTGTATACCGACCGGCCCATTTATCGCCCGGGTCAGACGGTCAACTTCCGGGCAATCGTCCGCAATGCCTACAATGGTCGTTACACCCCTCCGGATATTGCCAGCCTGCCGATCAAAATCACGGGCAACGAAGGTCGCGAGCTGGCAAACCTCGACCTGCCGCTAACCGCTTTTGGTGCAGTCCATGGGCAGTTCGTTTTACCGAAAGACGCCCAGCCGGGCTATTACTCCATCGGCAGCCCACTCGTCTCAGATGCCTACCTGGGTTTCCAGGTCGCCAATTACCGCAAACCAGAAATCAACCTGACGGCAGACTTCCCCACCGAACAAGTGCAGACAGGTGATAAACTCTCGGCTGCCATCAACGCCCGCTACTTCTTCGATGCACCCGCTGGGAACCTGCCGCTGCATTGGGCCTTGTACGCCAATCGATTTGACTTCGATCTGCCCGGATACCAGGTTGGACCAGAGGACACCAGTTGGCTGGAAGCTTTCCGCATGCCCGGCATCGGTTCAGGATTAGGAGAATTGCTCTCCGAAGGCGACGCCAAGACGAACCCGGATGGCACACAGGTGCTGGACTTGGGTAATGCGAATACCTCTCCTTCAGCGAAAGACTACCGTCAGCGCTATACACTGGAAGTTACGCTGACTGACGAAAGCGGACTGCCCGTAACGGCCCGCAGCACGATCCTGGTCAACCCGGAAAAGTTCTATATCGGCGCCCGCCCGGACGCCTGGGTAATCGAAGCCGGCCAGCAGATCGGCTTTGCTATCCAGACCGTTGATTGGGATCAAAATCCCGCCGGAGACCAGAAGTTGCGCGCAGACTTCCAGAAAGTCATCTACGTCCGCTCAGACCCGGCGCCGAATGATCCTTTCCAGATGCCCACCTTCACCCCACGATACACCTCGGTCGGCAGCACCGACTTCACCACCAGCCCTGAAGGTCAAGCGCGCCTGTCCTTCACGCCTCCAGAGCCGGGCACCTATATGCTGGATGTCTTCGACCCGGCGCTCCCGCAGGGTCAGGGGACTCGCACACAGGTCTTGCTGTGGGTGGGCGGCCCTGGGCAGGCAATCTGGCCCAATTTGCCTAACTCGCGCCTGCGCATGACCGCTGACCGTGCCTCATACCAACCCGGCGATACGGCCCAGGTTTTTATCCCCAACCCGTTTGGCTCGGAAGTGCCAGCGTTGCTCACAGTCGAGCGCAGCGTGATCATCAATCACCAAACACTGACGATCGGCCCAGAAGGCTACAACCTGGTACTACCGCTGACCAATGAAGAAGCTCCGAATATCATCCTTTCACTGACCATGTTGGGCCGCGACTCGAGCGGCACCCCAGATTTCCGCCAGAGCTACCTTAACCTGCCGGTCAAGCCAGTGGAACAAGAGCTGAAAGTGACCCTGCTCAGCCAGCCAACCCGCGCCGGTCCGGGTGACGAGATCCAATTCGAGATTCAGGTGACCGATTCCGCCGGCAACCCGGTACAGGGCGAGTTCTCGCTGGCAGTCGTCGACAAAGCCGTGTTGGCTCTGGCTGACCCAAACTCGGAAGATATCCTGACTGCTTTTTATGGTGTGCAACCCTCCGGCGTCCGCACCAGCCTGACCCTGGCGGTCTATAACCGCCGCCTGATGAACCTCCCCATGGGGTTGGGTGGTGGAGGCGGCGCGGAGGCCCCCTCGGTGACCCGCGAGAACTTCCCCGATACCGCCTACTGGAACGCTGAGATCGTCACCGACGCCAACGGCAAAGCTACCGTCAGCATGAACCTGCCGGATAATTTGACCACCTGGCAATTGGATACGCGCGGCACGACCTTGGATACACGCGTGGGTCAGGCGCAGGGGCAGGTCGTCTCCACCAAAGACCTGTTGGTGCGCCCGGTGACGCCGCGTTTCCTGGTAGCCAACGACCATGTTCAGGTCTCGACCGTGGTGCAAAACAATATTGCGGCCGACCTGCAGGTGCAAGTATCACTTCAGGCCACCGGTTTCAAGCTGGACGATCCGGGACAACAAACCCAGGCGCTCAGCCTGCCAGCCGGTGGGCGCGCCCGGGTGGAATGGTGGGGCACAGCCCAGGATGGCCCATCTGTGGACCTGGTATTTTCCGCCGATGGGCAGGATCCGGCTGGCAACAGCTATAAAGACGCCGCCCGTCCGGGATTAGGTGCTTTACCTGTCCTGCGCTTCCTCACTCCCCAGACCTTCCGCACCTCCGGCATACTGGAAACCTCGGGTGAGGTCCAGGAGCAGGTCAGCCTGCCGCGTTCCTACCAGGCAAGCAGTGGTTCCCTGGATATCGAGCTTTCTCCATCGCTGGCTTCGGCGATGTTACGCGCGCTGGAAGCGCTGGACAGTCAGCCTTTCGAGAGCACCGAACAGATCCTCTCCAGCTTCCTGGCCAACCTGGAAACCTACCGCACTTTGCAACAATATGGTGTCAATGACCCGAGTTTGAAGACTCACCTGGACCGCGCCTTGAACGAAAGCCTGGTGCGCCTGCTGGATCGCCAGCACTACGATGGCGGCTGGTCCTGGTGGCAGGAGAACACCAGCGATGCTTATATCACCAGCTACGTGTTGTTTGGGCTGAGCCGTGCCCGCACCGCCGGCATCTCGATCAACCAGACGGTTATCGACCAGGCGGTCAATTACCTGAAAAGCGCTGCTCCTGCCTCGACGCAAAGCTCATCCGATGCGGGCGGCGGTGCGCCGGTAGACACCTGGCAGTGGGACCGGCTGGCTTTCATGCAATATGCCCTGTCGTTGGCGAGCGCTTCGGACGCCACGGTCATCGACCAGGTTGTCCAGGCGCAGGATAAGCTCAGCCCGTGGGCGAAAGCGCTCCTGGCGCTGACGATTGAGAAGGATACCCCTGGCAGCGACCAGGCGCGCACATTGTTCTCCGATCTGCAGGATAAGGCGCTCCGCTCGGCAACTGGCGCCTATTGGGAGATGGCGCAGGATGAGCAAGGCGCTATGGCTTCCGGGTACAACATGCACACCAACCTGTCCAACAGCGCCATTGTGCTATACGCGTTGGCGCAGCATGACCCGGCTTCGCCGCTGGTTGCGGACGCCGTCCGCTTCTTAATGTCCAACCGCAACGCCGATGGCGCCTGGGCGACCACCTACACCACCGCCTGGACCTTGATCGCCCTGAATGAGGTCATGAAAGGCACCGGCGAGCTGGGCGGGGATTTCACCTTCAGCGCTTCGGTCAATAACAACCCGGTCGCAGATGGCAAAGCCAGCGGCGTCGATCAGGTCACACCGGTCACTGCCCAGGTGCCAATCCAGCGTCTGTACCCGGATTATCCGAACGTACTCTCGATCCAGCGTACGGACGGTCCGGGCCGGCTGTATTATGCCGCCGGTCTGACCCTCAGCCGGCCGGTCGAGCAGGTTACCCCGCTTTCGGAAGGTCTGACCGTCGAGCGCCTCTATTATCCGCACGACCCGGCCTGCACCAAGAGCGGCTTACAGACCTGCAGCCCGGTACAATCGGGCTCTGCCGGTCAGCAGGTCGCTGTCCGCCTGACGCTCACCTTGCCGCACGATCAATACTACCTGGCAGTTACGGATTACATCCCCGCAGGCGCAGAAATCCTGGATACCAGCCTGAAGACCAGCCAGATCGGGCCAGAGGGCGAGCCAACCGTCCAGCAGACCTACGACCCGCGCCGCCCGTTCGAGAAGGGCTGGGGCTGGTGGCTGTTCAGCCAGCCGCAGATCTACGACGACCATATCGCCTGGACTGCCAACTACCTGCCGGCCGGCACCTACCAGCTGACCTACACCCTGGTG
>Ga0209254_10003241_pt1 | contig 14875 bp, 12 predicted proteins | sample FrelakmetDIP11DI_FD_187148 | JGI IMG/M metagenome (GOLD analysis project Ga0209254, IMG submission 187148) | Freshwater lake sediment microbial communities from the University of Notre Dame, USA, for methane emissions studies - DIP11 DI (SPAdes)... | ecosystem: Environmental > Aquatic >...
GATCGCCGAACGCGGTGGAGTCGTGCTCCTGATCCGTGCCGTGAAGGACCAGATGACGGCGGAAGAATATCGCGGCGCATTCTACGTCTGGGCGCCATACGGGATCCGACCGGCCGTCGGGCGGCTGCTCGGTTTCCAGCCGCGGGACCTGGATCGTGGCGGCCGGTTGCAGCGGCTCAATCGCTATCCGTCGGCCGACTTCCACGCCGACGATGTCGCGGCGGAGCGGGCCGGACGCCCGGACCTTGCGATCAGCTACTACCGCGAGGCCCGGGCGCAGCGCGTCCAGCTCAATCGCGAGATCGGCCGCGCGCTTGGATCGCTGGAGGTGGATCGCAGGTTGCAGGAGCGAGCACTCGAAAAGATCGCCCGGCACCCCTGGAGGCACCTGGCCGTGACGGTTCCCGTCCTCTGGCGTGGCGCCTTCGCGACGTTTCCGGTCCTGGTTCTCGGATCGGCGGTGGCCTGGCGACGCCGCGACCTGCGTCTCGTGACGTTCCTCTGGCCTGCGATGGGGCTCGTGTTGTTCTACGGCCTGTTGTCGCACTTCATCCCGCGCTACGGTGTGCCGGTCGTGCCAATCGCCATCGTGATTGCACTGAGCGTCGCGGGCGGAGTCCTCGGGTCGAGGCCGACATTCGCGAAACCGGGCGGTCGCCAATGAACCAGGTGCCGTGAGATGCAGAATTTTGTCCTGCTGCTGTTCGTGGTCGTCGTGACGTTTCCTTTCCTGACGAAAGCCGGCGTCCTGCCACCACAGATGGACTATCTGCCGGAGCTCTTCGGTGCGGTCGTGGTCGTCGTCGTGATTGCCCTGGGAGTGAGGGACCGTTTCCGAAACGTCCGTCCGGCCTACTGGCTGGTTCTCGGCGCCATTGCCCTGAACATGCTCTGCGGGGTGCTGGTGAACAGTGTCGACCCGGGCCCGGTGTTCGCGGGGCTACGCACGTATTTCCGTGCCATTCCCCTGTTGCTCCTGCCGGCAGTCTACGCGTTCAGCGACGGGCAGGTTGAGCAGCAGATGTCCCTGTTGTTGAAGCTCGCGATACTGCAACTGCCGATCGCGATCTACCAATCGCTGCAACCCTATGTGACCGGCGATTCCATTTACGGAACGTTGATGGTCTCGTCGATATTGTCGATGTTCCTGATCTGCGTCGCCTGCGTGCTGACCGGTGCGTACCTGCGGGGCCGCCTGACGCGGAGCCGCTATCTTCTGCTGCTCGTGCTTGTACTCGCGCCGGCGACTTTCAACGAGACGAAAGGCACGCTGGTATTGCTGCCGGCTGCAATGTTCGTGACCTTCCTCGCAGGGACGGCGCGTGGGAAGCGACTCAAGCACATCCTGATTGCAACGGGCCTGATTGCCGCGTTTCTCGCAGTCTTTGTTCCGGTCTACGATTACAGCCAGAAAGACTACGAACGCAAGTACGTCGACCGCGATCGCACGCTCGCCGAGTACTTCACCGAAGGCGGCCTCCAGCGATACCTGTATGGAGGTGCCCGAGGAGTCGGTGCCGAGAGCCGCCATGACGTCAAGCGGTTCGACGCAGTCGTGGTGCCGCTGGCGTATCTTGCGAAGGACCCAGTTACGCTGACATTTGGTCTCGGCATCGGGAACGTATCCGACTCGGCACTGGGCAGGGCCTTTACGGGGCACTACTACAGGATGTTTGAGTTCTTTCTGCTGCACGCTGCCGCGCGCATTCTGCTCGAGACCGGAGTTCTTGGACTTGGGCTAGTTCTCTGCCTTCTCGCGCTTATATTCAACGATGCCAGGCGGCTCGCTCAGTCCCAAGGTGCGGGACGGCCGACGGTCGGCTTGGCGATCGGATGGTCTGGTGCGGTGCTGGTACTCGCATTCGGCATGTTCTACAAGGACGTGATTGCAAATTCGGCGATCAGCTACCTTTTCTGGTACTTCAGTGGCCTGGTCATCGCCGATCGAATGCGATTGAGGCAACAACCGGTCGTGTGATCGTTGATGTGCCGTCCCCGCCTAGTGGGCTGTCCGGAGAATTGAGATGCCGGACTATCGTGACATCGGCCGTCGTCTTCTAAACACGAGTTGGCGACTGAGATGGAAATTGATCGATAGCCCGACAAGGGATCCGGCTGCGACTCCCAGAGCCGGATGGTTGGCGACCGTCGTCAGCGTCGCAACAAGTGCTGCATACGTGGCGTAATTGGACATGCCCCCAAACGCGTTGGCTGCAAGGTACCGTCCCCACTCACTAAGGGACCCGGAGCCTCGTTCGGCACGAAAAGTGTAGCTACGGTTCAGTGCCCAGGTGATCGTGGCCGCGGCAAGGTACGAGAGGATCCGTCCTCCGTAGAGGCCAGCATCGGTGTAATAAATGGCCAGATACAGAACGCTCGCATCCGCAACGAAGCCGATGGTTCCGACTGCCGCAAACCGAACGAACTGCTTCGCTACCACGATGAAGGGATGACGTCTGCGTCAAACCGGATCACGAAAACGGATTGGGATGCTCAGATAGTGAAGCCGCTTGGATTCCATGCGGCCACGTGTGACGGTTGAAAGGATCAGTCCGCACGTAAAACTCAGAAAGCTTAGCAGCATTAGGCCCGTTGACAGTACAGCCGTCGGCAGCCTCGGGACGAGGCCGGTACGTATGTAGTCGCCTATTATCGGGACCGCGATCCCAACCGCGACAAGAGCGAGAAGCGCGGCCAGTACCGTGAAGAATTCAAACGGCCGCTCCTCGCGGACCAGACGGAGAATCAATCGCATTATCCGGATGCCGTCCGGAATTGTGCGCAATTTGCTCGACGATGCCTGCGGTCGCTCCCGATATGGGGTCGATACTTCGGCGATCGGCAGGCGCAACTCCAAAGCATGGACCGTCAGTTCCGTCTCTGTCTCGAAGCCGCTCGCGAGCGCGGGGAAAGACTTGACAAAACGACGCGACATCACTCGATAGCCAGAAAGCATGTCGCTTATGCGTTCGCCAAAGAAGCGTGCCACAAGCCCTGTGAGTAGGCGATTGCCAAAGCGATGTCCGCGCCGGTAGGCTAGTCTCGACTCCTCCTCGCGGGCTCCGCAAACCATATCGAGTGAGTCCACAATCAACCGTCGAATCAGGTGCGGTGCGCATTGCGCATCGTAGGTGTCGTCGCCGTCCACGAGCACATAAATATCTGCCTCGACGTCTGCAAACATCCTGCGAACGACGTTGCCCTTACCCTTTAGGGGTTCACTGCGGACGATCGCCCCCGCCTTGCGCGCTACGTCAACGGTTCCGTCGCTCGAGCCATTGTCGTATACGAAGACCAGTGCGTTGGGCAGCGCGGCAAGAAAGTCACGAATAACTCTTTCAATCGCGGCGGCCTCGTTGAGGCACGGGATCAACACCGCCACTTTGGGCTGCCAATTCATTGCTGTACTCCTTTCAGCACCGCGTGAAGACAAGTGCTGTTCGACTTAGCAGGTTCGCCGAAACCAGCTGATACCTTGCAGGGTGCATTGTCTCTATGAATCCGCCAAGAGCCCGGACCCACGGTGTGGGGTTTCGTTTCGCGGTGGCTCGGAACGATGGTGAGCAACCCCGACCGGTCGGTAGGCACATCCACCCCAAAACCTTGCCCGTGCCGCGGATGGCTGAGCCCAAATTGAGGGAGCCCGCGGCTTCCAAGAGATGCTGACCATTGGCGGGTGGTTCCATGTGTCGATTTCGGCCGCGGTCCGGACCGAAGCTGCAAACATTGGTCGGGCCGTCGGCCGCAGGGGTAGCCCACTGTCATTGACAAATTCGTACCGATTGGATCGCCATTCGTCAAATGTTCTGAACTGCCGTGACGTCCAGCCGCACTCTTCGGTAACAGCGCGCGCCGAAAATGAGACCTATTTAACATTTTCAACGTCAGGCGGCCGACAATGGATGCCACTGCGACCCGCTCGTGGCAGTATCTCATCCGACAAACGGCTGTTGGCCGCGCATCTCGTCCCATATGCCACGATTGGCGGAGACAATTGCTGCGGCGCCCTGATGAACTGTGCTCCGGGGGTTTCTCCATTTGAATAGTCGAGCGGCAACTTATCCTATGAGATTTGCAATTTTCCTTGCAGCCACGCTGTTCTCCGTAGCGACCCTCGGCGACACCCCTGCGGCTCCGTCGATGCTTTGCGTTGACGATGACTGTAATACCCAAGCGAACGCGCCTGTGACTGGGGCCAAAAAGTGGCATCCCGGTCACTATGTTAAGACACAAGGTTCGTCCTATTCGACGGATCAGGCGTCCTACATAGACGGTGTAATGAGGACTTTGCCCCGGGTAATGGATCTGCCACAACTGCGGGGCGCTTACATCGACTTTGCCTGGGGAGCAATCAATCCGTCGGGAAACACCTATGACTGGGAGGATCTCGATCGCGTCGTCGACTGGCTGTGCAGTCGCGACAAGATGCTATTGCTGAGCATTGGGTACAAGCACTTTGCTGGGGACAAAGATCCGCAGCTGATCATGCCAGCCGACCTGATCGCAAATGGTCAAGCGGTGAGTACGAATTCCGGAAAGATTGCGGCGGTTTGGCGCGCGGGTGTGATGAATAGATATATCAGCACGATGCGAGCAATTGCGGCACGGTATGATGCGAGTCCTTGCCTGGAACTCATCACCACGTCAGAGTCGGCTCCCTCATTCGGCGACTTGAGTCCTCCGAGCGATTACAGCGTCGGTGCGCTTGGCGAGCAACTGAAGAGGCTATATCAGGCACAGTCGGAGGTGTTCAAGCAAACCAATGTTGCCGCGCAGGTTAACTTTCTCGGCAACCAGGCCGCTGGATTGATCGAAAGCGCATATTTGGCGGGTGCGGGTCGCGCAGGGCCCGATGCATTCGACGATACCGGATCAGTCATATTTAGAGGCCAACAGGTATCAGGGGCCGGCACAACGGTACGCGACTATCGTGAACGGGTTCTGCAGCACGCTGTGGCGAGCCAGCCGGTCCTGGGAGGCAAGGACGATAACGGTCCACCAGCAAATATTATCAACTGGGCCCAGTCCAACAGGGTGACCCATCTTTCGTGGGTTAGCACGGTTTCGACAAGTCCGAATACGTGGTCAGAGATCAGGGATGCGATCCGAACGGACAGCGGCCTGCACATGGATTGTCCGTCCGCATACGCGGGTTGCGGGACAGAGTAGGAAGCGATGGACTGCGACACGATCGCCGGACAAGCGACACAGACGTGCGACCATTGGTGACATTTCAGTCTCCTGGCCGCTTGCCGCAGGGGTATCGCTTTTCACAGTTGGTCGCCGGGAGAATTCGTGGGCGTGGTCCTTTCGGGCTGATGTCAGTGTCCGGTGACCGGCGGGGGATGTGTGTCGCCTGCACCTGCACGTAATCTCAGCGCGATTCGTCCACCGCTCGACGACGAGATTCTACGGGACCCACGTTGCGTAACTCGCGTCGGCACACGCCCTCCATGAAGGTGACTCGTCCGTCTGTAGCCGGATCGTGTAGCAATCTCCTCGCAGTGATTAAGAGCCTTGACAAGGCCTACCTGCCGACGCGTTCGGTGTGTACTATAGGATTGTGAATCGAGTCTGGACTTGACCCGCTCTCGTGGGTGCCTGATCGTCTCGCAATCAGTTCTCCACGACAGCGCGAGCAGTCCACTGATTGGATCGCGCGAGTGCCGCATGGGCACGCTTTTTGAGTTGGTCGCTGCGTCAGGGAGTCCCGGCAATGAACGAAGGACTGGACTACTCGTCATCACCGCGCGAACGACTGGAAGTCCCGACCCTAAAGCGCCGCCTGCGTGGATTCGCGCAACGCCACATTCCATTGCCGTGGTTCGTGCTGCAGTACGCCCGCGCGTCCGCCAAGGTGCGTTCGAAACGACCACGCAACGAGGTGTTCGATGAGTTCTTGTCGAAGACTTCCGGACCATGCCTCCAGATTGCAGTCAAGGATGAGATCGGCAAGAGATTCGGCCCGAACTGGATCACGGTCGATAAGTTCGATCACTCCGCCATTATCGACCGGCACGATGATATTCAGGACCTTCAGTTCCCCGATGCGTCCTTTAATGCCATCGTGTGCTGGTCGGTACTCGAGCACGTTCCTGGGCCCCGGGAAGCGATTGCAGAGATGCACAGAGTCTTGAAACCAGGTGGCCTCATCTGGGTGCAACTTCCGTTCCTCTTTCCCTACCATGCGGATCCACACGACTATTGGCGCGTTACGCCAAGTGGACTTCGCATTTGGATGCGAGACTTCCGCGAGATCCACTGCGCATGTGACTATTGGGCACGTACACGTCTTGTCGCGGCAACGTTTTACTACGGCGTGAAGGCGTAGGCCTGAACGCTTCGCTCTTGTGGGTAATTCCCCTTATCAGCGGGCGGTCGCCGCTGAGAAGTGAGTTGCCCAGATCTTGCTAATAGCTCCGATGGCCGTGCGAATTCGGCGAATATCGTAACGGTGGTTTTTCGCCGTCGGCATCAGACTGTCGTAGCATGAATCGATTAACGAGGTCTTCGGAAAGGTTGGGGCGGTTCATTGGGGGGGGGGGCTGATGAGCAGGCATAGGCGCATTTCCAGTGCCGTGTTCGTACTCCTCTTGGCCTTACTTGTCCTTTGGCCGGCACTCTACAATGGACAGCCTTTCTATTTTCCAGACACGACGGCTTATGTCAGAGGCGCAGACGCTGGTATTCAGCGGCTCACGGGAACTTCCACCGCATGGTCCAAGGTCAGCGGGATTTCAAGGACAGACAATAGTGCACCCTCGGGTGCCCGCCCTGTGGATCACTATGAAAGTCTCAGTTCGATCGAGGACCGCGCCGTTCTTTCCGGGCGCTCGGTCTATTACGGTGCGCTTCTATATTTCGGGTACCTTGGTGGAGAGTTTTGGCTAGCCGTCCTGATCCAGGGCATTGTTCTCGTTTCCGCACTCGTGCTTACTCTGCGAGCTTGCCAAGTAAACGGATGGTCGTACGTCAGCATGCTCGTCGTAATGGCATGCGTCACGCCTGCTGCTTTCTTCTCATCATTTGCAATGCCGGACATCTTTGCAGCGCTGGCTATTTTGGCGTGCGCCGTGCTTATCGGAGCCGGTAGTAATGTTGGCGGGCGGGGCCGCGTATTCTGGTTTGCGTTGTTGACGTTCTCGTTGCTTGCGCACACCGCCAATTCACTGGTGATTGCGGGAATGCTTACTGTAGCTGTGTCCGCGAAACTCGCAGTTAAGTTTCGCGCGAACACGCTGGGAGTAGCCCTCGTCGCCGTGTCCCTACTTTTGGCATTTCTCGGTGAGGCGGCATTCTCCTATGGCGTCGCGCGGGCGTTGGGTTCGCCGCCGCTCCGTCCGCCGTTCTTGATGGCGCGTGTAATCGAGGACGGGCCCGGCTATGCCTATCTGCTCCATACGTGCCCCGAGAGTGGATTCTCGGTTTGCAGGTACATAGAGCGACTGCCATTGTCAGCCGACGAATTCCTGTGGATCCGCGACCCAAAACAAGGTGTGTTTGCAACTATCGATGCGGAGGCGAGACGAGACTTGTCCGACGAGCAACTCCGCTTCTTTCTGTCGGTGCTGCGGTATGACCTACCGGGTCAATTAGTAGCTTCGGTAAAGAATGCCACGAAGCAGGCAACGCTACTGGGGCTGCCAGAGTTCGCTTATCCTGAGAAAAGAAGAAAGGAGTTTGCTGCAAAGGTGCCTGCGGCGAACTATGAAAGGATGCTGGGAACTGCTGCGTACAACGAAACAATTCCGCTTCGTGGCCTGGCCTTCGTGAGCTACGTTACGAGTGCGATAGCTTTATGCTACTTAGGATACGTGTCGTCCCAGAGTCAGGTTCGGCCTAAGACGCGGAGACTTAATTCGATCAAGATAGCCTGGCTGCTTCTTGCTGGAGTCGCCTTGAACGCCGCGGTTCTCGGTGCGTTATCAACGCCGCATCACAGATATCAGGCGCGTGTCATTTGGTTGCTGCCGGTGATTGCGCTGGTGGTGGACTTTGAGCGCCGTCGCGGATGGTGGGAGAGTCTACTGGTGCGACTGCGGCTATTCTTGAAAGGAAGATCCGGAGTGCCCGCGGAGTGAGGCGAGGAGTGCCTCAACGGCGGTGACGTCGGAGTGCTTCGAGGCACGCGTTTTGGAACGTATCGGCGATTCGAGAGTAGGTTCGATTATTGGCGACCCATACTTGGCCTCGGACGGCCATCGCCGCTAACTCGGTCTGATCGCGGTGCGCTAGCCACCTCACTGCGCGGGCAAAATGTCGCGCGCTCCACGGCACCGACACTCCGGCGCGGCTCTCGCGTAGAACCATTGTCTGGTCCGGGTGAGTATTTGCAACCGTAGGAATGCCGAGAGCGAGATACTCAATCAACTTGGTCGGGGACGCCACGTCAAGAATTGGCGATGGATAGAACGGAGATACACAGACATCTGCGGTGCAGATCCTCTTTAATGCCTCCCGTCGGGGAAGGAACCCGGTGATTTCCACTTGACGCTCTAGCTCCAGTGCCCTTGCATAGTCCTCCAAGAGTGTCCTGTGCTCTGGTCTGGCACCGTCGCCTACAAGCAAGAGGCGGGCGGAGATGCCTTGTCTGCGCAACTCTGCCAGCATGTCGATGAGGATCTCAAGGCGGCGCTCGGGTACCAGTGTTCCTAGGTACCCCACCGTCAACGTGCCATTGTCCGCTCGCTTTGGGTTCGTAGTGCGCGGCGAGATGCCCTCAAGGTCGATTCCCGTTACGATCGGTGTCATCTTTGCCCGATTGACTCCTTTGGCCGCAAACATTTCGAGCATGCGATGACTTTGAACAAATAGGTGATCGCTCCGCGGCAGGATCCATCGGTGTAGGGCGGCACGTGCGACCACGCCCCGAAGGAACACTAGTCCCCGATGGCGGGTAATTTCCTCCCTTGCGAGAGTAAGGTGGGCTTCGTGATACGGAAACGTCAGCCAAAAAAAGAACCTGAGTCCACGCAGTTGCGCGACGAAGCACGCAACTGATGCCAGCAGGTACTTGTCGCTCACAAGGATGCTGTCGTAGTTCTCACGGTTCGCGCGAAGCAGCCATCGCAGATCATGGAACAAGCCGAGCAGGTTCTTTCGCGTACGATGAAGGAGCCCATCCGCGTCGTCAGTTGGACCCACCCAGACGCTTCGACCAGACCAGTCGTGTCGGCCGATCCGGACGCCGCAGTCTTCTGCCTGCATGACGAGGTCAATAGCGTGGCCGCGAGCGAGGAGTTCCCTTCGGAATAGTGTTGTTAACCTTACCCTTTCGGTGGGAAAGGTCTCTCGCGGAAAAAAAATCATTCGAATCTTGTGTTCGGCCATTTTTCAACTCAACTCGCACGACGGTTCCGGCCGCACGGCCAGGCCAGTCTTCTCCGCCGCCGCCCACGTTGCCCAGGGCAGGCTTGCTCTTCCAAGGATCTGAGCCAGACGAAGGGTATCGGGACCGAGCACTTGCAGCAGTGCAGCGCGCGTGGGCTCACCGATCGGGGGAACAATCCTACGAATGTCGGATCGATTCCTGCGATGCAGGGCCGCAATGACACCGGATTTTCGCAGCACTCTGTCGAACCAGCCGAGCCCCACGCGTCGTGTAAAAGTCCCCGTATCTCGAACAAAGCGCTCCCACCGACGTGACCTTGGAAGATAGCTCTCGTTCGTGCGAATCGCCACGGAGCCTGAGACATGGTCGCTGTCAATTCCAAGGAAGTCATACACAAGACGCGCTTGACCGAGTGGATCGGCGGCAATTTCCTCCTGGAAGACGACCAGGATTTGCTCGCGCGGAAAATGCTCTAGCCACGTCGTAAGGTGCTTCGCATATCGCGATTGCTCGACATACATCGGATTGTTTCGAAGACCGCTGTCAAAGGACAGATCGGCATCTTGGTAATAGCCGAGTCGAATATCATGTAGGTGATTTGAGTACGCACGCTCTAGTGGGTCGCGCAAAGCCAGGAGGATACGGAGGTCAGGGTTGTAGGTGCGTGCCCGCGCCGGCGCATCCCGGTCCGGCAAATAGGACGGCGAGATCTCACCGACCGCTGTCCGTCCCGCAGCCGCCGCGAAGTGCCCCTCGTACCACTGGTGCCCCCTGTCGTAATGCGCTGAGAAGAAGTTCAGCTCCTTCGGATCGCTGACGAAGGCGTTTGGATGATCGTGAAAGATCATATGGAGCCAGGACGACGCGCATTTCTGGCCGCCGAGGCCGATGAATGTGGACTTCATGATCCTTGGTCGATTGTCCTTGAATACATTTTTATGGTCTGAGCTGCGATGCGATCCCAGTCGTACCGCTCGGTGACCCAACGCTGCCGTTTCGCCCGAGCCGGGGCGTCCCATGGCTGAGCGCTGAGTTGTTTCAACTTCATTGCCAGTGCTTCGATGTCACCTAGCGGAAAATAGCTGGCCTCTCCCAAGCCCACCTCGAGATTCGCCGGTATGGCGCTTGCCAATGTCGGGACGCCGTAACTCAATGCTTCAAGCAGGGCAATCGGCAGGCCCTCATGGGAGGAGGGCAGCACGAAGGCGCCCGCGTGTGAGTAGAGCTGCCGTAGGGTCTGACCAGACTGAAATCCTGTGATCACCACCCCTGCTTCACGTGCAGCCGCGGAGACTGCCGTGGAATAAGGATCGTCCGCAATGCGACCTACTATGACGAGTTGCCATTCGCGAGGAGAAACTGAGCGATATGCCTGTATCAGGTCCAATTGGCGCTTCTCAGGCACCAGTCGGCCGACCTGTAGGAAGTAGCGGCCCGAATGCAGACCGAATCGCTCAATTTGGTCGGTGTCCCTGCAGGGCTGATTCTGGAGCACGCCATTAGGGATGATCTCCGATTGGCGTTCGTACTTGATTTCGACCAGTTCAGCAATAACCTTAGAAATTGCGATCCGGCCGTGTGCATACCGCATTCCGAAATACTCTCCGAGGCGTAGCACACCACGAGCGACGGACCCCCATTTGTCGCGGTTGTAGTCCGGTCCATGATTGGTGACGATGACTGTCAGACCAAGGAGTCGCGCCATGGGCGTAACAATCGCCGGGCCGATCGCATGAATGTGGAGGATGTCTGGTCGCACGAGCGCAGCATAGATTACGCCGAGCACTGAATGCACGAAGGCCTCTAGGCCCGGACGCCGAGGGGCCCAGAGCCTCCGGAGGCGAATCGTCCCGTAACGTCGCTGCTCGGGTGGAATGAACGGTGTTCGCACAATTATCTCGACATCGCAGCCTTGCGCAGCGAGTCGCGGATAGAGGTGCTCCACATGAGTCTCCACACCGCCTTCGACGCCGGGTACCCCGCGCACGCCGAGAATGAGAACTTTCACTCGAGCTCTCCACCATTTCGCACGGCAATTTGAGCGGGCGTCGGACGCTCCACCTGGCGCTCCACCGAGACCCCCAACTCGCCATAGACCTGCGCGATGCGCTCCTGATAGGCGTCCACCGTGAAATCGGCCACGACCCATTCCCGCGCGGCAGATCCCATTTCCGCCACGTCCGAATCTCGCAGCGAGAGAATGCGATCAATTGCTGCAGCGAGAGAAACCACGCTACCGCTTTCGAACTGGCAGCCGGTCACTCCATCCTTTATCAATTCTGGAATGCCGCCGATACTTGCTCCGATCACGGGTTTGCCCAGAGCGTATGCCTCAAGAATGCTCATCGGAGCGTTCTCGTACCACTCGGAGGGCAGTATCACGGCACGGGCCCGACGTACCGCCTCGTGCAACGTGGAACCGGTCAGGTGGCCAAGAAATTCGACATCCGCGCCTATCTTGGCTGCGAGACCCTGCAGCGACTCCAGTTCCGGGCCAGTGCCTGCAATCGCGAGCCGTGCTTGGACCTTCGCCACCGCACGCACGAGTGTGTGTAAGCCTTTCTCCCGCGACAGTCGTCCAAAATAAATGACATTGCGTCCAGCCTTACAGTCCGGCTCGTGGCGTTCGACGTCAACGAAATTTGGGACATGCCGAAATCGGGCTGGATCGAACCCCCACTCCTGGAGCTTCCGGGCGTAGAACTTGCTGGGAACGACAAACCGATCGACGCAGCGAGTGTAGGAACCCAGCAGTCGATGGAGGGCCGCCTCGATCATTATCACAGCGCTTAGCGCTGCCGAATCCTTGATGCAGCGGTGGCGAACGACGTTGTGCAATCGACCGCCCCGGCAACGCTCGCAAATGCCGTCATGTGCAAGCATCTGGTAGGCGGGACAGGCAATTTTGAGGTCGTGCAGCGTCATGACGACGGGCAACCGCCGTTCTCTGATCAGCCCGAGAATTGATGGCGAAATGTGGTGATAGATGTTATGAGCGTGGCAAATGTCTGGTGCAGCCGCGTCAATCAGCCGAGCTAGGCGCCGCCGAGCCTGCAACGAGTAAATGACGCGCGGAACGCGCGCGAACTTCTGGCGGAGCGAGTATTGCTGCCCAAACTCGATTTCATCCACGAAGTATTCGTCCCACCGGCTTGGCAGGTTGCGGGGATGACGCATCGAGAATGGGACGACCGTCCAGCCCTGCCGTTCGAACATCCGGTTGTGTTCGAGGTAGACCGTTTCGGCACCGCCGCGGGAGTAGTGGTAGTTATTGATTGAGAGAAGCACCGCCATCCGGTCAGTCCTCGGCGTGCTTCGACGGGCTCTGTCGGCACGCAGTCTTGGCAGAGGAGGCCGCATTCTCAATTAGCGCAGCCAATTGTGCGGCGTTCTTCATGGAGTGATACTTGCGTGCGTACTCACCTGCGTTGCGAGCCAACTGGTCGTGCAGTTCGGTGTTCGCCAATAGGCCTCGGACTGCCACCGCCAATCGCTCCTCTGTCGGTGCAAGGATGCCGACGGAGGCGCGGTCCAATACGTTGTCGGGATTCACGGCAAGACTGACGACTGGAACGTTACGCAGCCAAGACTGAATAAAGGTATTCGGAAAGCCTTCGTAGAGGCTTGTATTGACGAAAGCATAGGCTCCAACGAGTTGGGCATTGACCTCGTCTTGGCTCATCGGACCGAGATAGTCGACATTTGCGGCATCCTCGATCTGCTGCATGAGTGATTGGTTCCAGGATGCCTCGCCCTCGCCAGCAGCGGCTGCGCCGATCATCACGAACCGCACCTGGGATAGGTCGCCGAGTCGGGCCGCCAGTCTCAGGAATACTTCTGGCTGTTTGAGACGTTTGAAATTGGCTACCCAGATGATACGTGCCGGACTATCGGCGGCACGAACCTCCTTCGGGAGGGGGTGAAAGTTTTCGATCACCGCGTCCGCCGTCCGGGAATAGTGATGGGTCAGAAGTTGTGCCTGTTTGTTGGTCTGAACAACTATACGATCGGCATTGCGAATTCCATAGGCGAGGAACGAACGATCGAGAACCCGACGCACTACGTTGCGGTCTGGAATCCGTGTCTTGCGGTCCAGGTCGGCGTCCGATGAAACATGCCAGACGAAACAGGCATCGTGGCGAGCCGCATAATAGGCCGCGACGCCTGTATAAGCACACCCGATTCTCTGGTAGATAACCGCCGGCCGAACCCTCCTTAGGGTGGCGTAGAGATCCTTCGAATCAATCGCATAGCCGAATCGTGGCGACGGCCCCCGCCGCCCGATGCGATGAAGGTTAATCCCATCTAGAGCCGACTCGTCAGGTATTCGCCGCGCAAGGTAATGAATGTCAAAGCTGTCGCTCTCGCGCATGTAATCGAGTAGGCACTTGATCTGGTATTGAGCGCCGCCCATGAACGTCTGCCAGTGCACGGGCGAAACAACACAGAGGCGAGGACGAGGCACCGTCATATGTATCCCAGCGTGCGATTCAGACCTCCCGCCTTGCGCTCGAAATAGTTCCGATCATCGTCCATCAGTTTCGCAACCCACTCCTCATCGGTACGAATGATCGACGATGTGGACATTCGCATACGGTTGCCGTTCGCGACATGATGTACCTGTGACCGGAACTCAAGCATCGAGTCCTCAAAAGGGAGTCCGACAAAACTGCAGATCGTCTTCAGCGTATCGCCAGGCGCGGCGGTCAGGTCTTCGTACCGGACAAGAAGCAGGCGATCCGTCGGAACATGGCGAGTCAACAGCGGCAAAGCACGGTTGTACTGGTTTTTCCATTCACGAACCGCGGTCGCGCGCGAAGTGCCGCGTTTAAGGTTGGACCACAGCACGGCTCGACCGTCACGAACCAGCAGAATAATTCGGACATGCTCGGGAAGCCTGCGGTACAGAGAGACGGCCTTTAGGTACGATTTCGACGAGTCAACGACGGTGTCGACATTGAGGATGTCGCGAACCGCGTTGAAGACGCGAATGTTATTGTCGATCGCAGCGTCGACCCGGCGCGTCAGCGGGGTGAGGATCATGGCTCCAGCACGTAGCTGCAGGTAGAGTAGTCCGAGGACCAGCTTCCGGCGGAGCAAGTACGCTGTGGTCTGATGCAACCGATCAACAACAGTGGTGGCTTTCGGGTATCCCATGTGCAGTGAGTAGGGCTGATCTAGGACGTCGACTCCGATCTCTCGGCCGACGCGTTTCACGACCTTTCGCCAGAGGGTGCACGACCGAACCGGTGCCCCGCAACTACACAGAGTATTGAGAGCTATGTTCTTCGATAGGTGGTCGATTTCGCCAAGAGGAGCCACTCGCGAGTGCGATCCGATGAGCAGATCGAGCAGCGTGGAACCGGAATGACCAGCAGAGCAGATGTAAATATACGGAGCGGCATCCATGGTCATCGTCTACGAAAGAGTTTCAACGTCGTGGCGCATCATCCGATGCGCTCGTGAGAGTACGTAGGCGCGGAATGCAATGCGATTGCAGGTAGGTGCGCTTGGCATCCTCTCGCTGGGCCGATCCGCCGATCC
>Ga0209254_10003242_pt1 | contig 14869 bp, 13 predicted proteins | sample FrelakmetDIP11DI_FD_187148 | JGI IMG/M metagenome (GOLD analysis project Ga0209254, IMG submission 187148) | Freshwater lake sediment microbial communities from the University of Notre Dame, USA, for methane emissions studies - DIP11 DI (SPAdes)... | ecosystem: Environmental > Aquatic >...
GGATCAAATCGATGCCTTGATTTGGCCAGTTAGCTCAGTTGGTAGAGCAGCGGATTGAAAATCCGCGTGTCCTTGGTTCGATTCCGAGACTGGCCACCAATAAACTCAAAGGCCTGCAATTATTTTTGATTGCAGGCCTTTATTCTTTTGTGTAATTCTTGTGTAAACATGCCAGCCGATTGGAGGCAAAACGAAGATGGCCAGGAATACCAACACGCAATCCGCCAAACGGAATGTGGATAGCAAAATGGCCTCATTGCCAGCTGCCATCAAACCTGTTGCACCGATGCCTGGGATTGAGCTTTTCTTTGGCTTAGTCGGTCCAACTGGCACCAATCTTGACTCGGTTTGTGATGAGCTCTCAAATCAGCTTGCTGCTGTGGGCTACCGGACAGAAATAATTTCACTTAGCTCACTTATTTCAGCTTACTCAGAACTCTCTTTCCCCCCAGACAATGCTTATTCCAAGATCAAGGCCTTGATGAATGAAGGAACTCGCCTAAGAGAGAAGTCAAGGACGGGCGATTTTGTTGCAAAGCTGGCACTAGTGGAAATCGTAACTCGGCGCGAGAGCAAAACTGGGGCTGGGCATAGGCCCGCAGAGAAAACCGCTTACATCCTTCGATCATTCAAACGACGAGAAGAGGTAGAGCTCTTCCGTACGATTTATGGCAAGGCGTTCAATTTAATCTCTATTTATTCTTCTTTAGAAGACCGCTTGGACTCCCTTTCTAATGACTTGGCTCGCGCAGCAAAGCAGCGAAAACATGTTATGGAGCATAAAGCACTAGAGCTTATAAATATCGATGCCAATGAGGAGGGGAAAGAGCTAGGTCAAAATGTCAGGGAGACATTTCCACTGGCAGACTATTTCGTAACCCTTAAAGACCCATCTTTGCTAAGGGACCAGTTGAAGCGTTTTGTTGAACTGGTTTTCGAAAATCCCTATATCACCCCGACCAAAGATGAGTACTCGATGTTCCTTGCGCAAGCAGCGGCACTGAGGTCGTCAGACCTCGCTCGGCAAGTGGGGGCAGTTATCGTTTCTCAGGAAGGTGAAGTACTTGCCACTGGATGTAATGAAGTCCCTAAAGCTGGTGGCGGTCTCTACTGGGCCGAGGATGAAGCGCCCAGAAGAGATGTAGAACTTGGCTACGATAAGAATTCAAAAATAAAACGTGAACTTGTTGAAGAGCTTTTCTATAAACTAAGTAAAGCAAAATGGTTAGACAAAGAAATTGGCAAGAAGTCTAGTCAGGAACTTTACTCTCAAGCGACGATGAAGCATCGAGGAGTTCTTTATGACAGCCAAATACTCGATGTCATAGAATTTGGACGATCTGTACATGCTGAAATGGCAGCAATAACCGATGCTTCTAAGCGCGGAGTATCAGTTAAGGGCGCGCGTCTATTCTGCACAACTTTTCCATGCCACTTATGCGCACGACATCTTGTATCCTCGGGATTGGCCGAAGTAATTTATATTGAGCCTTATCCTAAGAGTCGTACTGAGGAACTCTATTCTGACTCTATTGCCGTAAACCCTAAGCATTCGATTTCAGGATTAGTTAATTTCTTCCCTTTCGTCGGAGTCGCTCCGAGAAGATACTTCGATTTCTTCCAGCTATTTCGAAAGCGAAAAAATGATGATGGAGACATCGTAAACTGGAAAAACGAAAAGAAAGAACCACGGGTTAAGAGGTTTGTTTTGTCTTACATAATGTTGGAGATGCAGGCAATTGGCAGTCTGCCAACGGCGCAAATATGAGGGAGTCCATATGAAACCAATGACCGCAGAATCGTTATCACACCAGATACTTTCAACTAAGAAAAAATTAGAGGAATTGCCTGACTGGATGAGATCGATCGCTTATTTTTCCAGCACAGGAATCCAGCAAAGTACGGCAAAGAGTGAATCGATCAGTACGCCAAAAAAAGCCACTTCTAAATCGTAGCGGGTTAGCCATTTTGGCGGTAACGAATATCTAGCTTATCCATTGCCGCCCTAATATGCTCACCATTCTGGTGGGCATAGCGTTCCACCATCGCGAGGGTTTTATGCCCGCTGATCCGCTTAACGGTTGGAAGGTCCACGCCTGCCTGCACTAGATGTGTGATGGCCGTATGGCGCAGGGTGTGCCGGACAACCAAATCTGGGTCTAGCCCAGCGGCCTCAACGACGCGACGGAAAGGCTTGCGAATATCTATTGCATGACCCGATGCAGCGCCCATCGACGGAAACAACCAGGGACTACCAGGCGGGAGGGCATCTACATACCCAGCAAGGAAATCGGCAAGGTGTTTTGTAATGGGCTGCTCGCGTGAACCTGCTTTCGCCTTCGGAATGAAGATGGTGCAGCGTTGTAAGTCGATGTTCTCCCGACGAATGGAAAGAATCTCCATTTTCCGCATGGAGGATTCAACACCGATGACGATGAACGGGTAGATGATTGGGCTTGCATCCGCTTTCGCGCATTCCACCAAGCGGGTGACCTGATCAGCCGTCAGGTAGGTGATTCGGCCCTGCCCCTCCTGAAAGCGTTTTATCTTGGCCGGGCGACGATCCATCCAGCCCCATTCAATTGCCATATTGAACAGGTGCGACAGCACGGCCAACTCTCGGTTTATCGTTCCCGGTGTAGCGATTTTGGTTTTATTGGGGTCTCGTTCAATCACTTTGCCGCGTGGGCGCACGATCACAGTTTCCTGCTGCCGCTGGCGTTTGTATCGCTCAACGTCAAACCCACTGATCTTTCCAAATGGCATATCGCCAAAAAACGGAACCAGATGCAGATTCAGGCGGTGGGTTTTCGCCTTTAAATCCTTGCCTCCCGATTCCTTCAAGCGATCCAGGTACTTATCCGCCGCCTCACGAAATGACAGCGCCACCTTGCGGCCTTTCGGTAAAGAGAGTCGATCATGCTTGGCATCATTGCGCACCTTGGCTATGAACTCCTCAACCTGACTACGAGTAGTGCCATCCGTTTCCCGACCAACAACGCGATGAATACGCTGACCGTCCGCCATGATGTTCACGGTGAACACGCCGTCACCGTTAAGCTGCCGCTCGAAGGTGATGCCATGCTCGTTGATCTTCTCACCAGCCTTCAACTTGCGCATGGACGGTCGGGTTAATTTGCTGAATGTCCTCGCCATCTCATTCTCCTTGGATCAGAAGGGGACCGTCTCGGTTAGAGCTTTTCTCAAGTCCGCCTCAGTGGCCTGACCTACTGAATATGCGACTAGGGTTGGCCAGCACTCCCTGATAACGAACGGGTCTGCTCGCCGGTTTGCTCCTTCGCCATCGACAAAGTCATACCGCCAAAACTTCGTTTTGCCGTCTTCATCCTTGTATGACTCACTAGCGGTGATCTCGTGGACGGCCTTCCAGATAAGCTGCTCCTCATAGGTAAGGAGGTCTGGGAAATTTTCAGCCAATTTGATGAAACGGTCACTGGGCTCCAAATCCCAAAGTTTTCCGGCCACATCAAGGATGCTACGGTCATCCGGCCCTTCCTCCAGAACAACCCTACCGAGCGCTTGTTCAATCGTCCACTCAATGAAGTTGGCCAACGACCGACGCTGCTTACGTGCCGCAATCTCGGCCAGGTACTTCAGTTTGGGGTCGAGCCGCATGGCAAACACCTCAGTACGGGGTCCATCCGTCTTTTTGCGTCTTTTTACCTCGGTCATCGCATGTCCTTTCGTGCAAAAGTTCTGGGAAGTTCTGTTGCACTCTAGTCGTGTCGTTGTTGCTTGTCAAACTTTATTACGTCTGTATGATTCGTAATTGTTAGATTAACAACCCGGAGAAGCCCAGATGATTGATCAGATTCCTACCAGCACCCCTTCCATCACTGTTTATCCTGACGGCCGCATGGACACTTGTAATGCGTCCCTCTATATCGGCCTGTCGGAGAAGACTATGGCTATGCAGCGCTGTAATGGCACCGGTCCCAAATTTGTTAAACGCGGGCGAATATTCTATTTCCGGGAAGATCTGGATACCTGGTTGAACGCCCAAGGCAGACTGACCAGTACCGCTCAAGCATCCCAGATGGCTGCTGCCTAACAGGCCCAAGTCATGTCCACTGAAAAGCCTCTGCCAACCCAAGGACGTGATGCGCCTGCCTACCAGGAATTTGCGGCATCAATGATGGCTCGCATGACGTATCGACAACTGACGTTGGCCGAGCGTGGCTTGCTATATACGTTGCGTAACGAATGCTGGGTAAATCGCCAGTTACCAAGTGACCCGGCAAAACTTGCCCGGGTTTTGGGGTATCCCGTCGAGGACATACGTACAGCCCTACCGAGCGTAATGGGATTTTTTAAAAACCAAGACGAAAGCCTGATTTGTCCCGAGCTAGAAGACTACCGGCACTACCAGGACGCTCGTCGTGAACGTATGAGCGAAGGCGGGAAAAAGAGCGCTGAAAAGCGTAAGGCTACTAAACGTGATGCCGTCTCTGACATAAACCCGGTAAGCACCCTCCAAGCACCCTCGAAGCACCCCGTGAGCAGCTTGCAAGCCTTAAGACAAGACAAGTCAAAACCAGACAAGTCAAAACCAGCCATCAAGGAGGAGGTTACAGATGATGATTGGACACGCGAATATGAACGGACAGAAGAGACTGCTGATGACTACGCACGCGCAAGCCGTGGGGGCTGAACTGTTTCATCAATTTGATTTAGATCTGGCCCGTGGAGAATGACGATGGCGCGACAAAAACAGGCAGCCCACTACATTCGAGGCACAGCGACCCACCGGCGCACCGAAGGCGATTACATGGGCGTACTGCTCGACACGGTGACGCTGGAGGATTGGCGCGGCATCGTGGCCGGGGCAATGCAGGCGGCAAAGGGTGGTGATCCATCAGCTCGGGCCTGGCTGGCGCAATACCTGGTTGGAAAACCAGAACACAAAGCCCCGACACCATTGACAGTGGTGGTACAGCAGTTGAGCGGCATAGACAGCCTGGTGGACAAACTTACACGGGAAACAGCCCATTCCTTGCTATTTCCTGAAGACGATTGGAAACAAAGCATCCGCAAAAACATTGAGGCCGAACTGTCGCAAATCCCTCAAGATCATGTAACTACTGAATAGCCAATAACGACGCGGCTTCCCAGCGAATAACGGGGTAATTTACATGCGTGTTTTGCTGATGATTTCGGTAAATTCAGAAGGGTGTGGCAATGGGTGGTTTTGGTAGCGGGAAACAGGGCGGCAAAGACACCACAAACAATTACCGGTCGCTAGACGTGCGAAGGCTGCAACGCGAACGCATGCTGACGCCGGGCCATGCCTTCAAATGGCAATGGACGCGCGACGGCGAAGAGGTGGCGTCCATCCAGATCCGAATTGAAGTTAACTGCGTGATTCTTGATTATCGAACCCGAAACAACGGTGGCGACTGGCAACCGATGGAATACCCGGTTTATCTGCAATGGACAGGCTGCAACTACGGCGGACAGCGGGCCTGGTTTCTCTGCCCGGCGACGGGATGCGGGCGGCGTGTGGCAAAACTCTTTATGGGTGGTTCGGGCATCTTCGCCTGTCGGCACTGCTACCGTCTGGCCTACGCCTCCCAGCGGGAAACTGTTGATAGCCGGGCAACGCGACGTGCGGACAAAATCCGGGAACGGCTGGGCTGGGCGCCCGGCATCCTGAACGGCAGCGGCTCTAAACCCAAGGGGATGCACTGGCGCACCTTCGAGCGCTTATCTTCTGAGCATGACGCTTTCGTCGGTCTATCGTTGACCGGGATGGCGAAACGGTTGGGATTGCTGAATCAGCGTCTTGATGGCCTGATGGACAGGCAGAACAGCAAAGGCTAAAAACATCCTCCTTACATAATGACCTGTTCTATTTTTGTCTAGTAACGCCCATGCGGTAAAGTGGCCGCTATCCGGTGCTTTGCACTCAACCCTATAAATAAGCCCATAAATATATCCTTCAGTGATCACCGTCGGTGAGCTGATGCGCGATATAGAGCGAAAACGACAAACGACAAACGACAATGGATCAGGCAACACACAATAAGATCGTCTCCTTCATTTGGGGCATTGCGGACGATGTCCTACGCGACCTGTTTAGGCGGGGCAAGTACCCAGATGTGATCCTGCCTATGTGCGTCATCCGGCGTATGGACGCGGTGCTCGAGCCGACCAAGCAAAAGGTACTTGACACCAAGAAGATGCTCGACACGGCTCGCATCACCGAGCAACGCGCTGCGCTCTGTGATGCCGCGGGCCAAGCCTTCTACAACACCTCGAAGTTCACGCTTCGCGATCTGAAGTCACGCGGCAGCCAGCAGCAACTCCTTGCTGACTTTGAGGACTACCTCAATGGATTCTCGCCCAACGTTCAGGACATCCTGGAGAACTTCAAATTTCGTAATCAGCTGCAGACGCTCTCCAAGGCCGACGCCATCGGCACGCTGATCAACAAATTCCTCGACCCCGACATTGATCTCTCGCCTGCCGGTATCGACAACCACTCGATGGGCACGGTCTTCGAGGAGCTGGTCCGGAAGTTCAACGAGGAGAACAACGAGGAGGCGGGCGAGCACTGGACGCCACGTGACGCCGTGCGGCTCATGGCGAACCTCGTGTTCCTGCCGATCGAGGCAGAGCTCAAGTCAGGCACCTACCTGCTCTATGACTGCGCCTGCGGCACCGGCGGCATGCTCACCGTGGCGGAGGAAACGCTCATGGCGATCGGTGCGAAGCGCAAGCAGCAGATCACGAGTCTTCTCTACGGGCAGGAGATCAATCCCGAGACCTTTGCCGTCTGCAAGGCGGACATGCTGCTCAAAGGCGAGGGTGAGAGCGCCGACCACATAGTCGGCGGTGCGGAATGGTCCACACTCTCGCACGATGCCTTCCCGGCGCAAGAATTCGACTTCATGCTCGCCAACCCTCCTTACGGCAAGAGCTGGAAGAAGGACCTCGAGGCGATGGGCGGCAAGGACGGCATGCGTGACCCGCGCTACAAGGTGATGCACAAGGGCGAAGAGCTCTCACTCGTCACCCGCTCCAGTGATGGACAGATGCTCTTCCTCGCCAACATGGCCTCGAAAATGAACGGCAAATCGGCTTTGGGGAGCCGCATCGCCGAAGTCCACAACGGTAGCTCGCTATTTACCGGCGACGCAGGGCAGGGCGAAAGCAACATCCGCCGCTGGCTCATCGAGAACGACTGGCTTGAAGCCATCGTCGCGCTGCCGCTCAATCTCTTCTACAACACCGGCATCGCCACCTATATCTGGGTGCTGTCCAACAGGAAGCCCGCCCACCGCAAGGGCCAGGTGCAGCTCATCGACGCCAGCCAGTGGTTCAAGCCACTGCGCAAGAACCTCGGCAAGAAGAACTGCGAGCTCTCGCCAGAAGACATCGAGCGTGTTAGCCGCACCTTCCTTGATTTCAAGGAAACGCCCGAGTCCAAGATATTCCCCAACGCCGCCTTCGGCTACTGGAAGGTGACAGTCGATCGTCCGCTGCGCCTGCACAGCCAGCTCTCGCTCAAGGCCATCGAGACGCTGCGATTCACTTCGGGTGACGAAGACCTGCGTGCCGGACTTTTCGAGGAGTTCGGCGACGATCTCTTTACGAAGTTCGCCAAGATTTCATCGGCGTTGGAAAAGCGCCTGGCCGATTGGGGTAACGACGAGGACGAGGGCGACGACGAAGAGGGCGGCAGCGCGAAGAAGGGCTTGCCCGAGAAGAAAAAAAAGAAGCTGCTCGATCCGAAGACCTGGGAGCGCGACGCGCGCCTGGTCGAGGCTGCCACGGCGTTGCGTGAGACACTGGGCGACAAGCTTTTCGAGGACCACAACCTATTCCGTGATCTTGTGGATGCTGCACTCAAGAAGATGGACCGCAAGCTCCCGGCCGCCGACCTCAAGCAGATCCTCAAGGCCGTGAGCTGGCGCGTCGAGACTGCGCCGCCCGTTATCGCCAAGGTGCACAAGGCCGGCAAGGCCAAGGCCGATCCGCTGCGTGGCCTGTACGAGGCGACGGTGGATGGCAAGCCCGCTATCGTCGAATACGAGCACGACTCGGACCTGCGCGACACCGAACAGGTACCGCTGATCGAAGACGGCGGCATCGAAGCGTTCATCCGCCGTGAAGTTCTGCCCTACACATCCGACGCATGGATCAAGGCGGATGCGACCAAGATTGGTTACGAGGTGAGCTTTACTCGCCACTTCTACAAGCCGCAACCGCTACGCACGCTCGAAGAAATCAGCGCCGACATCCTTGCGATCGAGAAAGAGGCCGAGGGGTTGCTGGATGGCTTGCTGAAGGTGGCCGCGAAGTGAGAGAGATCCTCGGCAAAGCCAAGACCGTCCGCGAGCTGCTCAAGGGCGTGAAGTACTCCATTGACTACTACCAGCGCGAATACAAGTGGCACGAGAAGCAGATCCGCGAGCTTGTGGATGACCTCAGCGACAAGTTCCTGGAGGAATATCAGCCCGCCCACCCTCGCAGCAAAGTTGCCGACTACCCGCACTATTTTCTCGGCTCCATCATCATCAGCAAGAAGGACAGCATAGGCTACATCGTCGATGGCCAGCAGCGCCTCACCAGCCTAACGCTCCTTCTCATTCTCCTGCGCAACCTCCAGAAGAACCAACCGAAGCAGGTCAATGTGGACGAGCTGATCTTCTCCGAGAAGTTCGACCAGAAGTCTTTCAACCTCCATGTGGATGAGCGCACACCGGCGATGGACGCGCTCTATGATGATGGAGGCGAGAATTTCAATGCAACCGATCGCCCCGAGTCGGTGCAGAATCTCGTGCAGCGTTACCGTGACCTCGAAACTTGCTTTCCCGAGGAGCTGCGCGACACTGCTCTACCGTACTTCATCGACTGGCTGCTGGAGAATGTTCATCTCGTCGAGATCACCGCCTACTCTGACGACGATGCTTACACCATCTTCGAGACGATGAACGACCGCGGGCTTTCGCTCAGCCCTACGGACATGCTCAAAGGCTACCTGCTCGCTAACATCGATGAGGCCAAACGTACTGCCGCTAACACGCGCTGGCGAGACCGCATCCGCGAACTCAATGACGCAGGCAAGGAAGTGGAATCCGACTGTTTCAAGGCGTGGTTCCGCAGCCAACATGCCACCAAGATCCGTGAACGCAAGAAGGGCGCGAAGCCCGAGGACTTTGACCGCATCGGTACGGAGTTTCACCGCTGGCTTCGCGATGCCGCGGATACCGTGGGCCTCAAGCAGAGTGACGACTTTTTCCGTTTCATCGACCGTGATTTCGACTTCTATAGCCGGCAATACCTGCGTCTTATCGAGGCGGCGCAGAAGCCCGTAGCCGGCCTGGAGCACGTGCTCTACAACGCCCAGCAGGGCTTTACCCTGCAATACATGCTTCTGCTCGCCCCCTGCGGCCCGACGACAGCGAGTCGGTGGTCGACCGCAAAGTCGGCCTCGTGGCGCAGTATCTCGACATCCTGCTCACCTGGCGGTTGTGGAACTTCCGGACCATCGCCTATTCGACCATGCAATACGCCATGTTCGTGGTGATGCGTGACATTCGCGGGCTCGCACCCGATGTGCTCGCCCACAAGCTGCACGAGTTCCTCGGCAAGGAAAGCGAGACCTTCGCCAGCAACGACCGCCTGCGGATGCACCAGCAGAACCGCTACCCGCTGCACCGCATCCTCGCCCGCCTCACTGATTATGTGGAGACGCAATCCGGCCAACCTTCGCGCTATCTCGACTATGTGAGCGAGGGCAAGACCCGCTATGAGGTGGAACACATCTGGGCCGATCACCCAGAACGCCACAAGGCTGAGTTCGACCACTCAGCCGACTTCGCCGAGCACCGCAATCGCATCGGTGGTCTGTTGCTGTTGCCCAAGAGCTTCAATGCTAGCTACGGCGACCTTCCCTACGCCAATAAACTACCGCACTACAACACCCAGAATCTGCTGGCTCGCTCGCTGCACTCGCAGTGCTACGAACGTAACCCCGGCTTCCTCCGCTTCAAGGGTGAGAGTGGCCTGCCGTTTGTTGCACTAGAAGAGTTCAACAAAGCCGACCTCGAAAACCGCAGCGAGCTCTACCGGCAGATTGCCGAGCGCATCTGGAACCCGGAAGACCTGCTGAAGGGCGGCCAGTCATGATCGCTAACCTCAAGCCATATCCGGAATACAAGGAGTCGGGGCTGCCATGGCTGGGACAAGTGCCGGCGCATTGGTTGTTTGAGCGTACAAAGTGGCGGTTCCGAAATCGCAAGGAACTCAACTCCAGCGGGGAGCACACGAACATCCTGTCGCTCACACTGCGCGGCGTAGTGAACAATAATCCGGATAACCCTGAGGGCCTGGTCCCAAAGGATTATCGAACGTATCAGTTCTTCGCGAAGGGGGACTTGGTCTTCAAGCTCATTGATCTCGAGAATCTTCGCACAAGCCGCGTAGGCCTAGTGCACGAGGACGGGATTATGAGCTCGGCATATGTGAGACTGGCGCCATCTAGCCCAACCAACATTCGGTATTTCTTCCATCAATTCTACGATCTCTATTCGCGTGGCATCTATAATCAACTTGGCGCTGGCGTCCGATCCACACTCGGCCCAACTGATTTATTAAACGTTGGAATCGTTATTCCACCGTCCGACGAGCAGGCGGCGATTGTGCGGTTTCTGGACTGGGCGAACGGGCGGCTGGAGCGGGCGATCCGGGCGAAGCGGAAGGTGATAGCGCTGCTCAACGAGCAGAAGCAGGCCATCATCCACCGCGCCGTTACCCGCGGCCTCGACCCCTCCGTCCCCCTCAAACCCTCCGGCATCCCCTGGCTCGGTGACATTCCGCAGCATTGGGAGGTGCGACGTGCAAAGCAGGTATGCATTTCAATTATCGACTGCAAAAACCGAACACCCGACCGGGTGGATGGAGGGAAGTTTGTCGTGGTACGGACAACAAACATCCGACACGGCAATTTCAATGTGATTGGCTCGTATTCAACAAATCAGCGAAATTTCGAGATATGGACACAGCGAGGTGCGCCAAGAGTCGGGGACGTTTTCTTCACTCGTGAAGCGCCAGTTGGTGAAGCCTGTCTAGTCCCTGATCAAGATAATCTCTGCATGGGGCAACGCATGATGTATTTCCGGCCCAACCCCGCCGTCCTCGACGCGGGTTTCTTCCTACATAACATTTATGGGCCGGTTGTACGTAGGTACATCGAAATCGAGGCCAACGGAAGTACGGTCGGGCACCTAAGGCTCGGCCAGGTATCTGCGCTCCCTTTGCTTTGGTGTCCGATCAACGAACAGAAGAAAATCTGTAGCTCACATTGCCACCGAGTCCGCGCCAATGAACGTGGTGATTTCCCGCCTCGAACGTGAGATCGAACTCCTCCGCGAATACCGCACCCGCCTCGTCGCCGACGTGGTGACCGGCAAGCTCGACGTGCGCGAGGCGGCGGCGCGGCTGCCGGAAGAAGCGCCGCTCGATACCATCGAGGACGACCCCGAACTGGGCGACGAGACCGAGACCGCTGACGAGGAGGCCGCGGTATGACCACCGACACCAGCGAGAAGGGGCTAGAGACGCTGATCATGCGGCACATGACCGGCACGGACGGTCTCGCCGTGGCACGGAACAGGGTCGCCGAGCGACCGCCGGCCTTCGGCGGCACTGGCTATACCGCCGGCAGCGCGCAGGACTACGACCGCGCCCACGCGCTCGACGTGCCGCAACTCTTCGCCTTCCTGCGCGCCACGCAGCCCGAGGCGTTCAAGAAGCTGGCGCTTGCCGACGCGAATGACGCCAAGGACATCAACCGCCTCAAGTTCCTCAAGCGTTTGTCGGACGAGATCGGCAAGCGCGGCGTGATCGACGTGTTGCGCAAGGGCGTGGAGCACGGACCGCTGCACTTCGATCTGTTCTACGGCACGCCGTCGCAGGGCAACGCCAAGGCCGAGGCGCTGAACGCCCAGAACCGCTTTTCGATCACGCGCCAGTTTGCCTACAGCATGGATGAGACGCGCCGCGCACTCGACCTGGGGCTATTCATCAACGGCCTGCCCATCGCCACCTTCGAGCTGAAAAACAGCCTCACCAAGCAAACGGTGGAGGACTCCGTCCAGCAGTACAAGCGCGACCGCGACCCGCGTGAGAGGCTGTTTGAGTTCGGCCGCTGCGTGGTGCACTTTGCGGTGGACGACAGCGAGGTGCGTATGTGCACCGAACTCAAGGGCAAGGGCTCGTGGTTTTTACCCTTCAACAAGGGCTACAACGACGGCGCGGGCAACCCACCCAACCCGCACGGCCTCAAGACCGACTACCTGTGGAAAGAAGTACTCACGCCGGCGGGGCTGACCAACATCATCGAGAACTACGCGCAGATCGTCGAGGAGAAAGACCCGCGCACCGGCAAGAAGAAGCGCAAGCAGGTGTGGCCGCGCTATCACCAGCTCGGCGTGGTGCGGCAGGCGCTGGCCGACGTGCGCGCCCAGGGTGCGGGCAGGCGTTACCTGATCCAGCACTCGGCGGGCAGCGGTAAATCGAACTCCATCGCCTGGCTCGCGCACCAGCTCATTGGATTGAAGCGCAACGAGAAGGAGGTCTTCGACTCGGTCATCGTGGTGACCGACCGGCGCCTGCTCGACCAACAGATACAGACGACCATCAAGCAGTTCATGCAGGTAGGCGCGACAGTGGGTCACGCCAAGCGGTCCGGTGACCTGCGTAAATTCATTGAGGAAGGGAAGAAGATCATCGTCTCGACGGTGCAGAAGTTTCCCCACATCCTCGATGAAATCGCCAACGGGGGCGGCAAGCGTTTTGCCATCGTCATCGACGAGGCGCACTCAAGTCAGGGCGGCAAGACTTCCGGCGCGATGAGCCAGGCGCTAGGTGACGACACGGCCCCCGACCCCGAAGACACGGTGAACGCCGAGCTCGAAAAGCGCATGGCGGCACGCAAGATGCTGACCAACGCCAGCTACTTTGCGTTCACCGCCACCCCCAAGAACAAGACACTGGAGATGTTTGGCGAGCCGTTGCCGCCCGACGCCGAAGGGAAGGTCAAGCACCGCCCGTTCCATAGCTACACGATGAAGCAGGCGGTCGAGGAGGGCTTTATCCTTGATGTGCTCAAGAGCTACACGCCCGTGGACAGCTATTACAAGCTGGTCAAGAAGACGGAGGACGACCCGGAGTTCGACGCAAAAAAGGCGAAGAAGAAGTTGCGCCGCTATGTGGAAAGCCACGACCACGCGATCCGACTCAAGGCCGAAATCATGGTGGACCACTTTCACGAGCAGGTGCTGGCCGCGGGGAAGATTGGCGGACAGGCGCGGGCGATGGTGGTCACGAGCGGCATAGAGCGGGCTGTCCAGTATTTCCATGCATTCAAGACCTACCTCCTGGAGCGCAAGAGCCCGTATCAGGCCATTGTCGCGTTCTCGGGCGAGCACGAATACGGCGGAGCCAAGGTAAGTGAGTCCTCGCTCAATGGATTTGCCAGTGGTGACATTGCGGACAAGATACAGAATGACCCGTACCGATTCCTAATCTGCGCTGACAAGTTTCAAACCGGCTACGACGAGCCGCTCTTGCATACGATGTATGTGGACAAGACGCTGTCCGGTATCAAAGCTGTGCAGACGCTCTCGAGGCTCAACCGCGCACATCCGCAGAAACATGATTGTTTCGTGCTCGACTTCCAGAACAACAGTGAGGCGATCACCTTCGCGTTTCAGGACTACTACCGCACCACGCTGCTCGCCGAGGAGACGGACCCCAACAAACTGCACGACTTGAAAGCGGCACTGGATGCTGCCCAGGTGTATTCGCCTGAGCAGGTTCAGCAATTGGTGGAGTTGTTTCTCGATGGCGCTGACCGCGACAAGCTCGACCCGATCCTTGATGCGTGCGTGGCGGTTTATGTGAACAAGCTCGACGAGGACGGCCAGGTGGAATTCAAGGGCAAGGCCAAGGTGTTCTGCCGTACCTACAGCTTTCTCTCTTCGTTGATTCCCTACAGCAACCGCGAGTGGGAGAAGCTCTCGATCCTGCTCAATTTGCTTACGCCCAAACTGCCGGCTCCGCAGGAGGAGGACCTCGCCAAGGGCATCCTGGAGGCCATCGACATGGACAGCTACCGGGTCGAGAAGAAGGCGGTGCTGAAGATCGCACTGGCGGATGAGGATGCAGAGATCGAGGCCGTGCCGACGGAGGCGGGCGGACACAAGAGCGAGCCAGAGCTCGACCGCTTGAGCAACATCCTCAAAACATTCAACGAAGACTTCGGCACGCTTTTTACTGACACTGACCGCGTCGCGAAACGTATCCGCGAAGACATAGCACCGAAAGTCGCTGCCGACACAGCCTACAAGAATGCAATGGAAAATACGCCGCACACCGCGCGCATGGCTCACGACCAGGCGCTCGGCAAGGTGATGCAACACCTTTTGACCGACGATACCCAAGTCTACAAGCAGTTTGTCGAGAACGAGTCGTTCCGGCGCTTTGTCGGAGACATGGTCTACGCGATCACCAGCCAGCGATGAAGAGCGAGACGAAATATGAACATCCAAGGCATGGCAACTTGCAGGGAGTTACTGGGGTAGAGCGTTCGTGTTTAACCTTGTGTAATTTCTGTGTAATCGTGCCTGGAAAATTACACAGAACTTGAGACTTCGAGAGAACAAGTACAGGCTGAAATATGGATTAACTGATTGATAAATAGAATAAAGTGGAAGAGTCTGGAATGTTTCAGAATTCCCGAGCCAAAGATTGAAAATCCGCGTGTCCTTGGTTCGATTCCGAGACTGGCCACCAGTATTTATGACGGCCCCCAGCGATGGGGGCCGTTTTTTTTGGCAGG
>Ga0209254_10003243_pt1 | contig 14869 bp, 11 predicted proteins | sample FrelakmetDIP11DI_FD_187148 | JGI IMG/M metagenome (GOLD analysis project Ga0209254, IMG submission 187148) | Freshwater lake sediment microbial communities from the University of Notre Dame, USA, for methane emissions studies - DIP11 DI (SPAdes)... | ecosystem: Environmental > Aquatic >...
AGATGTTCTGCGGCGAGGTGCACATCTGCGCGGAAAACAGCTGCATGGTCGTGGCGAGGCTGCGCGCCACCGCCTCCAGGTCGTGCACCGACTCGAGCAACACGGTGTTCACGCCCGAGGTCTCGGTGTAGCAGAGGGCAGGGTGCGCATGACGCTCCACCCACGCGCCGAACCGGGCGCTGCCGGTGAAGTCCACGATCGCGGTCAGCGGATGCTCGACCAGCCGCTTGCCGAGCGGCTCCGCCGGGCTGTCGACTGCCAGGGTCACGAGGTTGGGGTCGAATCCTGCCGCGGCCAGCACGCGCCGTGCTGCGCGCACGGACACTGCCATCGGCAGGATCCCGGTCGGGTGCGGCTTGACGATCACCGCGTTGCCGGTGGCGAGGCTCGCCAGCAGCGCCGGATAGGCGTTCCAGGTGGGGAACGTCGCGCAGGTGAAGCACACGGCGACGCCCCGCGGTACCAGCCGGTAGCGCTTCTGCAGCCGGATGGTGGCCGAGCCGAAGCGCCTTTCCCACAGCGCTTGCGGCCGCACGGCCGACATGGCCTGGTGCGCGTAGACAATCGCCTCGATGCCGCGGTCGAGCGCGTTGGTGCCGCTGCCGGCGTAGCTCATGGCCGGGCTCTGGCCGGCGGTGTGCATGACGGCGTGCACCAGTGCCGGCAGTTCCGCAAACCACGCCTGCACGATCTCGAGGCACACGCCGATCCGCGCCTCCGGTCCAGCGTCCGTCCATCGCGGCACGGCGGCACGCGCGGCGCCGAACAGCACGTCGACGTCGGCACGCGGGTAATCGATACCGAGTGGCTCGCCGGTGTACGGCGATACCTCGGCGCCCAGGCGCCCGAATTCCCCGGGCTGTTGCAGTTCGAACGGCCTGCCGAGTTGGGCGCGGAAAGCATCGAGGCCGCGGGCCAGCGCCGCGGCCGAGTCCGGATAGCGATCCGGCGTCTCCGGGAACGGGCTGAAATACTCGCGCGACGCGCAGGCCGCCGTGGCCCGCGCGAGCAGGTCGCGGTGCTGTTCGAACAGGCGCGCGGCGGCCGCGGTCATGGCAGGCAATCTCCCGGGTGCGCGCGCCAGCTCAATCGGCCACCATTTCGATCACCACCGCGGCGCCGAGGCCCAGCGCGCCGCTCACGGCAGCGACACCGCGCCGCCGCCCGCGTCGGGCCAGCTCGTCCGCCAGCATGCCGACGAGCGTAGTGCCGGTCGCGCCCATGGCGTGGCCGAGGGCGATGGCGCCGCCGTTGACGTTGAATCGTTGCGGATCGATGCCGAGCTGGCGCATGAAATGCAGGGTGGGCGCGGCGAAGGCCTCGTTGACTTCCCAGAGGTCCACGTCGTGCACCGCGAGTCCCGCGCGCCGCAGGGCTTTGTGCGTCGCACCGAGTGCGCCATTGAGGGCCAGGACGTGGTCGTCGGCGTGGCTCGCCGTCGCAAGCACGCGCGCCCGTGGCGGCACCTTGAGGCTGCGTGCGGCAGACTCGCTGCCGAGCAGCGCGATCGAGGCGCCGTCCGCCATCGCCGGGGAGTTGCCGGCATGGTGAAAGTGGTTCACCGGACCGAGTTCGGGGTGCCGCGCGCGCAGCAGCGCGTCCGCCCATTGCGCGCCCATCTCGGCAAAGAACGGCGCCATGGCCAGCAGCTTTTCCACCGAGGCGCCGGGGCGGATCGTTTCGTCGTGCGCGAGCAGCACGCGCCCGTCGGCGCCGTGCACGGGCACCAACGATCGCGAGAAATGGCCCGCCTCGCGGGCGTGTGCCGCCCGTTGCTGCGACTGCACGGCGTAGGCCTCTGCATCCGGCCGGGTGATGCCATGCAACGTGGCGATGCCATCGGCGCTGACGCCCATCGGCGGCGCGCCGAGTCGCTGCACGGTGGCCGGATCGACGATGAACGGCGGCTGGTCCGAGGCCATGGGCACTCGCGACATGGACTCGACGCCGCCGGCGACTGCCAGTTCGTCACCGCAGGCGACGCGGGCGGCCGCGAGGTGCAGGGCCCACAGGCTCGAGGCGCAATAGTGGTTGACGGTGGCAACCGAGACCGAGTCGCTCCAGCCGGCCTCGAGTGCGGCGATCTTGCCGACGTTGCCAGCCTGCTCGCCGGCCTGGGTGACGCAACCGATGATCGCCTCGCCGACCCGCGCCGTGTCGAGCCCGGTCCGTCGCACGAGTTCGCCGAGCACTCCACCCAGCAGCGTCGCGGCCGGCACCGACGACAGCGCTCCGCCGGGCTTGCCTGCGCCCCGCGGGGTGCGCAGGCACTCGTACAGCAGCACTTCGCTCATGCGTGGGCGGGCTGCGGCGCAGCCGCCAGCCGCTTCGCGCTCACCCAGGTGCCGTGAAAGCCGTGCGGGACGCGACGCGGCAGCGCAATCCGCGCCACCGGCCCGTCGCCGAGGCTGGTGCCGCGCGCATCGAACACCTGGACCTCCGTCGCCTCCCGCTGCATGTCGGTGACGAAGCTGACCAGGTAGCCGTCGTCCTCCGCCGCCTGCGCATCGGCCGGCGCGAACGGTGCCTCGCTGTACCAGTAGTGGTCACCCGCACTGTAGGCCGTGAAGCGGCCGTCGGTGGTGTCGTACTTGACGAGGCCGCCGAACTGCGCCCCGAGCTCGCGGTTGCGCATCAGGATGTTGTAGGAGTAGCGCGTCGGCACGCCCTGCAGCCAGCTGTTCATCATCGGGAATTCGCTGTTCAGCGTGTCGTCGATCAGCCGCTCGCGGGTCCGGCCGGTGCGCAGGTCGAAGCGCCACTCGTACATGCAGGCGTCTATCTGCAGGTGCGCGATCGCCTTGGCGTAGCGCAGCTCGTCCGGCGCCCCGGACAGGTCGCGCGGTGTGCGGTAGCGGCAGGCCACCATCACCACCTCGTCGCCGTCGTCCCAGGCGTTGACGACGTGGTAGATGAAGCAGGGCTCCGCCTCGAACCAGCGCACGTCGCGCTCGGTGCCGTCGCGCGGGATCACGGCGAAGCGCGCCGGACGGTCGCCGAAGAAGCGCAGCTTGTGGCGACCGGCGGCGTAGGCCTGCGGGTCGTAGGTGAGCGACAGGTCGTGCAGGATGACGTGCTTCTTGGTGAAGGCCATGTCGTGCGGCAGGCTCGGACCCGGCAGCTCGACGTTGACGGTCTTGCGGACCGTGCCGTCGGGCCCGGCGATGCCGAAGCTCATGAACGGCCAGGTCTTGGTGTAGTCGAAGTACACGAACTCGTCGGCCTGCTCGTCGACCTTCGAGTGTGCCGAGACGTGCGTGTGCAGCGTCCCCTTGAAATCAGCCGGGCCGATCGTCTGCAGCGTCCACGGATCGACGTGGCAGGGCTGGCCCGCCAGGTACCACATGGTGACGAGACGGCCGGCGTGGAACTTGACGTCGGTATTCGAAGTGTCCTTCAGTGGCATGTCCGGCCGGTCCCGGCGCGGCGGGTCCATGATTCCCGACCAGAGCGCGCGACCGGCGGCCTCCTCCTCGCGGAAGCACTGCGTGCGCACGTAGCGATTGCGGTAGGTGACGCGACCGCGATCGAAGTAGACGGCGTGCAGCATGCCGTCGCCGTCGAACCAGTGGTAGCGGCCGGGCTGCGGGAAGTGCGCGTTGGGGCCGTTGCGGAAGAACGCGCCGTTGAGGTCCTGCGGCAGTTCGCCGATGACCGGGAGGTCGTCGAACACGGATTCATCCGCGATGGGGCCGTGGGTGCCGGTGAGCAGGGGACTGACTGCGGACATGACGGATTCCTCGGGAAGCGGGACCGGCCTCAGGGGCCGAATGACGGAATGGCGAGCGACTGCAGGTACTCGGCGCGCAGGCGGGCGATGATCTCGTGCGCGCCCTCGACACGCTGCACGGCGACCACCGACTGGCCCGCCGACCAGATGTCCTTCCACGCCTTGAGCTGCGTGTCGGACTTGCTCCAGTCCATGGCGGTCTTGCCGGACAGGTTGTCGGGGTCGAGGCCGCTGCGCAGGATGCTCTGGCGCAGGTAATAGGCGCTCGCACCGGTGAAGGCCTTGGTGAGCACGAGGTCATCCACCGCTGCGTCGACCACCATCTGCCGGTAATCGTCGCCGGCAAGGCTTTCCCGTGCGGCGATGAACAGCGTGCCGATGTCGGCCAGGTCGGCGCCCGCAACCTCGGCGGCGCGGATCGCGGCCCCGCTGCAGACGCCCCCGGCGAGCGCCACGATGCCGTCGTAGAACTGGCGCACGGCCTGTACGAACACGAACGGCGCGACCGAGCCCGTGTGGCCGCCGGCGCCGGCGCTCACCAGGATCAGGCCGTCCGCGCCCGCCTGCGCCGCCTTGCGCGCCATGGCGATGCTGCCGACGTCGGCGAACACCAGGCCGCCGTAGGCGTGCACGGTGTCGATGACGCGCGCGGGACTGCCGAGCGCCGTGATCACGATCGGCGGCCGATGGCGCCGCACCAGCTCCAGCTCGGCCGGCAGGCGGTCGTACGAACTGTGCACCACCAGGTTGAGCGACCACGGCGCGATGCGGGCCGTGGGGTCAGCCGCGGTGGCCGCCCGGAGCTCGTCTGCGATGCGCTCCAGCCATGCGTCGAGCACCTCCAGGGGGCGGGCGTTCGGCGCCGGGAACGAGCCGATCACGCCGTTGCGGCAGGCGGCGATCACCAGGTCCGGGCCGGAGACGAGGAACATCGGGGCGCAGATGAGCGGCAGCGCCAGCCGGCTGCGCAGCGCGCCGAGCCGGTCGTGCGGCAGTGCAGCAAGGGTTGCCGGTGCGTCGGCCAAGGTCGCGTCCTCGCTCGTGGTTCAGCCGGAGTGGCTTGCAGAACTAGACTAGCAACTGGCTGCGCCCGGGATCAAGCGGCGCAGCTGTTTGCGCCGGCGCAGCCCTCGGCTAGAGTGCAGGGCGTGTCGAACGTCGCGCAGCACATCGCCTCGAGCTCGGTCACACGCGCCATGGACGTGATCGGCGACCGCTGGGCGTTGCTGATCATGCGCGACGCCTTCCAGGGCGCGCGACGCTTCGAGGAGTTCATCGCGCGCACCGGCGTCACCCGCGCCACGCTCGCCAACCGGCTCGGTGCACTGGTTGCGCAGGGCCTGCTCGAGAGGGTGCGCTATAGCACCGCGCCGCCGCGGGACGAGTACCGCCTGACGCGCCGCGGGCGCGACCTGTTCCCGGTGGCGCTCGCCGCCTGGCGCTGGGAGCGGCGCTGGGCGCCGCGCAGCGGCAGCGTGCCGGCGCAGTTGCGGCATACGGCCTGCGGGCACGCGACCCGGCCGCGGCTGGTCTGCGTGCACTGCGGCGGGGAGATCGACCTGCGCCGGACGCGCCTGCGCAGCCGGCTGCCGACCGGGCCGCTGCAGCCTGCCAAGCCGATGCTGCGGCGGTTGTCGCCCTCGACCGCGCGTACCCACCGGGGTTCGCGCGACGAGTTCACCTACATTGCGGACGTGGTCGGCGATCGCTGGATGCCGCTGATCGTCTCGGCTGCGTTCTTCGGCCAGCGCCGCTTCGAGGAAATGCTGTCCTCGCTCGGTATCGCCAGTAACATCCTGACCCACCGGCTCGGCCACCTGGTCGAGCTCGGGATCCTCGAGCGGCGCAGCTACTCGCGCCACCCTGCGCGCAGCGAGTATCGGCTGACGAGCAAGGGCAGTGACCTGTTCCCGTATGCCATCGCGCTGATGGCGTGGGGCGATCGCTGGCTCGGCGGGCGGCGCGACGCGACGGCGGTGCTGTATCACGCCGACTGCGGTCGCCGACTGGTGCCGAGCGCGCGCTGCAATCATTGTGGCGACCCGCTGGGCATCGACGACGTGGTGTTTCGCCGACCGGCCGCACGGCCGGCGCGGCCAGGAGGATGATCGTGCGCACGTCTGCCGTTGATCGCATCGCACGCATGCACAGCCTCGGCTGGTGGTCGGACGTCACCGTGGGCGACTTGTTCGCCCGCGCGGTTGCGGCGCACCCGGCGCGGACAGCGGTCGTCGATCCGGCGAATCGCGCGGCGCTTGGCCTCGGCGAGCCGCGGCGGCTCACTTATGCGGAGTTGGCTTCCGCCGTCGATGCGATCGCCGCACAGTTGCTCGGCCTCGGGCTGCGCAACGGCGACGTGGTGCTGGCGCAGTTGCCGAACACCTGGGAGTGCGTCGCCCTGTACCTCGCGGCGGCCCGCACCGGGATCGTGCTCAGCCCGGTCGCGATGCAGTACCGGCGACATGAACTCGACCAGGTCGTGGCGCTGCTCGAGCCGAAGGCCATCGTCACCGTCCCGCAATTCAAGGGCTTCGATCACGCGGACCTCGGGTCGGAGCTGGCGCAGGCGTGTGGCGCAGCGCTGCTGCTCGTCGGCGGCGCGGTCGAGCGCGCGCACCTGCTGGCTGGCGGACCGGCGTCGGCGGCGGATCGAGCGCTGGTCGCGGCGTCTGCGGGGCCCTCGGCGGACGACGTTTTTACGATCTGCTGGACGTCGGGGACCGAAGGCGCCCCGAAGGGCGTGCCGCGCTCGCACAACCAATGGATCGCCATCAGTCACGCGCACTTCGAGGCGGCACGGATCGCGCCGGGCGACATGCTGCTGAACCCGTTCCCGATGATCAACATGGCCGCGATCGGGGGCTGCTTCCTGAGCTGGCTGCACGCGGCGGGTACGCTGCTGCTGCATCACCCGTTCGACCCGCAGGTGTACCTGCAGCAGATCGCCGTGGAGCGGCCGCAGTATGCGATCGCGCCGCCCGCGGTGCTCAACCTGCTGATCCGCGACGAGGCGCTGCTCGCCAGGGTCGACCTGTCGTCGCTGCGCTGCATCGGCTCGGGCTCGGCGCCGCTGGCGCCGGCCATGATCGCTGGCTTCCGCGAGCGGCTCGGCATCGAGATCGTCAACCTGTTCGGCTCGAATGAGGGCGTGTCGCTCGCGAGTGGTCCGCAGGAGATTGCGGATCCCGAGCGTCGCGCCAGGTATTTTCCGCGCTTTGGCCGTGCCGAGGTGCCGTGGCCGCACCGGGTCTCGCAGTCGATGGAGACTCGGCTCGTGGATCCGGCGAGCGGCGCGGAGATTCTCGAGCCGGGCCGGCCCGGCGAGCTGCAGGTGCGTGGCGCCACGGTGTTCGACGGTTACTTCAAGTCACCGCAGATGACCGCGGCGGCGTTCACGGACGACGGCTTCTTTCGCACCGGTGACCTGTTCGAGATCGCCGCGGACGAGCAGGGGCCGCGCTACTATCGGTTCGCGGGTCGCCACAAGCAGATCATCGTGCGTGGCGGGGTGAAGATCTCGCCCGACGAACTCGACGAGATCCTCGCGGGTTGCCCCGGGCTGCTCGAAGGGGCCGTGGTCGGCTATCCCGACGAGCTGATGGGGGAGCGCATTTGCGCGGTGGTCGTGCCGCAGCCGGGGTCGGACGTTACGCTCGAGCAAATCGCGGCGCATTTCGCCAGCCGCGGCGTTGCGGTGTACAAGCAGCCGGAGCGGGTGCGCGCGGTGGCAGGCCTGCCACGCAACCCGGTCGGCAAGGTGGTACGTGCGGAACTGCTGCGCATCGCCGTGGCGCCGCCATCCTGAGGAATGTCGATGACGGAACCTGTGTACGTGCTGGGAGGCCTGCAGACCGACTTCGCCCGCAACTGGGCGCGCGAGGGACTGGAGATCGCCGACGTGATGCGCGAGACGGTGCTCGGCGGGCTCGAGCAGGTACGTTTGGCGCCGCGCGACATCGAGGTCGCGCACGTCGGTAATTTCGCCGCGGAGCTGTTCTGCAACCAGGGTCACCTCGGCGGGTTGTTTGCCGCCGTGCACCCGGACCTCGCCGGCGTGCCCGCGTCGCGGCACGAGGGTGCGTGCGCGTCGGGCAGCCTGGCGCTGCTCGCTGCAATGGCGGATCTCGAGGCGGGGCGCTACGGGCTCGCAGCGGTGGTCGGCATCGAGCAGATGCGCAACGTGCCCAGCGAGCAGGCGGCGCAGTACATCGGTGGCCCCGCCATGTGGTCCGGCCACGAGTGCCGCGACGTACGCTTCCCGTGGCCGCACGTGTTCAGCCAGCTGGGCGACGAGTACGAGCGCCGCTACGGGCTGCGCAACGAGCACCTGGCGCGCATCGCCGCGGTGAATTTTGGCAACGCCCGGCGCAATCCGCAGGCGCAGACGCGGCGCTGGACCTTCAACGAGCGCAGTTTCGCCGCGGACGATGAGGCCAACCCGGTGATCGAGGGCCGCATCCGCAAGCAGGACTGTGGCCAGATCACCGACGGTGCAGCGGTGGTGTTCCTCGCCAGCCAGGCGCGGGCAGCCGAATACGCCGCGACGCACGGTCTGTCGCTCGGGCAGTTGCCGCGCATCCGGGGTTGGGGCCACCGCACCGCGCCCATCACTTACGAGGCCAAGGTGCAGGCAAGCGCCGGCCAGCCGTACGTGTTCCCGGAAGTGCGTCGCGCGATCACCGATGCGTTCCGGCGCGCGGGCGTGCGCGGCGTGGAGGATCTCGATGGCATCGAGACGCACGACTGCTTCACCACGACCGAATACATGGCGATCGACCACTTCGGCATCACGCCGCCGGGTGAGAGCTGGCGCGCGATCGAGGCTGGCGACATCGAGATCGGCGGGCGGATCCCGGTGAATCCGAGCGGCGGCCTGATCGGAGCCGGTCATCCGGTCGGTGCGACCGGAGTGCGCATGACGCTCGACTGCTGCAGGCAGGTGACCGGGACTGCGGGCGACTACCAGGTGGAGGGTGCGCGCACCTTCGCCACGCTCAACATCGGCGGTAGCGGCACGACCATCGTCAGCCTGGTGATCGGGAAATAGGGGTAAATAGGGGACATGCCTAATTTCCAGGGGGGCATCCCCCCTGGAAATTAGGCATGTCCCCTATTTACCCCTATTTCCTCGGGCCGGGGAAGAAGGCGTTGGTGCGGCGCACGTAGTCGGCGTAAGCCGGCCGGCGCTCGCCGATGTCGCGCTCGAGCAGCCGCACGCCGGAAAAGCGCAGCAGCAGGAAGCTCATGATCAGCGGCCCGGCAATGCTCCACCAGGCGCCGGCGCCCAGCGCCAGCAGGTAGAAGCCCCACCACACGCAGAAGTCGCCGAAATAGTTCGGGTGGCGCGTCCAGCGCCACAAGCCGCGGTCCATGACGCGACCGGCGTTGGCCGGATCGGACTTGAACCGCGCGAGCTGCAGGTCGCCGACCGCCTCGAACAGCAGGCCGACGGCGAACAGGATGACGCCCAGCAGGTCGGGCAGCCCGAGCGGGGCACCGCCTGCCGCCGCGCCGGCGAGTGGCAGCGAGATCACCCACGCCAGCACGGCCTGGAAGCCGAAGATCAGCCACAGGCTCTTGAGCGCGAAGTTCGGCTCATTACGGCGGCGGATGGCCTGGTAGCGACGGTCTTCGTCGTGGCCGAAATTGCGCCAGGCCAGGTAGATCGCCAGTCGCAGGCCCCACAGCGTGACCAGCGCCAGCACCAGCCAGGCGCGCGACGACGGCGCCGGCTGCACGCCAACGTACACGGCGGTCGCGATCACGAACAGCAGCGGCCACAGCGTGTCGACGATCGTGACGTTGCGCTTCGCCACGCTCACGATCCAGGTGAGGGCGGCGGCGGCCAGCAATGCCGGCAAGGCGGCAAGCCAGAGCGATGGCATGGACATGCAGGGACTCCTCGGGCAGGACTTCAGCCGGCCAGCACTTCGCGCAGCAGCGTGTCGTCGATATTGCCGCCGGACAGCACGATCGCCACGCTGCGGCCACGCGCCGCGAAGCGGCCGCACAGTACCGCAGCGAGTGCGACTGCGCCACCGGGTTCGATGACGAGCTTGAGCGTCCTGGCCGCATAGGCGATTGCGGCGCGCACTTCGGCATCGCTCACGGCCAGGCCGCCCGCCAGTCGGCGCCGGTTGATCTCGAACGTCAGCACGCCAGGCTCCGGGGCCAGCAACGCGTCGCAGAACGAGCGCGTGCCCGGGTCATTCGCAACGCGCAGGCCGGCGGCGAGCGAGCGGCGATGGTCGTCGTGCCCCTCTGGTTCCACCGTCCACACGCGCGTTGCCGGCGACAGCCCCTGCACGGCGAGCGCGATGCCGGCGACGAGGCCGCCGCCGCTGGTGCACACCAGGACGTCGTCGAGTGCGACGCCCGATTGCGCTGCTTGCTCGACGATCTCGAGGCCGACGGTGCCCTGGCCCGCGATGACGTGTGGATCGTCGAAGGACGGCACCAGCACGGCACCACGCTCCGCAGCCAGTCGTGCTGCGATCACTTCGCGACTCTCCCGCAGTCGGTCGTACTCGATCACCTCGGCACCGAGTGCGAGGGTGTTGCGCATCTTCACGCGCGGCGCATCCGCGGGCATGACGATCGTCGCGCGGATCCCGAGCAAGCTTGCGGCGGCCGCGACGCCCTGCGCATGGTTGCCCGACGAAAAAGCCACCACGCCGGCTGCGCGCTGCGCCGCATCGAGCTGCGCCAGCCGGTTGTAGGCACCGCGAAACTTGAAGGAGCCGGTGTGCTGCAGCGTCTCGAGCTTCAGCAGCACGCGCCCGCCGACGACCTCGTCGAGCGGAGTGCCGGCGAGCAGGGGCGTGCGACGCGCGTGACCGGCGAGACGCGCCGCCGCCGCGCGCACGTCTGCCAGCTCAGGCAGTGACGACGCTGCGGTTCCCGCCATTGAGACCGTCCACGCTTTCTCGCACCATGGGGCCGTGAGCGTACCCGATTCCCTGCCGCCGGGCTGCGTGCCGGTTTGCCACGGCTGCCGGCACCGCCGGTTCGACATCGCCGCGAGCCTGGCGCAGAAGTCCGCCTACCTGGCGCGCGTGTTGCAGCCGTGGGCGGACGTACTGGCCGCGGTCACCGGACCCGACGCCGCGCGGCGGCTCGGCTACCGCGACCGCGTGACGCTCACGGCGCGCTGGCAGCAGGACCCTGGCTGGCAGTTCGGCCTGATGCGCCGCGACGAGCTGATCGCCATCCACGATTGCCCGGTGCACACAGCCCGGGTGCGCGCGCTGGTGCACCTGCTCGTCGCACGACTGCCGCCGGCCGCGGAGTTACCGCTGGCGTACCTGCACGTCTGCGGCGCGCAGGCGACACTGATCATCAAGGCGCACGAGGTTGACGCGGCCGCGCTGGACGGGCTCGGTCGGGACACCGCAGCGATCGGCATCGAGGGCCTGTGGTTGCACCTGCATCCAGCCGCGGGCCGACGGCTGTTCGCGCGCAGTGGCTGGCGGCTCGCCTGGGGCGTGCCGCGCTCAATCGACGCGCATGGCCTGCAGCACGGTCCGACGGCGTTCGCGCAGGCCCTGCCGGAGCTGCACGACACAGCCCTGCGAGTGGCAGTCGCGCATCTGCGGCCATCGCCGGGAACCAGCGTCCTCGACCTGTACTGCGGCTACGGAGCCAGCCTGCGCGAATGGACCCACGCGGGCAGCGCGGCACTGGGCATCGAGCTGTCGGGCGAGGCGGTGGCACTCGCCGCCGTCAATGCTCCAGCGGCACAAGTGCTGCGTGGAACCTGCGTGCAGCGTCTGCCGCAGGTCCGCGACTGGTGGCAGGCGCAACCCGCCTCCCGCGTCGCTTACGTGAACCCGCCGCGCCCCGGGCTCGAGGCCGAGGTGGTGGCTGCCCTGGCCGGTGATCTGCGGCCGCAGCGCATCGCCTACCTGTCCTGCAGCGCGGGCACGCTGGCCCGTGACCTGTGCCAACTGGTCGACGCGGGTTACGCAGTCACGGCCATCCATCCGTACGACTTCTTTCCGCTGACGCAGCACGTCGAGGCACTCGCGCTGCTCGAGCATCGTGGCCGCCCCGCGGGGTGAGCGTCACTCGATGCCGGGCAGCCACCACTGCGCTGCGGACGGTTGCGCGGGTCGCGGGTAGCGCTCGCTGAATTGCGCCGCCGTCGTCTTGGCGCGCCCGGCCACGCTGGTCATGACTACAGGGCAGGCACCCGTGCGCAACCAGCCGAGCGCCCCGGCCACCAGGCCCTCGCTGGTCGAGCCGAGCGGCTGGTCCAGGGTGTCGCTCGCGGCACAGGCGAACTTCAAGGTGCCGGCGAGTCCGTCGTAGTAATCCCCCTGGCCGAGTGCGTTGACGGTCTTGAACGTCACCAGTCGCAGCCGGTCCTCGCAGTTCGCTATGTCGAACGCGTACTGGCCGACCGGCTTGCCGAGCGTGTCCTCGCCGACGATTGCCACTTCGACCCACGGCGCCATGGAGTTGACGTTGATCTCGCTTGCGGAAGCCGTCGCACCCGTGGTCAGGAACGCGACGCGCACCGGTTGCACCGACTGCGCGGTTGGGCGGAAGTTCCTGGTCGTGTTCTCCGCTGTCTTGCGCGCGTTCAACACGGTGCGGTACTGCACCTCGGCCGTGCTGCGCGCGCCGCCGAGCAGGTTGTTCATCACCTCGGCGGTGCTCACCAGGCCGCCGCCGTTGTAGCGCAGGTCGACGATGAAGTCGCGCACGCCGCGCTCGCGAAAGGTGGCGAAAGCCGTGCCGAGCTGCGCGTCCGCGGTCGAGATGTAGCTGCGCAGGTTCAGGTAGCCCACCCCCGGCGTGCCCGCCAGCGGCAGCACCTGCGCTCCGAAGCCATCTGGCACCGGGTCGATCGTGACCGTGCGCTTCACCAGCGACACGTCGCGCGTCGCGCCGCTGCGCAACAGGCGCAGGCCGCGCCGCACGCCCTCCTGCGCGGGGCCGAGTGCGTCGGTGATGGTGCTGCCGCCAGCCAGCAACTGCGACACGGCGACGTAGCCGCTGCCGGAATCGATGGCGACGATCTCGTCACCGCGCTGCATGGCCACCTCGGAGGCCGGGCTCGACTCGTAGACGTCGAGGATCATCGGCCGATTCACGGGATCGACTCGTGTGCGGAAGCCGAAGCCGACGAACTGGCCTTCGCCGAGCAGCAGGTTCTCGGCGCTCTTCGTGGTCAGGTAGCTGAAGTACCGGTCCTTGCCCTGGGCGCGGGCGGTCGCCGTCAGGTGATCGAGCAGTGCCTCGGCGGTGGCGAAGCTGCCGAGGTCGACGGAGGCCGGCAGCAGCGTGTCGAACAGGTACCACTCGCGCGAGGCATCGAGCACGAACTGCTTGCGGACGGTCTCGGCGCAGGCCGTCGTGCCACCGCCGCCGCCGCCGGTACCCCCGGTGCTGCCAGAGCCGCCGCCACCGCCGCCGCCGCAACCGGCGAGCAGTACCAGCAGGGTGGCGGCCGCCAGGGTTCTGGCGCCATTGGATTGACGGGACGAAGACATGACGGACCTCCATGGACCTGCGGGCTGGCCTGTCGAGCATATTGACAGTCGCCCCGCGAGTCACCGGGGCAGCTGTCGATTGCTTTTACATATTCCGCCGCACGGGCCGCCAGCGGTTGCGTAACACCCTGAATTTACACGCCTGTAGGGTCCATGGCGCAGATCTTGCTTGCTCTCGCAGCAGGGGACGTTCCGGGCTGCGGCGGGCCGAGCGCCGGCGTGGTAACAAAAATGACAACGCGGATCCTGGGTGTGCTGGTCCTGCTGGGTGCGCCGGCAGCGCTGGCGTACTGGGCGGGCTTCAACGAAGCGGCGCACTACGTCGGCCTCGGTGCCTTGCTTGCGCTGCAGCTCAGCCTGCTCGCGCGGCCTGTCGCGGGATTTACCGTGCTGCTGCCGATGGTCTATGCGGCCGCCGCGATCACGGCGCAGTCGACCGACGGCGTGGTCGCCCTGATCGTCGCGATCGCCGCGGCTGTCGGCGCGGCGAGTTCGCAGGGGCTGCATCGCGGGCTGGTGGCGTTGCTCGCGGCGGCGCTGATCGGGTCGTTCGAGCCGGCGGTCGGGGCGGACGTGCTGCGCCGCGGCAGCTTCATGCTGGCCGGCGCTTCGTATGGCTTCCTGCTGGCAGCGACCGTCCTGCGCGGGTTGCAGTTCGAGGCCCGTCACCTGCTCCCGCAATCCGCGCTGGGCTATGCAGTGCTGCTCGCGACCGTCACGGCCGCGGCGTGGTTTGCCGCGCGTCTGGTCGGGATCGCGCATCCGTGGTGGCTGCCACTGGTGATCGTCGCGACCAGCGAGCCGTTCGCGACCAGTACGGCGCGCAACGCTGTGGTGCGCGTCACGGTCGCGGCGACGGCCTCGATGATGCTGGTGTTCGTCACAGACGTGTTCGACGAGCCGTTCGCCCGCGGCGCGCTGCTGCTCATCATGCTGTCGCTGGCGCTGATCCAGGGTGGCCGCCGCCCGGCATTGCTCGCGGTGCTGGCCGCGCCGGTGCTGGTGCTCACGGCGAGCCACGCGGCGCCGCATGCGCCGCCGCTGGAGTTCCTCGGCCAGGCGCTGGCGGCGTTCGTGCCCGTGCTGGCCTTGTCGGGCCTCGGGCACTGGCTGTTCTGGACGCTGCGCTCGCGCGACGGCCGCGTGGCTGCCTGATCCCGGCCGCGGCGGTCAGGTCGCGGCCAGTGCCTGCTCGAGGTCGGCCAGCAGGTCGTCGATGTGCTCGATGCCGACCGACAGCCGCACCATGTCCTCGCTCACGCCGGACTTCTCGAGCTCGGCGGGATTCAACTGCCGGTGCGTGGTGCTCGCCGGGTGGCAGGCCAGCGACTTCGCGTCACCGATGTTCACCAGCCGCACGAACAGCTTGAGCGCGTCCTGGAAGCGTGCGCCGCCGGCACGACCACCCTCGATGCCAAACGTGAGGATGCCCGACGCGCGGCCGCCCATGTACTTGCGGGCCAGCGAGTGGCCCGGGTGGTCGGGCAGGCCCGCGTAGTTCACCCAGCGCACCTTCGGGTGCTTTTGCAGGTACCGCGCCACCGCGAGCGAGTTCTCGCAGATGCGGTCCATCCGCAGCGCGAGCGTCTCGATGCCCTGCAGGATCAGGAAGCTGTTGAACGGCGAGATCGCCGCACCCATG
>Ga0209254_10003244_pt1 | contig 14866 bp, 12 predicted proteins | sample FrelakmetDIP11DI_FD_187148 | JGI IMG/M metagenome (GOLD analysis project Ga0209254, IMG submission 187148) | Freshwater lake sediment microbial communities from the University of Notre Dame, USA, for methane emissions studies - DIP11 DI (SPAdes)... | ecosystem: Environmental > Aquatic >...
CTCTGTCGACTGGCGACTGGCGACTGGCGACTGGCGACTGGCGACTGGCGACTGGCGACTGCTTTCTCTTTTTTACTACTTTTGCATACGCATGAATTCCTTACGTGAACAGCTCCTCATACTGATCAGTACACCAATGTATATTATTATCATTGGCATTGAACTGCTCTTAACCAACTACAGGCACAAAAAAGCCTATACCTGGAAGGATACTTTCACCAATGTATACCTGATGCTGATGAACGGGCTGCTGGACCTTTTTCTCCGCGGATTCTACCTGTTGATACTGGACTATGCGTGGCAGCACAGGCTGATAGCATTTGACATGATCCCTGTGTACTGGATCATGCTGTTTTTACTTGAAGATTTTCTATATTACTGGCTGCATCGTTTGGACCATGAGGTCAGGCTTTTCTGGGCAGTACATGTAACACATCATTCGTCCGAACATATGAACTTCAGTGTTGGATTCCGTTCGTCGGTTTTTCAACCCATTTACCGGTTCATTTATTTTATTCCATTAGGATTGATGGGCTTCAAACCCATGGATATACTCTTTGTTTATTCAGCCACGCAGATTTGGGGAATCTTTGTACATACCGAACTGATCCATAAGATGGGATGGTTGGAGCATATACTGGTAACGCCTTCGCATCACAGGGTTCACCACGCATCCAATAGCAAATACCTCGATAAAAATATGGGGATGTTCCTCATCATCTGGGATAAACTCTTCGGCACTTTTCAACCGGAATTACCGGCAGCGCAATACCAGCCCATCAAATACGGCCTTACCAAACCACTGGATAATGAAACACCAACTAAAGTGATCTTTCATGAATGGAAAGATATCCGGAAGGATATGCAAAGGACCGATATCAGTTGGCGCGAGAAAATTGGTTATTTGTTCGGGCCTCCGGGCTGGAGCCATGACGGCAGCAGGCAAACCAGTAATGAGTTAAGGAATATGGAATATACTGACCCAATAGCAGCGGAACCATATCCGGAAACTATTTAGCAGATTCCATCAGTTTTTCCATCACATAATATACCGCCGGACAAAAACTGGCATTTTTCAACGTGATTTTGGGACGTTTGAAAAATACATCTTCTTCAGTGTAGGGAAACCTGCGGCAATCTGAAGGCCTGTCCTCATATATAGAACAATAATTATCTGAACCCAGGAAAGGACATGGTGTGGATTTGGCCACATAATCCCCTTCTGTATCCAGGCTAAGGTAGGTTTCAATAAAATCCCCTTCTTTCATTTTCAACACCCTGCTGATGCGTTTGATATCCGGCGTCTTAAAGCGGGGTGAATAATTTTTACAGCAATTGGCACATTTCAGGCAGTCGATCTTACTAAAAGCCTCTTCATGCAGGTCAGGCAACTGCTTAAGGATGGCGTTCTTATCCGGCTTTTGCAAAAAACGTGCATACAACTTAGCCTTTTCCGCCGATTTCTTCTCCCAGTTCTTTAGTATATCTTCTGCCATGGTGCAAAGAAAGGGAAAAAGAGTTGTTAGTTGGTAGTTGTTGGTTGTTAGCAAAGGCAGGAAAAAGTTGTTAGTTGGTAGGTGTTGGTTGTTGGAAAAGGCGGGGAAAAGTTGCTGGTTGATAGTTGTTGGTTGTTAGCAAAGGCGGGGAAAAGTTGCTGGCTGGTAGTTGTTGGTTGTTGGCAAAGGCGGGGAAAAGTTGCTGGCTGGTAGTTGTTGGTTGTTGGCAAAGGCGGGGAAAAGTTGCTGGTTGATAGTTTTTGGTTGTTAGCAAAGGCAAATTTCCATTTCAAAGTATTTGTGCCTCAAGGGCTAACAACTAACAACTATCAACTATCAACCGGCTGTTGTTTCACCAAATAATCCACATTACCCCTCTTACATACACAAATCATCTTTTTATTGCCCCTTAGTTTTTACCTTTGCAGCGCTTTGGACAACTTACGTTCTCCAGGGTCATTTCAAACAATTTATACCCCGCTATATGGATCTTTTTGAACAGCAACAGAACGAATTCAGCAAAAGGCATATCGGACCAACAGAAAAGGAAACAAAACAAATGCTCGCCATCATTGGAGAAAAGAGCCTTTCCGACCTGGTGGATAAAACCGTTCCACCAGCTATCCGCATGGAACACAAACTCGCCATTCCGGATGCCATGAGTGAAGCAGCATACCTGAATCATGTAAAGGAGATCAGCCTGCAGAACAAAGTGTTCAAAAACTATATCGGCCAGGGGTATTACGATACACTTACACCCAGCGTCATCCTGCGCAATATTTTTGAGAACCCGGGATGGTACACACAGTATACACCATACCAGGCCGAAATATCTCAGGGCCGCCTCGAGAGCCTGCTTAATTTCCAAACCATGGTAAGCGACTTTACCGGTCTGCCCATTGCCAACGCTTCACTCCTGGATGAAGCTACTGCAGCTGCAGAAGCCATGACCATGTTCTTTAATATGCTCAACAAACAGGAGCATATTGATCGCCCCAGGTTTTTTGTGGATGAAGAAATATTCCCACAGACCCTGGATGTATTGCTGACCCGTGCCGTACCGGTTGGAATAGAAATTGTGATCGGCAATTACGATTCAGCCATTATAGATGAAAGCTACTTTGGCGCCATACTACAATATCCCAACGATAAAGGTTCGGTTATAGATTACCGTTCATTTATAGAGGCTGTGCATGCCAAAGGGGCGTATGTGGTAATGGCCACCGACCTGCTGGCGCTCACACTGCTTACGCCTCCCGGCGAACTCGGCGCTGATGTAGCCTGCGGATCGGCACAACGATTTGGCGTACCTCTCGGTTTTGGCGGGCCACATGCTGCTTTCTTTTCCGCGAAAGATGACTTCAAAAGAAATATTCCCGGACGTATCATTGGCGTTAGCATAGATGCACAAGGGGAACGCGCACTGCGTATGGCACTGCAAACAAGGGAGCAACATATCAAACGCGAAAAAGCCACTTCCAATATTTGTACGGCCCAGGCACTGCTGGCCAATATGGCAGCAATGTATGCCGTCTACCATGGACCTGAAGGATTGACCCAGATCTCCAAGCGTGTGGCACTTCTGGCACAGACTGCCGCAGAGACCATCGAGTTCATGGGCTACGAATTATTGTCCCGGAATTTCTTTGACACGATAACTGTCATCGTTGGGGATACAGAGCCTATCCGCAAAAAAGCAATATCACAACAGATCAACCTGAGGTATATCAGCAGTACGCAGGTGAGTTTTTCTATAGACGAAACGACAACGCCTACGGACCTGTTTGACCTCATCAACTGTTTTGAAAATGACAGCGAGCCGGTTTCGTTTTCTGTGTCCGATGATGTAATGCTTTATCATATACCGTCTACGCTCACACGCACTTCACCCTTCCTGGAACACCCGGTGTTCAACAGCCACCACAGCGAAAGCCAGATGATGCGCTATATCAAATCACTGGAGAATAAGGACCTTTCTTTGAACACTTCCATGATATCCCTCGGCAGCTGCACGATGAAACTGAATGCAGCTTCGGAGATGATGCCGCTGAGCTGGGCGCACTGGAGCAGGATGCATCCTTTTGCCCCGGCAGATCAGACTGAAGGATACCTACAAATACTAAAAGAATTATCAGACTACTTATGCAGGATCACCGCATTTGATGCCTGCAGCCTGCAACCCAACAGCGGGGCACAGGGTGAATATGCAGGCCTGCTCACCATCCGCGATTATCATGAATCAAGAGGTGACCATCACCGTAAGGTTATGCTGATCCCGATCTCTGCACACGGCACCAACCCTGCCTCCGCCGTAATGGCCGGCATGAAAGTGGTTGTGGTAAAAGCACTGGAGAACGGCTACATAGATATCAACGACCTCACAGAGAAAGCCAATCAATACAGCAATGAACTTTCCGGAATCATGATCACCTATCCAAGTACGTATGGTGTGTATGAAGAAACCGTAAAAGACATTACCCATATCATCCACCATCATGGCGGACAGGTATACATGGATGGCGCTAATATGAATGCCCAGGTTGGACTTACCGCTCCGGGCCTGATAGGCGCCGATGTTTGTCACCTGAACCTGCATAAGACCTTTGCCATTCCGCACGGTGGCGGTGGCCCCGGCATGGGCCCTATTTGCGTAAAGGCACACCTGGCACCCTTCCTGCCCGGGCATGTCACTGAAAAAACAGAAGAGTCGCCAGTCGGCAGCCGCCAGTCAGCGGTTAGTGCTGCTCCTTATGGCAGTGCAAGTATCCTGCTGATCAGTTACGCTTATATAAGACTGTTAGGTGCAAACGGAGTGCGTTCTGCTACGGAATATGCCATCCTGAATGCAAACTACATGCGTGCGCGCCTGCAAAAGGAATACGATATACTTTACCTTGGTACACATGGCACCTGTGCACATGAATTTATTGTTGACCTGCGCCCATTCAAAAAATCTGCGGAGATCGAAGCGGAAGATGTGGCCAAACGCCTTATAGATTATGGATTCCACGCGCCAACCATGAGTTTCCCGGTTCCGGGTACGATCATGATCGAACCAACAGAAAGCGAAGACAAGGGCGAACTCGACAGGTTCTGTGATGCGATGCTGGAGATCAGGAAAGAGATCCGCGCCATTGAAGAAGGCAAAGCCGATAAAAAAGATAATGTACTGAAACATGCACCGCATACTCAGGCCGTGGTGATCAGCGAAAGCTGGAACAGGCCGTACACACGCGAAGAAGCCGCATTCCCCCTGCCTTATGTGCGGGAAGGTAAATTCTGGCCATCTATCTCGCGGGTAAATAATACCTATGGCGACAGGCACCTGGTATGTACCTGTGAGCCTGTGAGCAGTTACGCGGAGGCATAACCGAAATACGGGCCGGCAGTAATGCCGGCCTTAAATTTAATAAAATGATCCTGGAACATGCGGCCATCTGGGCTTCGGACCTAGAAGCATTAAAGAATTATTATATTCGGTTCTTTAATGCCCGGGCCAATGACAAATACATTAACGAAAAAAAACAGTTCGAGAGTTATTTTCTTTCTTTTGATTCAGGCGCCCGCCTGGAAATTATGAGCCGGCCCGATATTCCAGACAATACCAATGATCCTGTGCAGGCGCAGTATAAAGGCATCATTCACCTGGCTTTTGGCGTAAGCACCATGCAGGAAGTTGATGAAAAAGCAAGGAAACTGGCTGAAAATGGATTTACCATTCTGAGCGGTCCGCGTAAGACGGGCGATGGTTATTATGAATTTGAAACCCTTGATCCGGAAAATAACCGGATAGAGGTGACAGCGAGATTTACGTAGGATCTTTGGGGTCAAATAACCATTCGAAATAAGCAGGTCATTTTACACTGCGTGGTTTTACTATAAATAACCTTGCCCTGTCATTCCGGGGGGCAGGCTCGGGAGTCGTATTACGCACAACCCTCAATACGCCTGGGGCTTCCGTTTTTTTCCACTTATCCCAGAAAGTAAAATACAAACCAAAATTATACTGGAACTGCTTATGGTGCTGTGCATGATGCGTGGCCCCTATCAGCCATTTACCGATATAATGCCTGTCGAATTTTTCCGGATATACTTCATACCCGAGATGATTAATAAACCCGCTCACGGTCATGATCATCAGGAGAATTATAATGGTAACCGGATGTGCCGGTACGATCATTAAAACCAGGGGTAGAAAGGCGGCCTGAATCAAAGCTTCCAACGGATGAAAAGAAAAAGCCGTCCAGGGTGATGTAATGTGGCTGTCGTGATGCACTTTATGCACCAGGCGATACACATTGGGTAAATGCATCCACCTGTGCAGCCAGTAATAATAGGTTTCGTGCAAAACCATGAGGGCCACCAGGCTGACCGGAAGGTACCACCAGCCTATTGTACCCCATTCAAAATATATACGGGTAAAGCCTTTCTGCCAGAAATAACTCAAAAGGCTACCCGAAAGTGCAAATATTACGGAACTGACAATACTCCATTTTAATTCGTTTTTGAATTGATTCCGGGAATAGTCTTTTGAAAATATTTTCCTTTTCTCCCAGCGTGGCGATTTACGTACATAAAAAAACCAGTGCAGGATATATCCGAAAAGAAAATACCGCAGCACTATTACCGTAAACAAAAAGACCGTAGTTACCGCCAAACCGGAAAAAGAAGTAAAATCAATCATGACGAAAATTAATTGGCGGTGATTAAGGTTCGGTCTACTATAAAAAATCCCACAATAAGTGGGATTTTTTGTTCAGTATGTTAAGCCCCAACGGGCATTTTGATCTTTTTGTTCCGGAGATTTTAATTCTCAGAGCCTTCAGCCAGGCGGGTGAATTCAGCTCCGTTGAAGATCTTGGCCAGGTTATTATCCTTAGTTTCCCTCCATTGCTTCATGTGTGTTTCTGTAACTATACGCCAGAAATTCTTCGATTTAAGGTCTTTATAATCATTGGTCTGGATAAAAATACCGCTGAATGAATTGCGTGTCTTAAAACTGATCTTTACCGGGTGTTTGTCCAGGTGCTTAGGTTCAAGAAACTTCTCAATCTGTTCACTTGTCATAGCATAAATTTGTACGAAGGTAAGGAATTTGGGGCTGAGAGGCTTATTTTTTTTGCAAGTTGTTATAAATCAATATTTTATAAATTTTTTAACGAATGAATGAATTCCTGTTGTATGGGGCAAACGGCTATACCGGACAGTTGATTGCGCGGTTGGCTTCATCCTATGGGCTCCGGCCAATTTTAGCCGCCCGGAATAAAGCAAGCCTCGAACCACTGGCCCTTGAACTGAATTTACCCTACCGGATCTTTGGCCTGGAAGAAAAGGAAAAACTGGAATCCGCCCTCCTTGAAGTACCCCTGGTGGTTCATGCGGCGGGTCCATTTATTTATACCCTGAAACCGATGATCGACGCCTGCCTGGCAACCGGAAGGCATTACCTGGATATCAACGGTGATATCAGTTGCTTTGAGCAGGTCAAAACACATGATGCTGCAGCCCGGGAAAGAGGGATCATGCTATTGCCGGGGGTAGGATTTGATGTTGTACCAACTGACTGCCTCTCCCTGTTTCTCAAAGAAAAACTTCCGGATGCCAACCGGCTGAAGATCGCTTTTGCCTCTATCGGCAGTACCATTTCGCATGGAACTGCCATGACCATGGCCGGTAAACTCGGTGAAGGCGGAATGATCAGAAAGGATGGGAAAATTATCCGCAGGCCATTAGGAGAAAATGGCATGAACGTAAAATTTGGCAACCGGGAAATCTTTGTAATGAGCATCCCCTGGGGAGATATATCCACTGCTTATCATACAACAGGTATCCCGAATATTGAAACATTCACCGCAGTTCCGAAGAAAGCATATACTATTTTGAAATTTCAATCACTTTTCAACGGGCTTCTTCGGACGGATATGGTAAGAAATCTTATCCGTAAAAAAATCAGCCAGCGCCCGGCAGGTCCGGATGACGCTATGCGTGCAAAGGCAAAGAGCCTTGTATGGGCGGAAGTGACCAACGAAAAAGGAGAAAAAAAATCTGCTTCACTGGAAGGGCCTGAAGGATACACTATGACAGCCCACGGAGCACTCATGATCACGCAACTTGTATTAAGTGGAAACTTCAAAACCGGGTACCAGACACCGGCAGGTTGTTACGGCGCGAACCTCGTTCTGGATATCCCTGGTGTAATACAGATGTAAATAACCAAAGCATAGAAATTCGTACATTGTAGATATAAACGTGTTGTACTATTAAATAAAATTAAAATATATCCCGCCGGTGTTGTTCTGGCTTATCAAGCCAGAACCTGTATTATCCTGACTAGGTTGTATTTACTATAGGTATGTTTACAAATGATATACAGATTAGAAATTTTAATTAACGAGCTAATAGAATGAAACAAAAAATACAAGGCCACAGAGAGCCTCGGAGTTAAAAGAGAGCCACAGAGCTATATACGTTTTACTCTGTGGTCCTCCATTTTTCTCTGCGGCCCTCTGCGGGCTAAAAATAATATTAGCCAGAAGCGGCCAGAATGCTATTCCTTACAGCTTTGATCTGATTTCGAAAAAAATATAATAGCACAACACGATAGATATAAATATTTTCACATGGACCAGCGCATCATAAGCCTTTACGACGAATACACGCATAAGCCGCTCAGCCGGGAGACCTTCCTTAAAAAACTGGCTAAGCTCACCGGTAGCGTAACCGCAGCCATGGCTGTTTTACCGCTCATTGAAGTGAACCAGGCCTATGCGGCAGTTACTCCCGACGATGATCTGTTTACGGAATATATAAGTTACCCGGGTGTTCCGGGTGAAATGAAAGCCTATGTGGCCCGGCCAAAAGAGAATAAAAAATATGCTGCCGTTGTGGTCATCCATGAAAACCGGGGATTGAATGCACATATCGAAGATGTTGCCCGTCGCGCTGCCAAAGCAGGGTTCCTTGCCATAGCACCAAATGCACTGGCGCCTATTGGCGGAACCCCTTCCAATGAAGACGAAGCACGCACAAAATTCCAGGAACTGAAAGCGGAAAATAACCTCCAAAATTTTATCAACGTATTCGAATACCTGAAAACACGCAAGGATTGCAATGGCAACTTTGGATGCGTGGGATTCTGCTGGGGCGGGGCCATGTCAAACAGCCTTGCGGTGAATGTACCGCAGCTGAAAGCCGCTGTGGCATTTTATGGCAGGCAGGCAGCTACTGAAGATGTGCCAAAGATCAATGCCGCCCTGCAATTGCATTATGGCGGATTGGATGAACGTGTGAATGCAGGCATTCCGGCTTTTGAAGAAGCGCTTAAGAAAAACAATAAACCATACGAGTTGTTTATTTATGAAGGTGCGAATCATGCATTTCATAATGATACGGCTCCCACCAGGTATAATGAAGCGGCTGCTAAACTTGCCTGGCAACGGAGCATGGATTTCTTTAAAAAACACCTCAAATAGTTAACACTCAAAAAATAATATAAAAAAATTATGGCTTTGATCGCATCTTATGCAGCACAATCTGCAACAAAACCGCTTGCTCCATTTGATATTACCCGGAGGCATCCCGGCGCACACGATTTACAGATCGAAATTTTATACTGTGGCGTTTGTCATTCAGATATCCACCAGGTTCGTAACGAATGGGGCGGCTCCGCTTTCCCCATGGTGCCCGGTCATGAAATTGTTGGGCGGGTAACCCATACCGGTAGTCATGTTACCAAATTCCGTATAGGCGAACTGGTGGGCATCGGTTGTTTTGTAGACTCCTGCCGGACCTGCGTAAATTGCCAGGACGGAGAGGAACAATACTGTGATGGTGGTGTGGCGTGGACCTATAACAGTAAGGAAAGAGGAACCGATATTCCTACCTACGGAGGTTATTCCACACAAATTGTAGCAGATGAAAATTATGTGCTCCACGTAGCTGAATCCCTGTCACTTCCGGGTGTGGCGCCTTTGCTTTGTGCAGGCATCACTACCTACTCCCCTTTGAAACACTGGAATGTGGGCAAAGGATCAAAAGTAGGTGTGGTAGGACTAGGCGGCCTGGGCCATATGGGTGTGAAATTCGCCGCTGCTTTTGGCGCAGAAGTAACGGTAATGAGTACCTCAAAATCAAAGGAAGCAGATGCCAGGCGGCTGGGGGCACATGACTTTTTAGTGACCGGCGATGAAGAAGAAATGAAGAAGAGAAAGAGCCATTTTGACTTCATCTTAAATACGGTATCAGCCAAACACGATTACAACCAGTATCTGCAACTACTGAAGCTGAACGGTACCATGACCCTGGTTGGTATTCCGCCGGATGCCATTCCCCTGAAAGCGAATCCATTGGTAAGCAGAAGAAGGAGCCTCTCCGGATCCATGATCGGGGGCATCCGTGAAACACAGGAAATGCTGGACTATTGCGCGGAGCATAATATCGTTTCTGACGTTGAAGTGATCCCTATGCAACAGATAAATGAAGCGTATGACAGGATGCTGAAGTCTGATGTGCGTTACCGGTTTGTGATCGACCTTGCATCTCTAAAAGCTTAACCGCAAAGCAACGAAGAATACAAAAGAATGTACAGCCTGTTAATTAAACTTGTCAATGAAAAATATAATAGCCTTTCTTTTTCTTTTTTTAAGTCTCTCTGTTTTTTCACAGAAAAAAACTGATGCCCGTGAACTCTATGAATTCCGGATTTATCATTATACCAGTGCGGAACAGGGTACACAAATCAACCAGTATTTGGAACAAGCCCTCCTGCCGGGTTTGCACCGCCAGGGTATTAAAAATATTGGTGTGTTCTATGCTATTTCAAATGATACAGCCCGGATAAAAGATATTTATCTATTGATCCCCTACCCCAACCTGGCGGCAAAATTGAAGGCCGACAATCAATTGCTAAGTGACAAAAACTACCTGGCATCCGGTAAAGATTATATTGATGCCACGTATGATAAAGCTCCTTATACCCGTTTTGAAACCATTCTCATGCAGGCATTCCGCCTCGCACCGGCTATGCAAAAACCTGCGCTTAGTGGTCCCCGTGAGAACAGGGTCTATGAACTGAGAAGTTATGAAAGCGCCACAGAAAAAATTTACCGGAATAAAGTGGAAATGTTCAATGAAGGGGGCGAAATTACACTTTTCAAAAGGCTCGGATTCAATGCTGTTTTTTATGCGGATGTCATCAGCGGTTCAAAGATGCCTAACCTGATGTATATGACGAGCTTTGAAGATAAAGCCAGTCGTGACGCACACTGGAAAACTTTTAGTAACGATCCGGAATGGAAAAGGTTATCCGGCCTGCCGCAGTACCAGAAAAATGTATCCCATGCGGATATCATCTTTTTAAGGCCAACAGTATATTCTGATTATTAACCGCGAAGATTAGAGGTTAGGAACCTGATTCTCCAGATGCCCCGGTTCGTGTCTTCACGAACCGGAAAACGAAAATGATACGATGATGGTTCGTGAGGACACGAACTATGGCACTGGACACTACCCATTGCACCTTATAAAAAAATCGTCTTCAGTTCGTAATCATAAAAGAAATAAAGCAAATTAAGGAAAAGACCTCCTCATCACTTTATACATCGTCTCTGCGCTCCATTCGCCAGGGACTATGATCCTGCGGATGGTATGCAATGGATCTTTTGGATCGCGTTTGCCTGACAATTGAAATGCAGCTTTGAATCCCCTTTCTTTCAGGAACGGAATGGCTTCGGGGTTCCATAAACCAAATGGATAGGCGAAATATTCCACCGGCTTGCCTGAAATTGATTCGAGCAGTTTAGAGGGCTTGTCAATCTGAATGGGCCAGTCGGCTGCTTCGTATTTCTTCACATTCTTATGGTCCCAGGTATGGGAGCCGAGTATATGCCCCTGGTCGGATAATTCCTTCAACTGGTCTTTACTCATATATCGGGGTTTACCCAGCGCAACGGTCATAATAAAGAACACACCCTTGAAACCATATTTTTTCATTTCGGGATAAGCCACTGTGTACTGGTCAAGGTCCGCATCATCAAAAGTGAGCATCACCGGTTTTTCGGGAAGCGGTTCTCCATATGCCAGGTAATTATAGAGTTGATCGGGCAGGATGGTTTGATAGCCGCTATCCGCGAGTATCTTCATCTGTGCACGAAATGCAGCCACCGGCACAATATAGTCCCGGGCTCTTTTCGAATCAGTGGATTTCCAGTCACGCACCTGGTGGTAACATAATATGGGCACCTGCTTACGGTCGATTATGGTCTGCGCATCTGCCATTACCCGGTTCTTTTTCACCTCCACAGATTTCGCCGGAATAATGGTATCTGTGCGTTTAATTTGCCCTTCGGCCGCCTGGTTTTCTGCATTCCTGCACCGGGAAAATAATAAACTCAACAGCAGAAAGAAAACAGCGGCCTGGGATTTTGTATAATAAAAACGATTCATAAGTTATTGAAAGTTAGGGCATCAGGAAAACGGAGTACGGGGCATTTTGTTGTGCCCGGACCGGGCGCAAAATTATTATAAGATTTTGGATTAATTATAACCGGAAAAGACATGAAAACTGCCAACAAATTCTAATTTCACCCCTTTATTAGATATGCTGAAAGATTATTACCGGATCCTGGAAGTCAGCCCACAGGCAACCCCTGTGGAAATAAAAAAAAGTTTTCGCAGGCTGGCGATGCTATATCATCCCGACAAACACAATGAGGATAAAATTGCCGGCGCCCATTACCGGGAGATTCAGGAAGCATATGATACGCTTACCGATCCGTACAAAAAAGAGGCCTACCTGCAGCAGCGCTGGTACGAACAAAGTATGGGCCGTAAAATGACTGGCAGCGCACCGCTTACTTCCTCCACCATTTTGAGGGATGCCATATCCCTGGAAAAATATATTTCGACACTGGACCCATTCCGAATTGACCAGGAAGGAATGATGCTGTATATTGAACAACTGATATCTGATGATGCGGTACAAATCATCCGCACAGAAAATGAACCGGAGATGCAATCAAATATAACTGCCATCCTCCTGAAAAGCGGAAAAGGCTTTGACCTGCCCCATGCGGAGCGGTTGGTTCAACTCCTGGAAAAGCTATTACCTAAAGCAGATCCGAAATTGATTGAATGTCAACTATACCTGGCAGGAAAGAAGAAACAGGCCGACTGGGACCATTGGAAAATCCCCCTCATGCTGTTTATCACACTCATATTATGTGTGCTGATATACCTTGCGGGAAGATAATCCGCCGGCCAAACTGCGCCAAAACGCAGCAGCAACAAGCATTTTCGCCTTTCACAGCTACCCTATAACCAGTTGATACCGCTCCAAACGCTAATAATCCGTAACTTCGCAGATGCATTATTTGTCGGTGGAGAGCCTCACCAAGGCTTATGGTATCAAACCTCTTTTCGAAAACATTTCCTTTAACATTGAAGAAGGCGATAAGATTGCGCTGGTAGCCCGGAACGGCTCCGGCAAATCAACCCTTATGCGCATCCTTTCCGGTACAGAAATAGCCGATAGCGGTAAGGTTTGGATCAACAAAGATGTTGACCTGGCTTTTTTTGAGCAGGAACCCCAATTCATCGAAAAATCCTCCATCCTCGATAACATCTTTTTCCACGACCATCCCATCATCAATGCGATCCGCGATTACGAGGCCATCAGTGAAGAAACAGATCCGGAGAAACTGAATGAAGCCATCATCCGGATGGATGAATTGGGTGCCTGGGATTTTGACACCAAGGTAAAGCAGATCCTTGGCCGGCTGAATATCCACCACCTGAACCAGGCCGTTGGCACACTCAGCGGCGGGCAACGCAAACGCGTGGCATTGGCAAAGACCCTCATCGACATCGGCTTTGAACATAAACACGTCCTGCTGATCATGGATGAACCAACCAACCACCTCGATGTGGAAATGGTGGAATGGCTGGAGCATTACCTGAATAAGGAAAGGATCACCCTGTTATTGGTTACGCATGACCGTTACTTCCTGGATGCTGTTTGCAATGAGGTCTGGGAACTGGACGGAAGCAATCTCTTCGTTTATAAAGGCAATTACGAAAACTACCTCGAGAAAAAAGCAGCAAGGTTGGAAAGCGATTCGGCCAGTATTGAAAAAGCCCGGAACACTTACCGCAAAGAGCTTGAATGGATGCGCAAACAACCCCGTGCCCGTACCACCAAATCAAAAAGCCGGCAGGACAATTTTTACCAGGTAGAAGCAAAAGCAAAACAAAAACTGGATGACCAGCAGATGGAACTGCAGGTGAAGATGAGTCGCCTCGGCGGTAAGGTAGCGGAATTGAAAAAAGTGTACAAACAATTTGGCGATAAGGTTATCCTGAAAGGATTTGACTACACTTTCAAAAAAGGCGAACGTGTTGGTGTGATCGGAAAGAATGGCGCCGGTAAATCCACTTTCATCAATATCATCCAGGGCATTGAGCAACCAGACAGCGGTAAAGTGAATATCGGCGATACGGTGATCTTTGGCAACTACTCCCAACAGGGATTGCAGGTCAAAGGGGATATGCGGGTGATCGAGTATGTAAAAAATATTGCCGAACATTTCCCCCTTGCCAAAGGAGGTTCGCTGAGCGCCGCGCAGTTCCTGGAATTATTCCTCTTCACACCCGAACAACAATATACCTACATCAGCAAACTGAGTGGCGGAGAGAAAAGAAGGCTGCACCTGCTGTCCATCCTGTTTCGCAACCCCAACTTCCTGATCCTCGATGAACCAACCAATGACCTCGACCTGCCCACGCTTGGTGTGCTTGAAAACTTCCTGGCAGATTTCCCGGGTTGTCTCCTGATCATCAGTCACGACAGGTATTTCATGGACCGGCTGGTGGACCATTTGCTGGTTTTTGAAGGCGATGGCATTGTGCGTGATTTTCCGGGAAATTATGCGATATACCGCGCCAGCCTTGACGAGAAAGGGAAAGGCGAACTTCCGGGTGTGATCATTGAACCATCAAGGGAAGAACCGGTTGCAGTACAGGTAACGGAGCCGGTTAAACGTAAATTAGGTTTTAAGGAGAAAAGGGAATTTGATATCCTGGAGAAGGAGATTGAAGCATTGAATAAAGAAAAAACAACTGTAACGGAATCGCTTAACAGCGGGAGCCTGCCTTTTGAAGAACTGGAAAAATTATCAAAGCGTATCGGGGAGATTACTGATGCACTTGATGAAAAGGAAATGAGGTGGCTGGAACTTAGTGAATACTTGTAAACAGAGAAATAAGGAATAAGAAATAAGGAAGTGAAAGGCAAAATACAGTAATCGCAGAGAAAAGAGGACGCAGAGATTCGCAGAGGAGTTGCTATGCTGGGCACCCCTATCTTCCAAGAGAGG
>Ga0209254_10003246_pt1 | contig 14857 bp, 16 predicted proteins | sample FrelakmetDIP11DI_FD_187148 | JGI IMG/M metagenome (GOLD analysis project Ga0209254, IMG submission 187148) | Freshwater lake sediment microbial communities from the University of Notre Dame, USA, for methane emissions studies - DIP11 DI (SPAdes)... | ecosystem: Environmental > Aquatic >...
AGATCGGCGAGGTGTTTTTCGGCCTCCGGCGTGAAGACGACGCTGGATGTCACACGCTTCTTGGCTGCTCAACGGTGAGGCGATCCCTTACCGCTTTTGCAGAAACTGTGCGCCCGGGGTCTGCGACGGTCGTAGGCCGCGGCCACCTCTGTCTGAAGCCATGCTTCAACTGCGCGATGAAGTTCTCGCAACACTTCTCTAGGTCGGTGCCGGACTTCATTTGTTGCGCTTCCCGCGTGGATCGTCGTCTGACGACTGCCCGCCTGCGAACCGACTCAGCGTGGACAACCCTGGGATATGGGACAGGGCCCCGGATATCTCGTCGCCAGTGGCGACCAGCGCTTCCAGTTGTGGCAGCAGACGGTCCATCGTTCGCAGCGTGGGTTCGGCGAGCGCCAGATACCTGTCGAGACGGTCCATCGCGGCGTTGAGACGCTCAGTGGTGGTGGCCAGGTTCTCCAGCAAGTCCGGCAGTTGCGCGGCCAGGCGGGCGGACGCAGGCGGAATCCGCAGGGCGCTGGTAGTCACCGCTTGCGCAGCGTCGACTGCCGCTTGTGCAGCGTCGACCGCGGCCTGTGCAGCCGATCTGATACCGCTCGTTTTGGGGCCCTTCGGTTTCGGCGCCTTTGATGCCATGTCACAACCATCCCGCACCCGCACCCCACTGTCAGGCGTTCCGAGCACTCTGGAGGACGTCGTACGGCTTTCTGTCCGGTCGACCAGCTTTGTCGGCGGTACCGAGCAGTCGCCGCCACGGGAGACCGTGTCCTCAGGCCGTGGCGTCGATCGCGCTGATAGTGAGTTCGAAGGGGCCCTGCTGTTTGTCGAGAATGTAGACCGAAACCTGGCTGATGATTGAAGGGTCCAGAGTCTGCGGCGCGTTGGGAGCGGGATCGAGGCGCATGCCGACCGGCTGGAAGCCCTCGATGGGCAGTTCGTAGATCCGCTGGACGGCGGCCTCCGTGGCGAAACGCTGGATGTAGGACCATGACTGCCCTGCAGTGCCCACCTGCAACACGTAGGTCTTACCGTCGCCCCGAGCGTGGACGCGGAGCGACTTCGCGCCCGTTGCTCTTCGTCCGATATCCGGATCCTCTGGACTGCGGGCCGAGGCGAACCCGCCATTGTTCTCCAGCGAGATGTTGCCCGAGAACACGAGGCCACCATCGCCGAACGCGATCCTAGAGGTGGACAGACCGCCCATGACGGGGTCGTTGACCGTTGTCCAGGCCGCGACCTGTCCGGGATCGTCGAGGTCGACCAGACCGACGTTGGGCCCCTCAGGCTCTACTGCCTGAGCGGACGAGCTAGGAGTCCCCGGCGCGTTCGCGGTCTCGTCGGCGTTTGCGGTTCGCTCGGTGCCTCCGCAGGACACGATCAGAACCGCCAAGCAGGCGAACCAGATACCGAGTCGCCCACGCAGCACATGGCCTCTGAACGGGTGGTAGAGCCGACGACTTCCCATGACTAGCCGTCTTCGCCCGAGCAACATAGCCGTGTAGCGACTGGACCACTCTGGCCGAGCAGACTTCGCGGTCGCCGACATCAACACCGGCCTGGACGGGCACTCATCTCGCGGCTTCGCATCGGCATACCATCGATCACGGCATAGATAGCCTGAAGATCCGGTACCTCGTCGACGCGGAGTTTCTCCCCGCCGTCCTTTCCGATCAACAGCGCGCTGAAGGTGTTTTCGCCAATCGCATACTGTTTTGCTAACCGTTGTGACTCATCGGCGGTCATAGCGTGGCCATCGAGCGTGCTCTTGCCCTCCCGTACGACGAGGCCAATCACCATGTCGCGATCCAAGAAGTCACATCGACTGGCCTCGATTCGGCTCAGCGTTTCCAAGAGCCTTGGATCGCGGTCCGTGGGCGCGAACAGCAGCAATGGCCGACGTTCCCACTGATAGTCACCGAGTTCGGCAGCCACGGCCTTAGCCGGCCCGAGCGCAGTGCTCGCCACCAGAACAATCAGCATGAGTGCGCTGGACCTGAATCGCCTGGCACTGCGATTCTTGACCATAGTAGTTCTCGACTCTACCGACGCATCCTTGGTTGTCGAGCCTCCGACCCGGCGCCTCAGATCGCCCCGCCCGGGAACATGGTCTTGACGGCGCGCGTGATGGTCTCGCGGGCGGCGCCGGCACCGTCGGGTTCTAGGGAGCTGATCGCCATCACGTAGCGGTGGTCGGGCCCGATCGCCCCAGTGGACACGTGCACCTGGTTGGCGCCGCTCCAACAGCAGAACCAGCCCTGCTTGACCGCAACCGACTCGGCGTAGAGCCCGTCGGGGATGCCGAACCTCTGCGGGTACCCGTCGGCTCCCGTCGGCGTGTATTGCGCGAGGTTGCCGATGATCACGTTGGCCTGCTCGGGTGGAAGCCCACCGGTGCCGTCCAACAGCATGTCGTAGTAGCGGACGAGATCGCTTGCGGTGCTGAGCGTGACGTCCCAGTGTCCATTGGGGGGCGCCGAGGTGCCCGTCAATCCGTACCGTGCCACGACGCGGGCGATGACGGCGTTCTGACCGCTGCGGTTCCAAAACGTTTGAGCTGCAACGTCATCCGAGGAACGCAACATGGCATCAAGTGCCCCCCGGTCGGCGGCGGATAGTTGCGTCTTGCCCTGCGACGCCTGCAGCAGCACATCATCGGCGATGAACACCTTCACCACCGAGGCGAGCGGGAAGGGCTTGTTGGCTCCGTTGGACACGATCTGGCCGGTGTCGCGGTCCATCACAACGGCCTCGATCCTCGCACCGGAGGCGGCCGCGTCGGCGGTGGCTTGACGGATGCGCGCCTCGAGGCCGTCGAAGGGCGCCCCGCCTTGCGACGGCGGAGCTTCAGGCAACACGGAGGGCGGGGCCTGCGGGGTGACGACGGGAGGTGCACCCCAAACCTGGGCCTCGCAACCGTTCACGACCAGTGCCATACAGACGAAGGTCGTCATCACCCATTTCCGGACTGGCCGACGCATGGTTCTCCTTCGGGCAGGTTCTGAAAAGCAACGGGAGCGGAGCAGCGCTGGATCCACCGATTACCCAGCTAGTTCAACACGGAACCGCATCCAGCAGGACTTTTGTATCGGGTGTTGACACGCCTCGGCGACACACGCACACCGTGTCAAACGAGCCGCATGTCCACGCGCGTCACCCGCCGGTAGGTGTTGAAGCCGGCAGTCCCGCGATCTGTACGCCGAAGTGGGGCGCGCGGGTTAGGCTCCCCGACGGGAGGGACATACCGACTGGTTGAAGGTGATCTTGATGAGTCTAAAAGCAGACGTGCCGGCCTCGCTTCCTGCCCACGACCCCGCTGGCTGGCGGCAGCTACCGAATTCATTCACCCCGTTGGACCACTCCCGGGTCTCGGCACTCATGGCCAAGGAGTGGGAACGGTACGCCAGTACCACTCCGGGCTCTGCCGACCACGCTGCACGGTCGATCAAGACCTTGCCGCTGGGTGTGACCAGCAGCTTCCAGTACTGGGATCCGTATCCGATGGGCGTGAAGTCCGCCCGCGGCGCCTACGTCACCGACTGTGACGACCGGCAGGTGCTGGATCTGTCGATGGGCTTCGGCGCGATGCTGGTCGGCCACCTCAATCCCGCGGTGGTCGCCAAGGTCAAAGAGTCCCTGGACGACATCGGCACGCTGTTCGTGACCCCGTCGCCGGTCTCGACCGAGGTTGCCGAGAGATTCAAGACCCGTTTCGGCCTGGACATGTTGCGGTTCACCAACTCTGGCACCGAGTCGACGGGGTATGCGGTGCGCACCGCACGCGCCTACACCGGCAGGAAGGCCATCGTGAAGATCGAAGGCGGCTACCACGGTGGCTACGACGGTCTTTCGGTGTCGGTGAAGCCGGGCATCGACGAGATCGGTCCGGCGGACAATCCGATCCCGCAGGTGCCCTTCGATGTCGAGCCCGGCGAAGTGCACGTCGTGGCCTACAACGACCTCGGCCAGATGGAACGCGTGCTGGCCGCTCACGGCAAGAACGTCGCCTGCGTGGTGATGGAGCCGGTCATCGAAAACCTCGGCATCGTGTTGCCCGACGCCGGCTATCTGGCCGGCGTTCGCGCACTGTGCGACGCCCACAACGTGCTGCTGATTTTCGACGAGGTCAAGACCGGCCTGACCGCGGGCGCCCATGGCGCAGCCGCGCGATTGGGCGTCAAGCCAGACCTGATCACGTTGGCCAAGTCGATCGGCGGTGGCCTGCCGCTCGCCGCTTTCGGTGGCACTGCGGAAGTCATGCAGGTCGTCGTCGACAACCGCATGGCCCACTTCGGCACCTACAACGGCAACCCGCTGTGCATGGCCGCGGCCGCGGCAGTCGATGAGGTCGCCACCCCGCAGGCGTTGGCCGCGGCCGAACAGGTCAACGACAACGCCATGGAGGCCATGGACACCATCATCCGCGAGTACGAACTGCCGGCCCACACCGTCGGCTTCGGCGTCAAGGGTGCGGTGACCTGGTCACCAACCCCGATCCGCAATTACCGCGACTACAAACTGAGCACCGATTTCGAGGTCGCTGAGTTGGGTTGGCTGTGGGGCATCAACCGCGGCGTCTTGACGCCGCCGGGCATGGACGATCAATGGCTGGTGTCGCTGGCGCACACCGATGCGGACATGGCTAGGTGGGTCGACGCCTTCGGCGAACTGGCCAAGGAGTTGCGCGCCTGACCGTGTGCGACGGCCGAGTGATGGCTGTATCGAGGCAGTCCGGGCTATTGGGCGAGCAGCCGGTAGGCGATCCCCAACGTCCTGTAGGTGCGTTCGGCCCGGAGGTCAAGCGACAGCAGCTCGTGGCCGAAGCTGTGGGCGGTGAGCCCGACGAGGGCGTCGTACGTGCCGCCCCCGATCACGCCGGCCGTCGCCGCAGCTCTCGTCAATGATTCGTACAGTCCGGCATCCGGGGCGATAACGCGTCCGCCCCATTGGCGGGCGAGATACTCGGCTACGGTCGCGGCGTCCATCCGGAATGGCTCGGGCATGCGCGTGAGCACTGCGTAGGTTTCCGTCACCACATGTGCCGGAACGACCGCCTCGGGTGTGACAGCACGACGGGCCGCATTATGTGCGTCATGCCAGGGGGCGAAGGCTGCGATGACGACGCTCGTGTCGAGCGCGGTCACCGACGAGTGGCTTCCACCGCATCCCGGACCTGCTCGGCGGTAAGGACGGGAAGGTCGGTGTCGGCAACCGCCACTAGGGCGCCGTCGTGCTCCACGAGCCGCACCGGGGTGGTAGCCGGCGAGATCTCGAGGCGGCCTTCAACCTCCCTCAACTCGATCCGGCTACCAGGGCGCAACCCGAGGCGTTCGCGGACTTCTTTGGGTACGACGACTCGACCGCCCGCGTCAATGGTGGCAAACATGGTTTGAAGATACCATCGCCGGTGGAGCGCGTTCCGGCGTCACAGGGCACGATGAAACGCATGGACGTGTTGGTCGTCGGGGCTGGACCCGCTGGCATGGCGTTGGCAGCAGCGTGTGGGCGGCTCGGATTGGACGTCGGATTACTGGACCCGAATCCGGAGCGGCCGTGGGTGGCGACCTACGGGATGTGGAGCCCGGAATTGCCCACCGATCTGCCGGCTTCGGTGGTCGCGGTCCGAGCTGCCGGCCGGGCGATCGCCCGCACCGAACACCCCTTGAACTGGGAATACGCCGTCCTCGACGTGGCCGCACTTCGTACGCATCTGGCCGACCAGTTGACGGGGGTGACCCTCTACGCGGGGCGCGCCGTCGGATCGCCGGAGAGCGGTGCCGTGTCGCTGGCCGATGGGTCGACCCTGCGGGCCGCGGTCGTCGTGGACGCCGCAGGCCGATGGCGCCCGTTGGATCCCACCTCGTCGCACCAAGTGCCGGCGGAACAGACTGCGTACGGGTTGATCCTCGACCAAGAATCGGTGGCGCCGCTGGTCGCCGCCGGCGATGCCTTGTTCATGGATTGGCGTGACGATCACGGTGAGTCCGGATGGCCGACGTTCCTCTACGCCGTCCCCCTGGGCGCGGGCCAGGTGCTCGTGGAAGAGACCTCACTGGCGCGGCGGCCGGGGCTGCCGCTGTCGACCCTGCGCCGCCGACTCCATGCACGGTTGGCCCGCCACGACATCGCGCCTCCGAAAGACGCACGCACGGAAAGGGTTTCGTTTCGGGTCGATCATCCGCGACATTCTGGACCTGGCGTGCTCGGGTTCGGTGCGGCCGCACCGCTGATTCACCCGGCAACCGGATTCAGTCTGGCCGCGTCGCTGCGGCTCGCCCCCCAGGTGGCGGGTTCGCTCGCCGAGCACCTGCCCGACCACCCGGACCGTGCGCTCGCTGCAGCCCAGGAAACCGTCTGGCCACCCGCCGCGAAAGTGATCCACCGCATTCGGCGGATTGGCCTGGAAGCGCTGCTGCGCATGCCTGCTGACGAGGTTCCCGACTTCTTCGAGCAGTTCTTCGCGTTGCCAGACGCCCGTCGGTGGGCCTACCTCACCGCGCGCGACGACGTCAGCAGCACCGTCGCGGCGATGGCCCGCCTTTTCCGAGAGTCAAACTGGCGCATGCGCAGCCATCTCGTCACACCCGCACTCATGCGTCCGCTGCTCACCAATGATTAGACGGGCATGCGTGCTTGGAGAGGCCGCGTCGTAACGGTTGCTTGCCGGGCTGCGATAATGGCGGCATGTCCAAGAAATGTGCAGCGATGCTGTTGAGCGTGGCTGCCCTTGCGGCAGTCCCCGCAGCAATCGCCCCAGTGGCCCAGGCTGATGTGTGCGGCGAGGTCGGCGGTCGGCACGTGGCCGTCGGTGGTTGCACGCCGGGTATCGCCGGCGACGCCGTGGACGCGGCGGTGGCGGCCGGAACGGCTGACGCAGTGGCGAACGATTGGGCCCGCTACGGCTTCCCGCAGAACTATGCGTACTCGCTGGTCCCGTCGTTCCCCGGCGAGGCGCCCTGCATCTCTCCGACCGGCCTGCCGTACTACACCCCCGGTGCCGCCCCCTGCTTCGTCGGGTAGCCCCAGCGACTGACTCAGTGTTGCGCTGTATTGACTGCCTGACCGCGATTTGATCGCCCCGTTAAAGCCAGCTTGACCGCGCTACGTCCGGCCGCCGGGTCGCCCCCGGTTGGACAACGCCGACGCCCTTCTCGTAACCTTTTCGTGACTTAAGGCACGTGAGCCGGCAGTTCGACGAAGCAGACGTCAACGGCAGTTAAAGGATGCGCAGTCTTGAAGTTTCCTCCGCCCTTCGCGGCGACATCGGGCCCGAGCAGGATGGCCGCCGCCGCGATCGCGATGCTTACTGCCCTCTGTGTGGTGTGGGCGGGTTCCGCGTACGCCGACCCGGCGCAGGACGAACTGGCGAAGCTGAATGAGTTGACCAAGCAGGCTCAGCAGCTGATGGAGACCGTTCAGGCCGCCGAGCAAGACCTTGACCGGAAGCTGCAGCTGCAGAGCGATGCGGAGAAGCGGCACGCCGACGATCTGGCTGAGCTCGAAGCCACCGAGGCGCAGTTGGTCGCCTACCAAGCGATCGTCGACAAGGCAGCCGCCGCGTTCTACGTGGGCGGACGTACCGACAGTGTGAGTGCGTTCATGACCGCCCACTCGCCCAAGAGTCTGCTCGACGAGCTCTCCTTCCAGCGAGCGGTGGCCGACCAGATGTCCGCGCAACTGCGCGGCTTCCGCGAGGCCCAGCGGCGGGCCGAGACCATCGAGGCGGCCTCGGCGGAGTCCGCCGCCGCCGCCACAGCAGCGGCCGATGCTGCTGCAGCCCTGCGGTCGGACCTGCAGACCATGCAGTCGCAGCTGGATACCCAGGTCAGACTGGTCAAGGCGACCTACTACACGTTGCCCGCCGCACAGCAGTCGATGTTGGGTCCCGGGGGAGCGGTCCCCACGGTCGGCATGGGCGGTCTGGTCCCCAACGCGCGAAGCCTCGCGGCGTACATCATTGCCACCTACCCGAGTGTGCATAGCATTGGCGGCGTGCGCTCGGATCCGATTCCCGACCATCCGAGCGGCCACGCCCTCGACATCATGATCGGCTCCGACATGGTGCTGGGCGACGTCATCAACGCCGATCTTCAAAGTCAGGCAGCACGCTTCGGGGTGAAGTACACGATGTGGCGGGTGGCCGATCACTTCAACCACGTCCACGTCACGGTCTCCTGACCGCAGCGGCTGGGTCAGGCTGCCTCGGTCGCCCGCGGCCAGAATCGGTAGGCCACCAGCATCGGCACGATCGCCCACGGCAGGTTGAGCGGCAGGTAGGTCAGTAGATGCGGGGGACTGTCCGGACCGAGGAATGTCTGCATGAAGTAGAAGTACATGTTCATCACTGCGCTGACGGAATACGCCATGGCCAGGGCGGGGAGCCAAGGCCACGGCTTGAGCCGCCACAGACCGATGGTGAGTATGACGAGCATCGGCAGTTGGACGAAGGCGTCGTACAGGAGCGAGGCCTGCAACGTCGGTGGCATGACCAGATGCTGTGGTTCCTGCTCGACGCCCCAGGTGTGCAACGCCCGCAACGGCGGCCACGGACTGTCAGGGGAGACAGGTACTCCGAGCCCTTCGGGCAGGCTCAACACGATGGCGTTGATGATGCCGAGAACGAAGGCCGGGAGTAGGAGGTAGTCGATCCGGCGCCGGACAAGGGGTGCGACCACGCCGATCAGTTCACCGCAGTCGTTGTAACCGAGCAGGGAGGCTCGCCGGTAGCGTTGCCGGCGCTACGAGTGCCGTCCTCGTTCGGATGCGCGGCCGTGGCGGAAGGGCGATACTCACCCAGTCAATGTGACAAAGGGGATTTCCATGAAGATCCGAATCGCGGTGGGCATCGTCGCCGCGCTTGCCCTTTCTGCTTGTGGCGGCCAGACCAAGCCCGCTGCAGAAGCATCAGTTGCGTCCGCTACATCAAGTACATCCGCGTCCTCGACTACGCCGAGCCAGGTCGCGACGAGTTCTCCCGTCGCACCGGCTGCGGGCGAGAAGCCGACCAGAGAATTCGTGATCGGAAAATGGGGCACCAATGGCGACTGCGCGCTGGCCATCGACTTACGGGCGGACGGCACCAGTGATGGCCCATTCGGTAACTGGACGTACAGCGACGGCGTCATCGGCTTCGCCGACGAGCCTGACTTCAAGGTCAGCGTCACGGTGATCGACGCCCAGACAATGGAATCGACCAATGACAGCGGCAAAACCTCGAAGATGACCCGCTGTCCGTAAGTCAGTCGTTGAGCGTCGTCAGCCTGCGGCGCCGATTCGACCCGGATTGGTGACGAGCATGTGATGTCGAACCTCGTCGCGGAAGAGGAGTTGACTCGGCCGGTCCGCTTCGACCATCTACCTCGCGACCCGACCGGGCTAACTGCTGTAAAGGCCTAGGGCACGTGCTGTCTCGGTGGCGATTTCGCCACTGAGTGTCACGACCGGCGGACCACCACGCTGATGGATGACGTTCGCCAGGACGATCACGTAGGTGTCCGAGCCCGGGTCGATCCACAGCGTCGTTCCGGTGAACCCGCCCTGGCCGAAGCTGCCGATGGGGAAGATCCTGCCGCGCGGCGTGGAGAGGGCGGTATCGATGTCCCAGCCGAGGCCGCGCAGATTCTGTCCCGGGATTGCCGGATAACGCGGAGCCAGTAGGGGATCGGTGATATTCGGACCCCTTGCGAGGGCTGCTCGAGCGGCGTTGTTGGCCGCATCGAGTTGGCCGGTGGTGTGCCCGGGCTGCTGCGGAGTCGTCATCAACTGCAGGGTCGATTGCGTTAGCGGAAACCTGCTCGGCCGGCCCGCGAGCCGATCGAGCAGGGCCTGCGCGTAGAGGCCGACATCCCGCACCGTCGAGAACACCCCGGCGCTGCCGGCCACCCCACCCATGCGGCGTGCCGTCGGGTCGTGCACGGTCCCCCGAAGCAGGCGGCCAAAGTGGGGATTGATGCCCGCCGTGTCTTCGTCGCGGGCTGTCGGCGCGATGCGGGCCAGGAGATCCGTGCTCCAAGTGCCCGCCGCACAGTCGTCAACGTGGGGTGTGCTCGCATCGGAAGCGATTGCCGTACCGATGATCCGGTGCTGACCACATGCCTTGTCCGCGGGAAGGTATCGGGTGTCCCGCATGTCGAGTGGTTCGAACACGGTGCGCTGGACGTAGACGTCTTCGGGCTCGCCGGTAACCTTCTCCAGAATTGCGCCGAGGATGATGAAGCCGATGTCGGAGTAGTGGAACACGTCACCGGGATCGAATGCCAACGGCGTCGCGAGTGCACGACGAATGCCCTCGGCTTTGTCGGCCCTGTCCAGTCCCCACGGACCGCCCATGCTGAGATCGCCTGCCAGGCCCGAGGTGTGGGTGAGCAGCATCCGTAGCGTCACCTGAGCTCGGCGGGGGTCGTTCGCGGTGTTGAACTCAGGCAGGTAGGTCTGCACCGGGTCGTCGATGCCAACCTTGCCTAGTTCGTCGAGCTGGAGAACCGCAGTCGCCGTCGCCAGGCTCTTCGTCAACGACGCGAGGTCGAAGATCGTGTCCTCCGTCATCGGCTCAGCGGCTGCGGGCGACCCGGCCAGCCCCGGCTCGCCGGAGAGCTTGCGCGCACCGAAAGCCTCGCGGAAGACGACATTGCCGGAGTGCCCGATCTGAACGACCGCCCCGGGCATCCGAGGTGCCGCAATCGCATCCATGACGAGCCGGGCGACGGATGTGAAATCGCCCGCGGGGACTACGGGTATGGGCGGTGCGGGCGTCGTCGGCGTCGTCTTGGCCACCTTCCCGGTGGTCGGTGGTGTTTGCGCCGGATGTCCGCCGCATGACCCGACGGCAGCCAGGCTCAGCAAGATCGCTCCCACGGCGCAGCCTCGAGCGACGCGCGACCCTGACGCCATCGTTCGACGTTAACCCGCGTCTCTTCGTTGGGCCAGGTCGTACCCGTTCCGATTGGTGCAACGGTGTTGTGCCATAGCGGAATCGACCGTCACGGATGAAAGTTCCACTGTCCGCAATCCTGGGCCAGAACGTCGTTGACGTCCACTTCGATCCCGCCGACCACCGGGCCTGGATTCGACACGGTGCTCACCACGCGCTGGTAGAGAACTGCGGCGGGGTCGATCTGACCGCCGGACCAGGATCGGGTCTGCCAGGCCCACCGGCGGCCAGGCGTGCCGGACTTACCGATAACGCCGTCGGCGGCGGCCCACTGGCACGCGTTGATGCCTCCGTAGACGCCGGTGCGCTGCACGCCGAGCACCGAGTTGATTCCGCGAAGCCACGGCAGTGCGAGAGTGTTCCAGGTGTCGCGGTTGATGTCGTCGTCGATGCTGAAGAAAATCGGTGCACTCTGGCCGCCACCTGCCGCGGTATGCAACTGCCAGGCGGTACGAGCATCGGCGACGCCGCCGGCGAACCAGCGGGTGAAATCTGATGGTGCCGTCCCGCCCGGCTTTCCGTATTGGTAGTTGCTGACGATGACCAGCCCTGCGGCGGTCAGCGACTCGGCGTACGGCCGGGTGATCGGCTTGGCGCCGAAGGACGAGCCGGGACGCGAGGTCGAGACGTAGTTGATCACCCCGGAGTAGCCGGCAGCGCGGATGTGCTCCGCTGGAATCTGGCGCATGGCGAAGTCGATCAGCTGGGGAGCAGCGGCTGCCGCCGTAGGGGTGCCGACACTGGCCGATGCGGCACCCAGCCCGGCCAGCGCCGAGATAGCGGTGGCGTAGCGAAGTGCGTCACGCCGGGGAACCGGGCGGGATCGCCGGCGGTTGATGGGCGCTGACGAGTCCTGCACCGGGTGATGTTAACAATGTGACTGCTGTTACCCGGGTAGCCTCGCTGGCTGAGTTCAGCCATTCACATCTTCCCGGGGATGGTTCATCCAACCCCGGGCTCACGACGGCCCGATGTAGGGAACTGTGAAGAAGAATGACGTCCTCGACAGGCTGCATCGGGTGACTTGTCCGACGTGGGTCGGCTGCGGCCGCTATGACGACATCGCGCCCGCGCTCAACGGGCAGGCCATCATCGACCGGATCCCAGACGCCACTCTCCTGGACGAAGACGGCGGGCACCTGTTCCTGGCGCAGGATCCCGCGGCGTGGCCGCACCTCGCGGCATTCCGGGCGGCCTGACCGCAATGCGGTGGCCTGACTAGTGGTCGGCGCTGACGACGCGCCGCGCTTTGACGTCGGGGAGATGGACAGATGCGAGAGCCTGGTGCGCAGCCCGCTCAGCGGAAGCGAACGTCCAACGTCGCCAGGCCGAAGATCTTGCGGCCGTCGGACTTTGCGCCGACGACGACGACACCGGTGCGGGTTTCCGGGTTCAGTGACTTGACCCGGCCACTGAACTCGATGTCGGCGCCCGCGGCGGCCGACACGACCGCTGGTGCGGACAGCCGCACCGCGTAGCGGGTGACCGCACCGGGGTCACCCGTCCATGCCGAGGCGAACCCGGCGCCCAAACCCATGGTCAACATGCCGTGGGCGATCACATCGGGCAGCCCGGCCAGCTTGGCGATGTCTTCGTCCCAGTGGATCGGGTTGGCGTCGCCGGCCACTCCGGCGTAGTTCACCAGGTCGCCGCGCGACAGCCGGGTGTGGTGCGGGGGTAGCTCGTCGCCGACCTTCACGTCCTCGAAGGACGGTGTGCCGGGGGTCCGGGTCAGGACCCCGTCGGAGATCCGGACCTCGCCCTCGGGGCGCACCGTCTTGTGGTACTCCTCTTCGCCGATTCCGAAGATGTCGACGTCGTGCATCATCGCGTGCTGTACGGCGGTCTTGATCTCCGGATTGAGGTCCTCGGCGGTGACCCCGACGACGGTGGTGTGCAAGGTGTGCACCCGCTCGCCGGCCGCGTCGGTGAAGGTGTTGGTGACCGTGATGAGGTCCCGTCCGGCGATCCTGCGTACCGATGTCAGCTCGACGTCGATGTGCAGTTCGTCGCCGGCCACGATCGGGCGGTGCTGCTCGAAGACTTCCTCGGTCTGCATGTAGGTGTCGTAGCCAACGACCACCTGCTCGAACATCCGGCGGTTGCAGGTCATGCCCGGCGTGGAGGTGAACGTCAATGGCGCCACCAGATCCGGATAGCCGAGTTCCGCGGCAGCGGCGACGTCCCAGTGTGCGGGGTGATAGTCCTGCACGGCGCGGGCGTACTCGCGCAGCTTCTCGCGGCCGACGAGGTAGGTGCCGTCCATCTGGTAGTAATGGCCGACCCGCGCCTCGAGTGCCGACGTTTCCGCTTCTGCAGTCATCAAGTTGCTCAACTTTTCTATCGGCTTGTTCGCTTAGGCCGACCTAAGCACACTAACGCGCGTCCGCTTTCAGTCCGCCGCCGACGCGGTCGACCTGGCTGGTATGGCAACGGTGCTGCGCGGCGGGCTCAGTTGTCCCCCGCGGCCACCAGCGAGCTCAACCGCACGCCGGGGTTGTCCTCCTGGAATCCCTGCAGCCGCCACTTCGTGGTGAACAAGGCCAGCATCACGCCGTCGGTGCGGGTGAGCACCTCCGTCGAGACCTGCTTGTCCACGAAGGGCGCATCCTCGGGGTCGACGGCGCGGGCGACGGTGTAGGGCAGCGATTCCAGCGAGATCGGTGAGTTGAACTCGGTGGCCATCCGGTGGCTGGCGACCTCGAACTGCATGGGGCCGACGGCGGCGAGCACGGGCGCCTGGTCGCCGCGTCGATCCGAGCGCAGAACCTGGACGACGCCCTCCTGCTCGAGTTGCTCGATGCCCTTCCGGAACTGCTTGTGCTTGCTCGGGTCGGTGCCCCTGGCGACGGCGAAATGCTCGGGGGAAAAGCTGGGTATCGGTGGGAACTGCACCGAGACATCACGGAACAGGGTGTCGCCCGGCCGCAGCGACGCCGCGTTGGCCAAACCGATCACGTCTCCGGGCCAGGCGTTGTCCAGGGTCGAACGTTGTTGTCCGAACACCGATTGCGCGTACTTGGTGACGAACGGCTTGCCGGTGGCGGCATGGGTGAGCACGTCGCCGCGCTCGAAGGTGCCCGAGCAGACCCGGGCGTAGGCGATGCGGTCGCGATGCGCGGAGTCCATGCCCGCTTGGACCTTGAACACGAACGCGCTGAACGGCGAGTCCACTGGCCGCAGGTTGCCGTCGACGTCGAGCTGTCCGTGCGGCGGCGGCGCGAGTCGTACCAGGTTGTCCAGCAGCTGGTTCACCCCGAAGTTCAGCGCCGCCGAGGTGAACAACACCGGCGTTGCCTCTCCCGCCAGGAAGGCCTCCTGGTCATAGTCTCCGCCGTCGGCGCTGAGCAGTTCGCATTCTTCGACCGCGTTGTCCCAGTCGGCGCCGGCGGCGTCGTGGGCGCGGTCAGGCGGGATGTGTTCCTCAGGGGCAGCGGTGGCGCCGCCCGCGGTGCGGGTGAACCGGATGAAGTTGCCGGTGCGGCGATCCAGCACGCCCTTGAAGTCTCCGGCGATACCGACCGGCCACGTCAACGGCGTGGGCTTCAGCCCGATGCGGTTGTGGATCTCGTCGAGCAGGTCGAGCGCGTAGCGGCCCGGGCGATCCCACTTGTTGATGACGGTGATGATCGGGATGCCGCGGTGACGGCACACCTGGAACAGCTTGAGAGTCTGCGGCTCCAGACCCTTGGCCGCGTCGATCAGCATCACCGCGCAGTCCACTGCGCTGAGCACCCGGTAGGTGTCCTCGGAGAAGTCGGCGTGGCCGGGGGTGTCGAGCAGGTTGATGACGCAGTCCTGCCCGTCGGGTGAGCGGTAGGGGAACTGCAGTGCGGTCGAGGTGATGGAGATGCCGCGGGCCTGTTCCATCTCCATCCAGTCCGACACGGTGGCGCGCCGTCCGGCTTTGCCGGTCCTGCGATCGCGTAG
>Ga0209254_10003247_pt1 | contig 14856 bp, 13 predicted proteins | sample FrelakmetDIP11DI_FD_187148 | JGI IMG/M metagenome (GOLD analysis project Ga0209254, IMG submission 187148) | Freshwater lake sediment microbial communities from the University of Notre Dame, USA, for methane emissions studies - DIP11 DI (SPAdes)... | ecosystem: Environmental > Aquatic >...
TCAACCAACTGAATCGCCCGGCTGTCACGGCGCTTGTCGCCAAGGTCAATCTCCCGAAACTCCTCGTCTGCCCAGCTCATGGCGCTTCCAGATAAAACAAGAAGACGACATGTTACGCGATACACTTAAAGTTTTGTGTAATGGGATGCCTCTAGCTCGGCCAACGCATCCTTGGTTTCCTCTGGGCGCCGAAGGCGTTCTTCATCACGCTCAAGATCCTCGCGAACCGCATCGTTGATGATCCAGCCCTTCGACCGCCGCAGGCGCTCCGCCGCGACGTCCAGGCGCCGCGGCAAATCATCCGTCATTCGAACACTGGTCATGCCCATCTCGGTTACCCGTGTCTGTAATGCACCGCATTAGAGATGCCGGCGGGGGATTACCCCAAGTAGCGACTTCCAGGTCCCACTGTCCAAGCGTGTGCGGGGAGGAAGCGCCGAGCCCGGCGCTCCTCGGCACGACCCCTGTCGCGCCAGATCGCGAGGGCTTTCGTCGCACGCCTACATCACCTCGCCAAGGTAGGAGCCCATCTGCATATCGGCGACATAGATGTGCTCGGTCAGCCAGTGCTCCAGAAATTCGATCTCTTCATTCGACAGCGGGCCGCTTCCCTGGAGGAATTTCTGCTGCGCCTCCCTGACGCTCGCGATGAGCTGCACATGCTCCGATTTGTGCTCCGCAAGGCCCTCATAGCCATGCTTCAGCATCAACCGCTCCTCGTGCCTGAAGTGCCAGACGGTCAAGCTGATCAGCTCTTCCAGCACCGCCTCGATGTAGTTTCTGGCGTCGCCTTCCGCGACGGCGTGGCTGAGGATGTTGAACAGATCCACGAGCCTGCGGTGATCCTCATCGATCTCCTTGACGTGGACGCTGAGACCGCTGTCCCAAACCAGATCTTTCACGCGCGTTCTCCTGATGAGAGTGCCTCGGAGCTGGGCCAGGGGCCGTGACTCGGCCAGGCGCGCCGTCCTCGGCAGTGTGGTCGCCCGATCCTAGGCCCAGTCGGTCAGGGCCGCAAGGCACCCTTGAGATGGGTCCTCCCTCGGAGCGGATCCGAGGATCGCCCGGGCCGCGAGGGCAGAGCCGGCCAGGCTTCGTAGTGGTCGATCCCGCCGCCGCGTTGGTCTCACGGCCCCGTTCGGGCGTCTCGCCCTCGGGAGCCACGTCCGGCTTGTCTCGGCACCGCCGATGGCGGAGCATGGAGGCCCGATCACCACCGACCAGACAACGAGGAGGCAAGCATGACTCACAGCAACCATCCGACCATGATGGCGCTCGGCCGCCGCCAGTTCCTGTTCGGCACGGCCGGCTTGGCCCTGGCAGCCACCCTCGGCGGGCTCTCGCGCCGCGCCTGGGCCCAGGACACCCCCGCCGGGCCGTTCTCATTGATGAAACTGCCGTACCCGGACAATGGCCTCGACCCCGTGATCTCGGCCAACACCATCGGGTTCCACTACGGGAAGCACCACAAGGGCTATGTCGACAACCTCAACAAGCTGGTCGCCGGCACCGAGCTCGCCGAAATGCCCCTGGCGAAGGTCGTTGCGGCGACGGCGGGCAGCGCCGATCGGACGGCCGTCTTCAACAATGCCGCACAGGTCTGGAATCACGACTTCTACTGGTCGAGCCTCAAGCCCAGTGGCGGCGGGGAGCCCCCCGCCGAGCTCGCGAAGCGCATGGAGGCGGCGTTCGGCAGCGTCGGCGCCTGCAAGGAGGAGCTCAAGAAGGCCGCCCTCGGCCAGTTCGGCAGCGGCTGGGCCTGGCTGGCCCTGGATGGGGACAAGCTGGTGGTCACCAAGACGGGCAATGCCGACAACCCGATGACTAAAGGGCTCAAGCCACTGGTGACCATTGACGTGTGGGAGCATGCCTACTATTTGGACTATCAGAATCGGCGCGCCGACTATGTCCAGGCGGTTCTGGATAAGCTCATCGACTGGGGTTTCGCGGCCGAGAATCTCACTTAGTTCCCCATTGATGTGGTACGCGGGGCGCCGAAGCCCCGCCATCTCCCGAACACTCTAACCATCCCTTGCAAGGATACCGCTCCCCGCGGACCGGCCCTTGGCCCATCCCCCTCAGACAGCCAGGCTTCCGATGTACAAGCTGATCGTGTGCGATCTCGACGGCACCCTGCTCACGGCCGAGCACCGGCTGGGTGACTACACCCGGTCGGTCCTGGCGCGGCTTCGGGCGCAGGGGATGGAGCTCGTGCTGGCCTCAGGCCGCCACTTTCAGGACATCCGCGCACTCTCAGACCAGCTCGGGGGCAACGGCTGCCTGATCTCCTCCAACGGGGCGGCGGTCCACGACCGGGACGCACGGCTGGTGCACCGCACTGTCATCGACCCCGAGTGCGTCGGCTTCCTGACCGGCGACCCCGCCTTCTCGGGGGTCCACATCAATGTCTACCGCAGCGAGGACTGGCTGGTGGAGCGCCCGGAGCCCTATCTGCTCCAGTATCACCAGGACTCAGGGTTCGGCTACCGGATCACCGATCTTGGCACCCTGGAGCCGGACGACATCCTCAAGGTCTTCTTCTATGGGGAGCCGGCGGAGCTGAAGGGGCTGGAGGGGCTGATCCTGGAGCGCTACGGGGAGCGCCTTTCCACCACCTTCTCGCTCCCGGTGACCCTGGAGGTCATGGCTCAGGGCGTCTCCAAGGGGACGGCATTGGCGCGGGTGGCGGAGCGGCTAGGCGTCGCACTCTCCAAGGTCCTCGCCTTTGGAGACGGCATGAACGACCGGGAGATGCTCCGCCTGGCAGGCAAGGGCATCCTGATGAGCAACGCTGACCCGAGGCTCAAGGAGGCCCTGCCCCATCTGGAGGAGATCGGGAGCAATCGGGAGGAGTCGGTGGCCCGCTATCTGCAGGACCTGTTCTTGCCCGCCTGAGTCAAACTTCAGCTATTCGCGTTCATTCGCGGATCCGCCCCCCCTTGCGAGGTCAGACCCCGCCGCGGTTCTGGACCGCCCAGACCGCCGCCTCCACCCGGGTCCTGAGCCGGAGCTTCTTCAGGATGTGCTTCACATGCACCTTGACGGTGCCGACCGAAAGGTCCAAATCCCGGGCGATCAGCTTGTTGCTGAAACCCCGCTCCAAACAGCCCAGAATCTCCTCCTCCCTGGGGGTCAAACCCGCTTCGCTGACCCGCGCCGGACGCGGCTCCTCCCGCAAGGCCCGGGCGACCAGATCCACCAGCCGGTCGCTCAGGACCATCCGGCCCTGGGTGACCCGCTCCAGCCCGCCGAGGATCTCCTCGGGTTCCATGTCCTTCAGCAGGTAGCCGTCCGCCCCCGCCCGCAGGGCCGCCACCACATCCTCCTCGTTGTCGGACACGGTGAGCATGACCACCCGCACCTCAGGGTCCAGTTCCCGCAGACGCCTCAGGGTCTCGATGCCGTCCAGACCCTTCATGTTGAGGTCGAGCAGGATGAGGTCCGGATGGGTAATTGCCACGACATGGATCCCGCTCTCGCCATCCGCCGCCTCCCCCACCATCCGGAGGCCCGGGGCCATGGCGATCAGGTCCGCAACCCCCTTGCGGAACAGGGGGTGATCGTCAATCACGACCACGCGGGTGGGACCCTCGTCGGCAGCGGCGCTCGCGTCCTGAACCTTCGGCATGTGCATCGAACCTGTCAACTGACCGCTTCGGCCGGGGCTTGAGCCGGCTTGTCGGCGCCAGCGGACTCTGACTCGGTCGAGGAGCGGTGGCGAAAGCGCAACCGCACCCGTGTGCCGCTGGGGGGCAGGGTCTCTACCTCCAGGCGGCCCCCCAGGGTCAGGGCCCGCTCGCCCATGATGACATGGCCGTAATGGCGCCCCTGGTCACGCGCCTGTTGGATCCCCCGGCCGTCGTCCGCGATCTCCACCTCCACCGCGCCCTCGCGCATGACGAGCTTGACCCAGGCGTGGTATGCATCGGCGTGGCGGACGACGTTGGAGAGGGCCTCGCGCACGATCTGCAGGACGTGGATCTCCTCATTGGGTGTCAGCAGGGCCGCGGGGAGCCGATTGTCCAGCTCAATTGCGGTGGTCGCCCGGCCGCGAAACTCCTGGACCGTGGCCTCCAGGGCGCTGTTGAGACCCCGGTCGTCCATCTTGAGGCGGAAGGTGGTGAGCAGCTCCCGCAGCTGCCGGTAGGCGCTGCTGATGCCCTCGCGCAGCTCCCCAAGCACGGTCCGCGCCTGGGGCTGGTCGCCCAGGTCCAGGGCGGCGGAGAGTCGAGCGGCTTGAATCTTGAGGTAGGTGAGCGACTGGGCCAGGGAGTCGTGCAGCTCCCGGGCGAGGATTCCGCGTTCCTCGTGAAGGGCCAGCCGGCGACCCTGGCGCACCCGCTCGTGGAGCTCGAGGGCGGTGCCCAGGTTACCGGCCAGGGTGCCGAGGAGTCGCGCCTGCCAGGCCTCGAGCTCCACCGCATCCCTCGGTTCCGACGCCAGGTCGACGATCAGGACGCCAAATCGCTCGCCCCGATCCTCCACCGGGAAGGACGCCACCGGACGCCGGCCCCCAGTCGACAGGGGCAGGTCAAAGAGCCCTTGGGCGCCCCCGTCCTTACAGGCGAGACAACCGGACCCGGAGCAGGCGCCCTGCTGCTGGGTCAGGCTTCGCGTCGTAATGGTCAAGCGGCCCCGCTCCTGCTCCGGGTCGTCCTGGAGGCATAGGGTCACAGGCCCTACCCCGAGCCGTTCCTGGATGTCCTGGAGAATCCGTTTCAGCAGAGGCTCGGAGATCGGGGACTCGTTCAGCCGGGTGCCCACCCGATAGAGCAGCTCCAGGGAGTGATTGGAGCGCGCCAGGTCCCGGGTCTTCTCCTCCACCCGTCGCTCCAGGTCGCGATAGAGCTCCGACAGGTCCTCCCCCATCCGGTTGAGCGCCGCCCCCACCCGGCCCAGCTCGTCGTTTCCGGTGAAGCGGGTGCGCCCGGAGAAATCGCCCCGGCGCGCCCGGTCCGCCACTTGAAGGAGCTCACCGAGCGGGACGATAAACCGCAGCGCCACCAGCACCAGGGTAAACGCCACCATCAGGACCGTCAGGATCAGGGCCGCCGCCTGGATCGTCTGGAGTCGTGCGATCCGCCCCTCCGCCACCTCCTCCAGCAGCACGACGAGGGCGTCGACCTCCATGGCGAACCCATCCACCTCGCGCAGGTATTCGGGGGACTCCTCAGCCAGGCCGCCCGAGACCGGCGACTCCCGAAGCCATTGCAGGTGGGTCACCAGGGCGGGACGCATCCGGTCCCGCCAGGAGTGCCAGACCCGCTCGTAGGCGGCCCGCACCACGTCATCCGACTCCCGTGGGATGGCCGCGGCGAGCCTGGGGCTCGCCAGCCTGGTTTCGAACTCACCCGCCAGCCGTTCCACCAGATCGGCACGCCGCGACGGCGCCAAGCCCGGATCCGCCACGGCCATGCCGATGCGGTAGGACTGCATGCGCAGGGAGCCCGACTGGTTCACCGCCGCTGCCAGGCCCTCCATGGTCCGGGCAATGAAACCCGAGCTCACCATGGAGACCACGCCAAGGGCCACCACCAGGGCAAGCAATACCCCGATGCGCAGCAGGATGGGCTTGGTGGCAAGGCGCTGGATCATGGCTCGCATACCCCAGGCTAACTAGCGCAGCCGGGCGATTACGAAAAGGGTAATACCACCAAAGAGCGGCGAACGCCCGAAGTGCCCTTGCGTCATCGGCGGCCGCCCAATCCATAGTCGCGATTTCAACAGCTTAGCCGAACGGACGCCTACCCCCTCGGAGGTATTTCCGAATGCCAGCCTGGGTCTTGGGATCCCTTGTCGCCCCTACCCCTGTCGGTAGACTCCACTTCGGAGTCGCCCTGCCAGGGCGATGCCGCCGATTGAGCGGCAGAAGACCGCCAAGATGAACGACGCGGACCGATCAACCACCTATCTGCCGTACCTCCAGGATATCGCACCCTTGAGCCAGCTGGGTGAGGAGCCCCTGCGCCACATCGCGGGAGGCAGCCTGCTGCGGACGCTTGCCCGTGGCCAGATCCTGTGTGAGAAGGGGAGCCGCATCGGCGGATTCTTCTGCGTCCTCGAAGGCCGCATCAAGCTCTCGGCAGTCAACGCCGATGGCGGCGAGCGGGTGCTCGACCTAGTCTTGCCCGGTCGGGTCTTCGGACAGGCCGCGACCGTGCTGGACCGTCCATTCCCGGTCCTCGCCCAAGCCTTGACCGAGTCCCAGGTCCTGCAGGTGGGCCGAGAGCGTGTCCGCGAGGCCATGGAGCGCTGGCCCGAGGTGGCTCTCGCCCTGCTCCGGTCCCTGGCCCAGGACTGTTTCCGGCTCATCCACGATTTGGAGGCCTGTTGCCTCATGTCCGCCGGCGAGCGCCTCGCGGACTTTCTGGTCAAGGAGTCTGAGTCTTGCTTACGCAGCGGGGACCGTGCCGAGGTGGTCCTACCGGTTTCCAAGGCGGTCGTTGCCTCGAGGCTCAATCTGACCCCGGAGACCTTCTCCCGGGAGCTCCACGAGTTGGCCCACCGAGGGCTGATCGAGGTGGATCGGCGTACCGTCCACATTCCCTCCCTCAGCCAGTTGCGCGCGCACCTCGAACAACGCGTCGGCGTGGCCGCCTGAGATCCACCCCTAGCGGTGAGAGGCGAGATCCTCTTTCCCCCATCTCCCGGCTCAACCGGGGCCCCCCGAGGGACGGGTGCCCCGGCCCATTAGATCAACCAGGACGCCATCCAGGGCCGAGCGGATGACGCACACGGCGACCCATAGCTTGCGGCTCGGGCTTGCCAGCGGACAGTGCTCCAATCCTGCCGCACCGGCATCCGCCAGTTGTCTTGTTGCGTGACCCACAGGGTCGGACGCGGCCGGGGACTAGAAGTCATTATCGACCAGCAGCTTGACCTCCGCCTGCGGGACGTGGCACTGCATGCAGAAGTAACGCGAGCCGATGACCTTGCGCCCCACCGCACCGGGCTCGCGGCGAAGATCGATGTAGTGGCTCTCGGGCATCGCGGAAGGATCGTCCGCGTCCTTCTCCTTGTCCCACAGGTCTTGGTCATCATGACACTTCAGACACTTGTTGCTCTTCAGCGTAATCGACGCGGAATCCTCGATGCTATGCGGGATGGCCGGGGGTGCGCCATCGAACGCGGTGGGAAAGGTCGAGTTCGCCTTCTCCGGATCCGTCGAATTGAAGTCGAAGCTCGTTGGATCCGGGGTATCGAAGACGCTACCCGCGAGACCCAGCTCGCTATCGGTCCAGGCCAAGTCCTCTGCCCAGGCGACGGCGCCAACCAAGACGACGCCGGCGAACGCCAACGCGGAAAAAGTAAGAATCTTCATCGCATGTTCTCCTATAGTGGTTGCGGAGCAGGGCGTCCCTTCTGCAGCCGCCAGCCGAACGCCAGACTGTCCTTCGGGCAAACGGGTATGCAGCGACCGCAGTTCGTACAGGCCCCAGACAAGACCTGGCGATCCTCTGCCAGGCGCCTGAGATTCAGCACTTGTGGCTCTGGGCAGACGATGGCGCAATCCCCGCAGCTGTTGCAGCTGTCGCGATCGAATTGCACCCGCAATTGTGCCGTCTTCTGCGCAAGCAACGAATAAAAAGCCCCCAAGGGACAGAGATGACCGCACCAACCGTGCTTCACCACGAGCCAGTCGAACAGGAAGAGCCCCAGCAAGGCCGTCCATCCCATTCCCAGCCCATAAATAATCTCACGGTGCATCGCACCGATTGGACTCACCCATTCAAACGCCGGCAATCCAATCACAATCGATAGCAAAAGGGCCAACGCCAGAATCGTATAGCGCAGGCTCTGTGGTAAACCGAACAGGTTCTTGCGCCAAGTCTTCTGGTGCAAGAAACCAGCGAGGTCGGTCACTAGGTTGACCGGACAGACCCAGGAGCACCACACCCTCCCGCCCACCACCAGGAAAAACCCCAGGACCAAGCCCGCCCCTAAAAGGACCTCCGGCTCAAGCAGATGGCCCGTGAGTAGAATCTGTAACGTCGCGAAGGGGTCGGCCAAAGGCACCTGGCCCGCGAACTTGGACGCGCTCAGATTCCCGCTGAGCACGGGCTGACCAAACAGGCTCCATCCCCAATGCAGGGTCCCAAAGAACAGGAGCAGCACACCGAGCTGAACGACCCGGCGATGGATCAGATACCGCCAACCCCAAAGCGCGCTCACCGTTCCTCCGCCCTGTCCTGCACAGGGCCGATTCCCAGGATCATGCGCCGCGACCCGGGCCGCGGCCCTAAAGATCCTGCTGATTCAGATAATCCAGCCCCGGAGCCCCTCCCCTCTCTGGCACCTGCTCCGGCGGTCCCATCAGGACATCAGGCACGTCGGCCCCTTCCGATACCGGAGTGGTATGCATCCAACCCAGCCGATAATGGTCACCGATCTTGCCTTGGATCAGATGCGCCGGCATGACCCTGATCGCCGTCACTTGGGTCGGGCAGGCCTTCTCGCAGATGCCGCACCCGGTACAGGCCCCGCTGTGGACCACGGGCAGAAACATGGCATGCTTGCTCCGCCCCCGACGCTGCACCTCCACCGTGATCGCCTTCTCCCGGAGCGGGCAGACGCGGTAACAGATCTCGCATCGCAGGCCCTGCCAAGACAGACAATGCTCCGTATCGATGAATGCGAGCCCCATACGCGACTGCATGACATCATTGAGCTCCGGGGCAAGGGCACCAGTCGGACAGGCGTTCTTGCAGGGGATGTCATGACAGAGGTAGCAGGGGATCTTCCGGGGCTCGAAATAAGGGGTCCCGAGTGGCGCGCGGTCAGCCACCGCTGCCAGCTTCAATGTGTCGTAGGGACAGGATTCGACGCACCGCCCGCACTTGATACAGAGCGCGCTGAAATCCTTATCATCCACCGCCCCCGGTGGACGTAATGCCAAAGGGGCAGCGCGCGCATTCTGAATCACCAGATAAGACCACAGCATTCCGCCACTGGTCGCAAGGGCGGCACCCTGGATGGTCTTTTGGATGAAGCCGCGGCGTGTCGACATGGGGGCTAGGTTGCAATCTGCATGAGCTCGGCCCCGCCGCGCACGGTGCACGGCGGGCACCACGCGCTATTGGCCCAAAGCGCCGCGCGGCTTCCATCTCGTGCGCGGCGTCACGGACACCCCACTCACGCCTTATAAACCTTGACGGCGGACTTCTTGAAATCCTCCTCCTTGGAGATGGGGCAGGTTGCGTCGACGCAGAGCTTATTCACCAGCACTGACTCGTCAAAGAAGGGCATGAAGGTATAACCCCGGGGCGGGCGGTTGCGCCCTTGGGTCTCGACCACCGCCTTGATCTTGCCCCGACGTGACTCGATCCACACCGTATCCTGCCGCTGCAGACCGCGTTGTTTGGCGTCCTCCGCATTCATATCGAGGACTGCGGCGGGCATCGCGCGGTGCAGTTCCGGGACGCGGCGCGTCATGGTCCCGGTGTGCCAGTGCTCCAGGATACGACCCGTACAAAGCCAGAGGTCAAAGTTGGAATCGGGGGACTCCACCGGGGCGGCATAGGGCCTGAAGAAGATCTTCGCCTTGCCCGGAAACTTGGTTTTTTCCTCCGTGGTGGGCCCGTCCAGGTTCCCGCTCGCTAGCTCCTTCATGGCCGGGCCATAGAACTCGAAGTCACCGCTCTTCACATAGGGGTCATAGTTCGCGTTGAAGCGCCACAGCGTCTCCTTGCCGTCGATCACGGGCCAACGCAGGCCGCGCACGTCATCCGCGTAATACACATCGAAGGGCGCCAGATCGTGATGATGGCCCCGAGTAAAGCCCGCATGCTCCTCGAACAAGGCCTTCTCGACGAACCAATCGACGCCCAGGTGCTTGACGGTATGGTTATCGTGCCCTTTGGCGACCGGATCCGGCCAAGCGTATTTTTTGTTCTGCGCCGTCTCGAACAGGGCCTCATAGAGGGTCATCTCCGGCCGGTACCCCATCTCTTGCGCCGCCGCCACGAGATCGGGCAGCTTCCCGTCCTCGAAACCCTCCTGCTTGAGGCCAGGGACCGGTTGCTCCTTCCACACCTCCCCGATGGTGAAGTGCTTGGAGAACTCGAGGATTTGCCAAAGATCGCTGCGGGCGTCTCCCGGAGGAGCGACTTGCTCACGCCACAGTTGGGTGCGCCGCTCGGCGTTGCCGTAGCCACCCCACTTCTCGAAGATCATGGCGGACGGCAGGATCAGGTCCGCGACCTTGGCCGAGACACTCGGGTAGGCGTCTGAAACGACGACGAAGTTGTCCCGCTCGCGGGCCGCCTTGAGCCAGTGATTGGCGTTGGCCACGTGCTGGAACGGATTATTGACCTGCACCCAGGCCCAGGTGATGGAGCCGTCCTCCAGATCGCGCATGATCTTCGTGATGTGGCTGCCGATCTTGGGATTCAGCGTCTTGGACGGCAGGTGCCACCCCTTCTCCGTCACCTCCCGATGCTTGGGCAGGGTGACGACCATGTCCGCCGGGAGCCGGTGGCTGAAGGTGCCCACCTCGCGCGCCGTCCCGCAGGCGGAGGGCTGACCGGTCAGCGAGAAGGGGCTGTTGCCGGGCTCGGCGATCTTGCCGAGCAGCAGGTGCACGCTGTAGACCTGCTCGTTGACCGCGGTGCCCCGGACGTGCTGATTGAATCCCATGGTCCAGAAGCTGACGACCTTGCGCTCCCTGTCCGCATAGAGATCGGCGAGTTGCCCGAGCTTTGCCTTGAAGGAATCCAGGGATTCGTCCACGTCACCCTTGGCCAGCTCCGCCACGAAGTCCAGGGTGTAGGGCTCGACCCCCTTTCGGAAATCGTCGAAGCTCACCAGCCAATGTTTATCGGCGGTGCCCGCGTTCGCCTGTTTGACGGTGTGCACCTGATTGGGATCCTTGCCCAGCGCGATCGCCTCGTCCCGCGTCAGCGTCACCTCCACCTCTTTGGCCTGAATATCCTTCTCGGCCTCGAACGCGAACTTATCGGTGGGCCGCATCCCATAGCCGATATCCGTCGGTCCAGCGCAGAAGACGCAATGCTTGTCCACGAACTCTTGGTTCACCGCGCCCCGATGGATGATCTCGCGGGCCAGGTAATTCAGGAGCGCCATGTCCGCATTGGGTTTGATGATGATCTCGAGGTCGGAGCCCTCGGACGACAGGTTCCGGAAGGTCGTGATATTCACCACCTTCATATCGGGATGGCCCAGTCGACGGTCGATCACACGCTGCCAGAGGACCGGGTGGGCCTCCGCCATGTTGGCGCCCCACAAGACGGCCATGTCCGTATACTCGATGTCGTCATAGTTGCCTGGCGGCTCGTCTATCCCGAACACCTGCATGAAGGCGGCGACGGCCGAGGCCATGCAATTGCGCGCGTTGGGATCGATATTGTTGCTGCGAAAGCCCGCCTTCATCAGCTTGTTCATGGCGTAACCTTCCTGGATCAGCCACTGACCCGATCCGATGACGCCGACACCGGCCGGCCCCTTTTCCCGGTACGCCTTCCGGAACTGTCGCGACATCTCGTCGAAGGCCTGCTCCCAGGTCACGGGAGTAAAGCGGCCCTTTTTATCGAATTTGCCATCGGTCATCCGCATCAAGGGCTGCGTGAGGCGGTCCCTGCCATAGAGGATCTTGCTGTTGAAATAGCCTTTGACGCAGTTCAGACCACGGTTCACCGGGGCATCGGGATCGCCTTTGGTCGCGACGATCTTGCCTTGATGGGTGGCAATCTGGATGCCGCAGCCGACGCCGCAGAAACGGCATACGCCCTTATCCCATCGCCAATCTTTCTCCGTCTCCGCGACCGCGGCGCTCGCGCTCCGGCTGATCGGGATCCCGACGGCCATCGCCGTGGCGGCGGCGACGCCGGACTTCAGAAAGGTGCGACGGCTAAGTTCCATGATTCCTCCGGGAGGTCATTCTGTCTGGGCGCATAACCCAAGGCGACTGGATCAGTTTGGGAACTCGGTACTGTCTAGCTCCGGCGGGACGGCGTCCCACTCCGGGGGCGTCTCGTCGAAAACGTGGTATACCATTTCGGCCAGCATCACGCCCTTTAGGGCCTTTATTCGGCTGAGCGCAGCGACCTCCTCTTCCACCGACTCGGCCTCCTGCACGACCACGATGCGTCCGGTCTCCGGATCGACATGGTGGACCTCTACACCGGGCAGCTCACCTAGCCTGGCCTGGGCCTCCTCGACTCGGGACGGCCGCACGACGACGAGGATTCCGGAAAGGTTCACCTGTATTCAGTCCCAAGCCGATAATCAGCCACGAAATCACGCTAGCAACAGCCAGGTCGGCGAACCTTGAGGCTAGTCAAGAACGAACGGCCGAATTTGGCCAAAGATGCCGGAGATCAAGGGCGGGCGCCTGAGGAGCGACGATATCGCGGCGCTAGCCGCCCATCTCGCGGCCTGCCCCCACCTCACCCTTCGCGGGCGGGCGTGAGCAGGAAGCCGGACTATGCTCGCACGCTCGGCCAGAGGCTCTACGTGGCGGGCTGCGCGCGTTGCCAGGGTCTCGACGGCAACGGCGAGCCTGACACGGACAACCCGCCGGTCGCGCGCCAGTATCCCGCCTACCTGGGCAAGCAGCGCCGGGGGTTTCGCACCGGGCAGCCCCGGCATGGGGATGCAGTGGCCGAGGAGCTGGACGCCCTGCTGGTCACATGCCGGACCTGACCGACGGCTCCCCGAAGGCACCGCACCCTGAGGTCATCGAAGTCGGGCATCCAGGCCTCAAACGCCCCGCTCGCCCCCCCCGCGGAGCCGCGAATCTCCGTCTCCACCGGCGCGCCTAACCCGCCTTCTGACCCTAGGTCCTGTACCGCCGCTCGTGCCTCACTGAGGGTCTCGGCCAAGTCCTTCAGGCTCATAGTCCCGAGCGCCTGGCCGATGGCCCCGTCGATGCGCGTCTCGATCTCCTGGATGCCCCGATCCGGAGCCGTCCCCCGGCAGCCGCTCTCCTGCTCCTCGAAGCATCGAACCCCGTCCAGCAGGGTCTTCACTAGGACGCTTTCGGGCGCGTGGGCCGGGAGATAGCGGGGGGGATCCTCCCCGGTGCGCAGAAGAAATCCCTCCCGCACCAGGAGTTCGAGGATGCGCTGGGTGTTGGACTTGGGGATGCGCAGGGCCTCGGAAAGACCCTCCCCGCTCCAGGCCGGGGCCCCGTTCAGGTAATTACGGGCGATCTGACCGGTCACCACCAGGGCCAGGCGCTCGCGCAACCGATTACTCAGGCGCAGGTCCCGCGAGCGGGAGATCAGGTACTCCGGGTGCTGGTGATAGAAGGCCACATTGGCGCCGATGAGCAGGATCAGCCAGGCCACGTAGACCCAGATCATGAACAGGATCGCGATCGCAAGACCGGAATAGACGGCGGTGTACTGGGTGGACTTGACGATGAACTGAGCGAAAACCCAACCCACCGACTGCCACAGCAGGGCCGCCACCAGGCCCCCGATCAGGGCGGAGCCCAAGCGCACCCGGGTGTTGGGGACGAAGACATAGATGAAGGCGAAGGTGAGCGCGAGCAGGAGGTAGGGGAGCAGGCGTCCGACGGTCTCGATCAGGGCCCCGAAGGGCTCGGTGGACAGAATGGCCTCCACGACGGGGACGCTGCGCAGGGAGGCGGAAAGCGCCACCGCCGAGAAGAACAGCACCGGTCCTACCAGGAGCACGCTGAGATATTGGCTGAACCGCTGGGCAAAGGGCCGCTGCACCTCCACCCGCCACGTATAGTTGAACACCTGCTCGATCTTCTGGATCAGGGTGATCACCGTATAGAGTAGAAACACCAGACCCAAGGAGCCCAGGACCCCGACCTTCATGTTGTCCACGAAACCGATGATGGCTCGGGCGGCCTCCTCAGCCCGCTCCCCCAGGGGGCTGAGGCCCTGAAGCAGCAGGGGCTCCAACTGGTTGTGAACGCCAAAACCCTTGAGCACCGAGAAGCTCACTGCCAGCAGGGGGACCAGGGAGAGCAGGGTCGTGTAGACCAGGCTCATGGCCTCGAGCGACAGAAAGCCTTGGGTCAGGTCGCGGACCAGGGCATGGAACACGCGCCCACTCCACACCAGCCACCGTCTCAAGGGGGGCAGGTCGTCCAGCCGATCCGCCCATAGAAAGGCATCCCGCCCTGTGGCGCGCGAGGCGCTGCGACTCATCGGGCCAGCCATGGATTCGTCAATCCTCCTACCAACAAGTGTGACTCGAGCACTCGCCTCCTGGGACGGCGGGCTTCCAGCCGGCCCGTTTCAGCACGAGGGTCCTCCCGGCGGCACCCTGGGACCGATCGCGGTGGCGACCGCGGGAGCGAGCCGCCCCTGCTCGACCGACCCGACCTATGATCCAGGTAACCTTCTGGCCCTTCGCGCCCTGAGGATGCTATGGTGGCCCCCGTCCGGTGAAACGTCGAGCCCAGGGCCCTGTGTCTTTCCTCCTCGGGTGTCTTTCCGCCTCCGCCGCCCCCCTCCCCTGGCCCTCCTCACTGGTGGCGCTCGCCGCCCCGCCCGAGCCCAGGTCAAGAACGGCCACGCCCAGGGCATCGCTCCGGAGGCCGGCATGCCCTTCCGGGCCTGGGATGCCCCCCGGTGGAGCTTCGGCTTATCCAGCGCCTGTCGGACCAGACCCGCGGATTCTTCATCGCCCGTGGCTTCTCGAGCGCATCGGCAAACGTAATCGCCCGTCGCTGCGTCATTCAGCGCAATCGCGGCTCGGGGGTCGATGCCCCGGAACTGGTTGAAACGGACGGGACCTTCCCCGATAACCCCTAATCGAGACATGATCTCGCCCCAAATCCCTGAGCACAATCGATCATGCGACCCATGACACAAGCCGGATACCCCCTCGCCTGGACCCTTGCCGTCGCCCTCCTGG
>Ga0209254_10003248_pt1 | contig 14852 bp, 15 predicted proteins | sample FrelakmetDIP11DI_FD_187148 | JGI IMG/M metagenome (GOLD analysis project Ga0209254, IMG submission 187148) | Freshwater lake sediment microbial communities from the University of Notre Dame, USA, for methane emissions studies - DIP11 DI (SPAdes)... | ecosystem: Environmental > Aquatic >...
GCCTCAAACGTTTTCAGCGCGTAATTTGCGGTCGGTGTAGGCGGCCAGTGCGGCTTGTGCGTCGGTCAGCGCAAGCCGCACGGCGTCGAGTTTCTGGCGCGCCACCGGCTGGGTAATTTCAAATGGCTTGATGCGTTCGGCTTCGTTGCACAGGCGCGCCAACTGGCAGGCGCCCATGTCGCTGGCGCCCCCTTTCAGCATGTGCAACTGGTCGTGCCACAGGCTGTAGTCCTGTGTAATCAGGGCGCGTTCCACCTCGTTGATGCCGCGCAGACTGTCTTCCCCAAAGCTGCCGACCAGTTCCTGGACGAAGCCGGTTCCGCCGAGCCGGGCCAGGTCTTCCAGAATCGATTCATCAAGCGTCACCGCTGGCGTGGCGGGCGCGCTGTGGGCAGGTAGCGCGGTGGGCTGCTGCTGCGCCAGCCGGGCGATCACATCGATCAGTTCGCGGCTGTTCACCGGCTTGGTGAGGAAGACGTCGGCACCGGCCTCGGTGCTGGCATGTTCGGCTTCTTCGCGCGCGTCGGCGGTCAGCATGATGATCGGCAGCCGCCCGCTTTCCATGAAACGCCAGCGCTGTATCACTTCGGGCCCCGATAGCTGCGGCATGTGCATGTCGATGATCGCCAGATCGAAGGCGTTGTCGGTCGATTCCAGCATGGCCAGCGCTTCCTCGCCGTCGTGCGCCAGAAAGGCTTCGTGGCCGGCATGATCGAGCAGGCCGCGCAGGACGCGCTGGTTGACCGGGTTGTCTTCGGCCACCAGGATGCGCAGGCGGCGGGCATGCCCGGATTGCGACTGGAAACGATCCGCCAGCGAAACGACATTCTTCGGCAGATCCTGGCTGATGGCGGCGTGGATCGCATTGAACAGCAGCGTGGTATTGACCGGTGTGGTGAGCACCGAGGCAAAACCGGCCTGCAGCAGATGGCTGTCGTGTCGGCCTGCCAGTTGCGAATCGGAAATGAGGATGACCGGCAGCGTGGCGAGGCTGGGATCGTCGTGCAGCAGCCGCAGGAATTCGACCGGGTCGCCCGGCAGCGCGCTGCGCTCGACCACCACCGCGCCCAGCGGCAGGCCGCCTGTCAGGTAGGCCGATAATTCCGCCGCCAGCCGGGTCGTGTTGTCGACCACGACGGCTTCCGCCCCCCAGCCACGCACCATGGTTTGTACCCGCGCGGCCAGTTCTCTGTCAGCCAGGATGGCGACGCGCATGGGCGCATCGAAATGCGCGTCCTCCTTGGTTTGCGCCCCCTCCGTTTGCACGGTGAACGGCAGTTCGAACCAGAAGGTGCTGCCTTCGCCGAGGCGGCTGTGCAGCCCGATCTGGCCATGCAGCATTTCCACCAGTTGTTTGGCGATGGTGGTGCCGAGCCCGCTGCCGCCGTAGCGCCGCGTGACCGTGCTGTCGGCCTGGGTGAAGCGCTCGAACACGCGGGCTTGCGCGTCATCGGCAATGCCGATTCCCGTGTCCACCACCTCGAAGCGCAGGCGCTGTGGCTGTCCCTGCCCCATCGGCCGCACGTACACGTCGACGCGGCCGTGCTCGGTGAACTTGATGGCGTTGCCGATCAGATTGATGAGCACCTGACGCACATGGCGGGTGTCGCCGTGCAACTGGTATGGCGTCTGCGGCGCGATATGCGCGGCGAGCGTCAGGCCTTTGCTGTTCGCCTGCGATTCCATCATCGCAATCGTGCCGTTGATCAGGCGGTGCAGGTCGAAGTCCTCGCTGCTGCTGGAAAGCCGGCCGGATTCGATGCGCGAGATATCCAGCACGTTGTCGACCAGGTCCAGCAAGGTGCCGGCCGAACTGCGGATAATCTGGGTCAATTCCTTCTGCTCTTTATCGAGTTTGGTATCGGTCAGCAGATCGACTACGCCGATCACGCCATTCAGCGGTGTGCGCAGTTCGTGACTCATGTTGGCGAGGAAACTGGATTTGGCTTGATTGGCCGCGCGCTCCCGCTTGATGGCGGTATGCACTTGCCGGAGCAGCGAGGCCGAATACAGCGGCACCGCAATCATCGACAGCAGAAAGGCAACCCCGATCGACAGGTGCTGGCTCCAGTAGGGTGAATGGGTCAGAACCAGTGCGAATCCTGCTACCGCAATGACGGCGGCGGCATACAGATAGGCCACGCCGTACCTGAAACCGTTGCCCAATGTGACCCATAGATACACCACCAGCAGCGGACTGCCTGCCTCGCCGCTCAGCACCAGTAAATAGGAGCAGGTCGAATAGTCGAGCAGCATGGCGACCACGCGCCGCACCGGCGAAATATTCGGGCTGGACAACACGGCCAGCGACAGCGCCACGGCAACGCAGGTGAACAGCGCGCTGATAATCAGAACCGAGGCGCGTATATCCGGGGAAAGCGCTGCCAGGTCGCTCGAAAAATAAGCGAGAAAAATCAGCCCGATCGCGACCCTGATGAAGGATTGCTGAAATTCGGTGTCCGGGCGGCTGCGCACACGCTGGGTGAGGCGCTGAGCGAACCCGGACAGATTGGGGCTGGATTTCATGGATGCGCGCTTAGCTCTCGCTGTCCATCAACTCGCGCATGATCGCCGCGACCGAGTCGATGCGCATTGCGAAAGCGCCCACACACGCCGGGTCGAAATGCCGACCGCTTTCCGTCTTGACGAAATCGAGTGCCTGCTGGAAGCTCCAGGCGGCTTTGTAGGGACGAACGGATGTCAATGCGTCGAACACGTCGGCCACCGCAACGATGCGCGCCGCCAGCGGAATGCTCTCGCCGGCCAGACCTTGCGGGTAGCCGCTGCCGTCAAATTTTTCATGGTGCCCGAGGGCGATGATCGCGCCCATTTTCAAGTAGCGCGAAGGACTGCCGGCGAGGATTTCATGGCCGATGACCGGATGGCGGCGCATGATGGTCTGCTCTTCTTCCGTGTGCTTGCCGGGTTTGAGCAGAATATGGTCGGGGATGCCGATCTTGCCGATATCGTGCATCGGCGCCGCCGCTTCGATCTCGTCGCATTCCATCGCGGTGAGCTTGAGCTCCTCGGCGATCAGGCGGGCGTATTTCGACATGCGGATGATGTGGTTACCCGTTTCCTGATCGCGATATTCGCCCGCCTTGGCCAGTTTCATCAGGGTTTCACGTTCGCGGGTACGCACTTCGCGGGTCGCCTGCATCACCTGGTCTTCCAGCCATTGTGCGCGGTCGGACACGGCTTTCTGGCTGCGTCGCAGCGCCAGCAAATTGAGGCAGCGGGCGCGGCATTCCTGCGGGTCGATGGGGCGGGTGAGGAAATCGGTGGCACCACTTTCCAGCGCCTGGTAGCGGATCTGGCGATCCTCCACCACGGTGACGATGATCAGCGGCACGTCGGCCAGGCGGCGCTCGGCGCGCACCCGGCGGGTCAGTTCGATGCCGTCCATGCCCGGCATGCGGTAATCGGTGATGATGATGTCTGGTGTGACTTGCTGCATGTACTCCAGCGCTTCCTGCGGGTTGGTGAAGCTGTCGACGATGACGCCGGGTTCCAGCGTGCGCGCCAGGCCTTCGAGCAGGCTGCGTGCCGTGCCGCGGTCGTCCACGATCAGCACGCGCGCGCCGCTGCGCTGGCGGGGGTCACGCGTCGTGGTGCCCGGCGGCAAAGGGGGGACGACACGCAACGGTTTCACGGTCACTTTTAACTACCTCGGTGCTATTGATAAAACCACGATTTCGTTGAATTATCGGGTGGAGAAGCGTCAAACTTTAACGCGCGGGAGGAAGAAGATGAAGCAAAACAATTTGTTGGCGTGGGCGATCGGTACTTGGGCCTTGCTGGTCTGGCCGCTGCTGGCAGGTGCCAGCGGTGCGGATTACGCGCGCGAGAAAAAATGGGCCGATGAAGTGGTGCCTGGCCTGGTGGTGGGCGACCCCGTCTATCTGCAAACGCCGCGCGGCCACCACAAGTTTCTGACGCTGTTCACGCCGGTGGCGGGTACCGACAGGGCGGCCATCATCGTGCACGGCATGGGTATCCACCCGGACTGGGGCATGGTCGGTACCCTGCGCACCGAACTGGCCGACCGCGGGGTGACGACGCTGTCGATCCAGATGCCGATCCTGGCCGCCGATGCCAAGGGTGAAGCCTACCCGCCGACCTTTCCCGAGGCGGCCGAACGCATCGGCGAGGCGGTCGCCTTCCTCAAGGCCAAGGGCTATACGCAGATCGCCATCGTCTCGCACAGCATGGGGTCGCGCATGAGCCGGGTTTATCTGGCGGGCCATCCCGATCCGGCGGTGAAGGCATGGGCGAGCCTAGGGATTTCGCAGGACGACTACGTCGCGCTGAAGCTGCCAATTCTGGATATGTACGGCGACAACGATCTGCCGCCGGTGCTGGCGAATGCGGCCAAGCGCAAACAGACACTGGTGGCCGCGTCATCGAAGCAGGTGGTGATTGCGCGCGCCGACCACTTCTACAGCGGGCACGAAGCGGAAATGGTCGCGGCGGTGGCGGACTTTCTGAATGCGACCTTGAAGTAAGGTCGGTTCAGCCCAGCAGCCGCGTCATTGCCTCGTTGTACTTGGCGGCGGTCCTGGCGACGATGTCGGCAGGCAATTCAGGCCCCGGCGCCTGCTTGTTCCAGCCACTGGCTTCCAGCCAGTCACGCACGAACTGCTTGTCGAAACTGGGCGGGTTGCTGCCGGGCTGGTACTGGTCGGCCGGCCAGAAACGCGACGAATCGGGGGTCAGCGCCTCGTCTATCCACACCAGTTTGCCCGCTGCATCCAGCCCGAACTCGAACTTGGTGTCAGCGATGATGATGCCGCGGGTGAGTGCATACTCCGCGGCAGACTTGTACAGAGCAAGACTGACGTCGCGCACCTGCCTGGCCAAGTCGGCGCCGATCAGCTTGGCCATCTCGTCGAAGCTGATGTTCTCGTCATGGGCACCGACCGCAGCCTTGGTCGATGGCGTGAAGATCGGCTCGGGCAGGCGGTCGGCCTGTTTCAGCCCGGCAGGCAGGGCGATGCCGCAGACCGACTGGCTGGCCTGATATTCCTTCCAGCCCGACCCCACCAGATAACCGCGCACGATGGCCTCGACCGGCAGCGCCTTGAGTTTTTTCACCACGATGGCGCGGCCTGCCACCTGGTGGCGCTCGCTTTCCGTTACCACCGATTCCGGCGCGATGTCGAGCGCCTGGCTGGGCACGATGGTTTTCAGCTTGTCGAACCAGAAGGCGGAAACCTTCGTCAGCACTTCGCCCTTGCCGGGAATCGGCGTCGGCATCACCACGTCGAACGCGGACAGGCGGTCGGTGGTGACGATCAGCAACTTGTCGTCGCCGACCGCGTAGATGTCGCGCACTTTTCCGGTATGAACCAGCGGCAGGGAGGCAATGTGGGATTCGAGCAGGGGGGACGGCATGGCGGGCAGGGCGGGATGAAAGGATGCTGCATTATAGCTGCCGCGATATGGCGTTGCCGGCGAATGCAGGCCGGGAGGCGGCCGGGCAAGCCGGGCGTCGGATCGCGTGCATCGGCGGTAAAATAGCAAACTTTTTTCTGTCTGGAGCGCTTGTGTCTTCCATTTCCTACAAAGATGCCGGGGTCGATATCGACGCCGGTGACGCGCTGGTCGAGCGCATCAAGCCGCTGGCCAAACGCACCATGCGCCCCGAAGTGCTGACGGGTATCGGCGGCTTCGGCGCGCTGGTCGAGATTTCCAAGAAATACCGGGAGCCGGTGCTGGTTTCCGGCACCGACGGCGTTGGCACCAAGCTGAAACTGGCGTTCGAGTTGAACCGTCACGACACCATCGGCATCGATCTGGTGGCGATGAGCGTCAACGACATTTTGGTACAGGGCGCCGAGCCACTGTTTTTTCTCGATTACTTCGCCACCGGCAAGCTCTCGCTCGATACCGCCGAAGCGGTGATCGCGGGCATCGCCACCGGCTGCGAACAGGCCGGCTGCGCGCTGATCGGTGGCGAAACCGCCGAAATGCCCGGCATGTATGCTGATGGTGAATACGATCTGGCCGGTTTTGCGGTCGGCGTGGTGGAAAAATCCCGGGTTATCGGCGGTCAAGCCATCGCGCCGGGCGACGTGGTGCTGGGGCTGGCTTCCAGCGGCGCGCATTCCAACGGCTATTCGCTGATCCGCAAGCTGATCGACGTGTCAGGCATCGGCCTGAAGTCCGATTTTCACGGCCAGCCCTTCGCCGATGTGCTGATGGCACCGACGCGGATTTACGTCAAATCGCTGCTGGCCTTGATGCAGCACATGACCGTCAAGGGTATGGCGCATATCACCGGTGGTGGCATCACCGGCAACCTGCCGCGCTGTCTGCCGGAAAGCGTTGCTGCGCGAGTGGATGCCACGAGCTGGACGCGCCCGCGGCTGTTCGACTGGTTGCAGCAGGTGGGCAACGTCGAGCCGGATGAAATGTTGCGCACCTTCAACTGCGGTATCGGCATGTGCGTGGTGGTGGCCGCCGCCGATGCGGCAGCGGCGATGGCGCAGTTGCAGGCCAGTGGCGAAACGGTGTGGCGGATCGGCGAAATCGTCGCGCGTCCTGCCGGTGCGGAGCAGGTGCTGGTGTCGTGAGTTGCCGGGTTGTCGTGCTGCTGTCCGGGCGCGGCAGCAATTTCCAGGCGATTGTCGAGGCCGGGCTGCCGATCGACATCGTCGCGGTCATCAGCAACCGGCCGCAGGCAGCCGGGCTGAACTATGCACGTGAACACGGCTTGGCGGCCATTGCACTCGACCACACTGCGCACGCCGACCGTGAGGCTTTCGACGCACGGCTGGCCGATGAAATCGAGCGTCATCAGCCTGATCTGGTGGTGCTGGCGGGCTACATGCGCATTCTCAGTCCGGCATTCATTGCCCGGTTTGAAGGCCGTTTGCTGAATATCCACCCTTCGCTGCTGCCGATGTTCCCCGGGCTGAAAACCCATGAACGCGCCTTGGTGGAAGGCGTCAAAATCCACGGCTGTACGGTGCATTTCGTCACCGCCCAGCTCGACCACGGCCCCATCATTATCCAGGCCGCGGTGCCGGTGCGGGCGGACGATACCCCCGCCACGCTGGCGGCGCGGGTGTTGGCGCAGGAACACCGCATTTATCCGCAGGCGATCCGCTGGTTTACCGAAGGCCGGTTGCTGTTCAACCAGCAGGGCTGCGTAAACTTGCAGGGTGATTTGACGTCACAGTCTGTGTTTTCCACTGGAATGTGACCATGCTCAAGCGCCTGTTACTGGCAAGCTGTTCCCTGATGATCGCGGCGGCAAGCCAGGCTGCCGCCCTAAAGGACTCCGATCCACTACGAGCTAAAGCGCGTGTGGAATCGCATGCGCCGCAGCATCTCAACCTGGTGTACGACCTCTACCGCAACGGCCAGAAGCTGGGTCAGGTGACCGACACCCTCAAGCGCAGCGGCAACAACTACACGCTGGTGAGCGAAACCCGTGCTTCGGGTCCGCTGAAAATGCTGTGGCCCGGCAACATCCGGCTTGAAAGCACCGGCGAAGTGACACGCAAGGGATTGCTCCCCGCGCAATTCCAGCATGCCCGCAGCGACGCGCCGCACAAACTGGCAACTGCGCGCTTCGACTGGAAACAGCGCGAAATCACCTATCAATACAAGGGTGAAACGCGGCGCGTCAACGGCCTGCGCGACGGCGCGCAGGATCAGCTGTCGCAGCTGTACCAGTTCATGTTCATGCCGAAAGTGCCCGCCGATTACAGCGTGCAGGTGGTGAGCGGGCGCGACCTCAGGGACTATCATTATGCGAAAACGAACGGCGGTTCGATCCAGACTCCGCTGGGCACGCTGGCCACCCAGCAATATCAGCGCATCACGCAAAAGCCAGACGAAAAAATGGTGACGGTGTGGATCGCACCCACGCGCAATAATCTGCCGCTGCAAATCCGCGTGGTCGAAGACGGCGTCACCCTCGAACAGCGCTTGGTAAGCGCCAGCGTCAAAGATTAAACACGATGGCGCGTAGCGTTCGCCCGTGGGGGTTGGCGCTGGCAGGCTCGCTGCTGTTGCATCTGGCCTTGTTCGGCGGACTGAAAGATCTGTTGCCGCGTTGGGATTTCCCGGCTGAGCCGCCCCCCTTGGAGGTGCAGCTGGTTGCCGTGCCGAAACCGGTGGTGGTGCCGGTGCCGCCGCCGCGTAAATCGCCTATACCACCGGCAGTGAGAAAGGTGGTTGCGCCGCCGGTCGAGCCCGCCGTCGAAACCGCATTGCCTGAAGCGGCTACGCCAGACCTGACAGCAACCGAAGCTGTCGATGAAGCCAGTTCGAACGACCGTGCCGAACCACCTGGCGCCGACGTCTCCGCGATCGAGCCTGCCCCGGCTGAAATCGCCCCACCGCCACTCAATCCGCTGCCGCCGCGCCTCGACCTGCGTTATCGCCTGCGTTACGGCATTGCCCATGGCGAGCAGACGCTGGTATGGATCAACGAAGGCGAGCGCTACACTCTGACCAGTGTGGCCTCGGCTACGGGGTTCGCCGGCGTCTTTTATCGCGGCCGGTTTGTGCAGACCAGTCGCGGCCGCATCACGCCATATGGCCTGCAGCCGGAAGAGTTCTGGGATCAGCGCGGCAACAAGCGCAGCAGCGCACGTTTCGATGCAGGGCAAGGTCAGCTTACGCTGCAACCCGCCAAGGGTGAGCCGCGCCACTTTGCCTACCAGGGCGACGCGCAGGATGCGCTCAGCCTGTTTTTTCAAATGGCGCTGACTGCGCCACCGCCGGATGGGAGATTCAGCTACACGGTATTCAACGGCAAGAAACTGCGCGCATACACCTACGAGGTGCGCGGCGAAGCCATGCTGGAAACCGCGCTGGGCACGCTGCGCACGCTGCATCTTGTGCGGCAGATGAACAGCGAAGGGCGATTTGAGGTGTGGCTGGCGATCGACCGGCATTACCTGCCGGTGCGGATGCTGCGCAGCGAGGAAAATGGCGACGAAATGGAGCTCAGCGTGCGGTCGATCGCGCCCTGAGTCCTGCGTTACTTCGGCAGGCCTGTTACCTGTGCGCCTGTGGCAATGCTGCGTTGCGCGAACCCGCCCTGCGCCACTTCCAGGGCGTAGCGCACGTCCGTGTCGGCGCAATGCAGGGTATCGCTCTGCGGTTGCATGTCGGCCAGTTTGGCGATGCGACCGTGGGCGTCGATAAAGGCGATCGACAGGGGCAGCAGCGTGTTGTGCATCCAGAAACAGTGCCTGTCGGCGTGTTCGAACACGAACAGCATGCCGCCGTTGGCAGGGAGTTGCTTGCGCTCCATCAACCCGCGCTCGCGTTGCGACGGAGTGGCGGCCACTTCGACCCGCAGTGTGTGCGGGCCAATGTGCAGGGGAAGATCCGCCGCGCAGGCAGTGCCGATTAAAAAGAATAACGCCCAGCTACAGCGCATCGCGCATCTGCTCGGCCAATTCCAGTGCGGTATCGAGATCGGCATCCAGCACATTGAAATGCCCCATCTTGCGCCCCGGCCGCGCGGCTTGCTTGCCGTATAAATGCAACTTGATGGCGGGGTGAGCCAGTAGCGCCTCCCAGTGCGGCTCGCCGTGTTGCCAACGGTCGCCGAGGATGTTGACCATCGCCACCGGCGACAGCAGGCGGGTGTCGCCCAGCGGCAGCCCGGCCAGCGCGCGTACTTGCTGTTCGAACTGGTCGGTGACGCAGGCATCCAGCGTGTAATGGCCGGAATTGTGGGGACGCGGGGCGATTTCGTTGATCATCAAGCGGCCGTCAGCAACAAAGAATTCCACCGCCATCACGCCGACATAGTCGAGTTTGTCAGCCACCGCGCGCGCCATCTCGCGCGCCTGCTGCGCCAGCGTTTCGGACACCCGGGCGGGGACGATGGAGACATCCAGGATGCCGTTGACGTGGCGGTTTTCGGCGGTCGGGAACAACCGGCATTCGCCCGTATCGCTGCGTGCCAATACCACCGAGACTTCGCATTCCAGCTTGACGAAGCCTTCCAGCACGCAGGGTTGGCTGCCGTATGCGTTGAAGGCGGCGCGCGCCTCGTCGAGCGTGCCGACCCGCGTCTGGCCTTTGCCGTCGTAGCCGAAGCGCGAGACTTTCAGCAGGGCCGGCGTGCCGGTTGTCGTCAGTGCGGCGGCCAGATCGGCTTCGTTTTCAATGATCGCGAAGGGCGCGGTCGCGAATCCCTGGTCGGCGAGCCAGGATTTCTCGTGGCTGCGATCCTGCACGATGGCGACGGCCGCCGCATCCGGCGATACCCGGCAATGGCCCGCCAGTTCGATCAGGCTGGCAGCGGGAACGTTCTCGAATTCGGTGGTGATCGCCGCGCAGGCCGCGCCGAGTTGTTGCAGCGCGGCGGGGTCGCTGTAGCCGGCTTGCAGGTGGAAATCGGCCATTTGACCGGCCGGGCTGGCAGCGTCCGGGTCCAGCACCATGACCTTGTAACCCATGGTGCGCGCGGCCAGGGTGAACATGCGGCCGAGTTGGCCGCCGCCGAGAATGCCGAGCGTGGCGCCGGGCAGAATGGGCAAGCCCGGTAGCGCTTTACTCGACATCGGGCAATTCCATCGTCAACACGGAATCGGACTGGACCCGGCGGAAGTCGTTGAGTTGCGTCGCCAGCCCGCTGTCGTAGCGGGCGATCAGCGCGGCCGCGAACAGCGCCGCATTGGCCGCGCCCGCCTCGCCGATCGCAAAAGTGGCGACCGGAATGCCCTTCGGCATTTGCACGATGGAGAGCAGCGAATCCATGCCCTTGAGATATTTCGACGGCACCGGCACGCCGAGCACCGGCACGATGGTTTTGGCCGCGAGCATGCCGGGCAGATGGGCGGCGCCGCCCGCGCCCGCGATAATCGCCTTGAGCCCGCGTGCCTCGGCCGTGGCGGCATAGTCGTACAGCCGATCCGGCGTGCGGTGCGCCGACACCACTTTGGCTTCGAAGTGGATGCCCAGCTGTTTCAGCAGGATCGCCGCGTGTTTCATCACCTCCCAGTCGCTGGAAGACCCCATCACCACACCCACCTGAATTTGGGACATGACCGTACCCGACTCATAGCAAAGGCGGCATTTTACCTTGCGCATCCGCTTCGGAAAAACAAAAGCCCCGCATGGGCGGGGCTTTTGAGGAGGCTACGGGCCAGACTGGCTTATACGCAGCCGGTCGGCTTGGGGGTGCCAGCGTAGCGGCCGGCCTGTTTTGCGGGGCCGAACGGGAACAGGTCGAACAGAAATTTCTTTTCGCCCCATTCCGGGCCGAATTCTTCCTTCAGGCCTTTCTGCAGGAAGCGCAGGTTGGGCGCAGTGCCGTTTTCGGCAAAAAAGCTGCGCATGTAGTTGATGATTTTCCAGTGGTTTTCCTGCAGCTCCAGCTTGTCTTCCTTGGCCAGTTCAATTGCCAGTTCTTCCGACCAGTCTTCCAGGTTGACCAGATAGCCTTCGGGGTCGGTCTCGACCATCTTGCCGTTGATTTCACGTTCCATGTTGCGATCCTTGCGTTGAATTAAAAATTGCGATGACGAACCATAGAATAACCGAGTAAATTAGTCAACTACCTGTTCGGGGTAAATGAATCCGCCTTGCGGCAGCCTGGTTGAAAGCTGCCTGATCGCCGTGTCCGGATTCCCCTTCTCGGCGCGGGGCGGAGCGCCCGGCCAACTCGGTTAAAATCACGTCTTTAGTGAGGACGCTTTATGGCTGATCCCATCCAGCACAAAGGCGCGGCCAAAACCGCGCGCATCCCGATCAAGATCGTGCCGCAGGAGCGCATGCGCTTGCCGCCGTGGATTCGCGCCAAGGCGCCGAGCCTGCCGAATGTCGGGCGGCTGAAAGGCATTCTGCGCGAGGCCAAGCTGCACACAGTGTGCGAAGAAGCCTCGTGTCCGAATCTGGGCGAATGCTTCGGCCACGGCACCGCGACCTTCATGATCCTCGGCGACCTGTGCACGAGGCGCTGCCCGTTCTGCGACGTCGGCCATGGCACGCCGCTGCCGCCCGATGTCGACGAGCCGCGCCATCTGGGCGAGACCATTGCAATGATGGCGCTAAAATACGTGGTCATCACCAGCGTCGATCGCGACGATTTGCGCGACGGCGGCGCACAGCATTTCATCGATTGCATCCGTGCCGTGCGCGAGTTGTCGCCCGCCACCCGGATCGAAATTCTCACTCCCGATTTTCGCGGCCGTCACGACCGCGCGCTCGACATTTTCGATGCCGCGCCGCCTGACGTGATGAACCACAATCTCGAAACCGTGCCGCGTTTGTACAAGGCGGCGCGTCCAGGCGCCGATTATGCGCATTCGCTGAAATTGCTGAAGGATTTCAAGGCGCGTCATCCCGACGTGCCGACCAAGTCAGGCCTGATGCTGGGGCTGGGCGAGGAAGACGACGAGATCCTCCAAGTGATGCGCGATTTGCGCGCGCACGATGTGGACATGCTGACGCTGGGACAATACCTGCAACCGTCGCAACACCATTTGCCGGTGCTGCGTTTCGTCACGCCGGAACGTTTTGCCCAGTTCGAGCAGGAAGCGCTGGCGATGGGGTTCAAGCATGCGGCGTGCGGGCCGATGGTGCGGTCGAGCTATCACGCCGACCAGCAGGCCGCCGGGGTTTGATTATTTCAACAAGCGTCGACGCGTCAGCGCCAGTGCGATGACATAGCCCAGACCGCCGTAGACCAGCAGGGCAACGACATGCAGCGCAACGCTGTCGGGCACTCGCCCAATCACCAACGGCCGCGCCAGGTCGATCGCGTGGGTGAGCGGCAGCCAGGCAGAGATGCTTTGCAGCAGCGGCGGTAGTTGCGACACCGGGAAGAACACGCCGCACAGCAGCACCATCGGCGTAATCACCAGGGTGAAGTAATACAGAAAAAAGTCGTAGCTCGGCGATACCGCGTTCATCACCAGCCCCATGCCGCCGAAGCAGAAGCCGACCAGCGCCACCACCGGGATGATCCACAGCGTCATCCAGAAACTGCCGAACAGCCCCAAGCCCCAGATCACGGCAAGAATCGCCACGCCGGAGAGCAGGCTTTTCGACGTCGCCCAGGTCAGCTCACCCAGCATCACGTCGTCGAGCGTCATCGGCGCGTTGAGGATGGCGTCCCAGGTGCGCTGCACGTGCATGCGCGAAAAGCTCGAATACAGGACCTCGAACGTGGCGGCATTCATGGTGCTGTAAGCCACCGTGCCTGCGGCGAGAAAACTCAGATAAGACATGCCGTCGACATCGGGTAGCAGGCTGCCGAGACCAAAACCGAGGCCGAGCATGTAGAGCATCGGATCGGCCAGATTGCCGAGGATGGACGGGATGGCGAGCTTTTTCCACACCAGATAATTGCGCTGCCACACCGGGATGAAGCGCCACGACAGTCGGGGGAGTTGGAGATGTCTGGTCACGCGTCTAATCCCTCAGATCGCGCCCGGTCAGTTTGAGGAACACGTCTTCCAGATTGGACGGCCGATGCACATAACGTAGCGCAGGCGTGGCTTGCAGCGTGGCAATCACGCTGTCGGCATTGCGGGTGTAGCAAAAGAGCGTTTCGCCGACGTTTTCGAAACGCTGGCAGACCTTGCTCGCGTGATGCCGGGTCCAGTCGGCCACGCCTTCCCCAAACACTTCGACCACCGCCGGTTCGATGTGCGATTCGATCAACGCCCGCGGCGCGCCTTCGACGACGATGCGTCCGTGATCGAGAATCGCGAGGCGATCGGTCAGGCGTTCGGCTTCGTCCATGAAATGGGTCGTCAGCACGATGGTCTTGCCTTCTGCGATGAGGCGTCGCAAGCCTTGCCAGATCAGGTGGCGTGCTTGCGGATCGAGGCCGGTGGTCGGCTCGTCGAGAAACAGGATGTCAGGATCGTGCACCAGCGCGCGGGCGAGGGTGAGCCGCCGCTTCATGCCGCCCGACAACTGCGCGATGGGGGCGTCGGCTTTGCTGGCGAGCCCGGCGAATTCGAGCAGGCCGGGCACGCGAGCCGCGACGGCGGCCTTGCTCATACCGAAATAGCGGCCGTAGGCGAGCAGGTTCTCGCGCACCGAGAAATCCGGGTCGAGGTTGTCCATCTGCGGCACCACGCCGATTTTCATGCGTGCCTCGCGCGCGCGCTGCGGCACCGGGATGCCCGCGAGCTCGATGCTGCCGCTGTCGGGTTCGATCAGCCCCAGCAGCAGGCGCAGCGTGGTGGTCTTGCCGGCGCCATTCGGCCCCAACAGGCCGAAGCACTCGCCACGCCGGACGGTCAGGTCGAGACCGCGAACCACTTCGGTGTCGCCGTATTTTTTGGTCAGGCCGCGCACGTTCAACATGGGCAGGCTTCCAGAAAGGCTTGCTTCAGTTCCTTCAGCTTGCCATGGAAATAATGGCCGGCAGCAGGAATGACCTTGGTGGCGAGTTGCTGCTGCTCGGCCCACAGGCCGATCGCTGCGGGCGGAATCAGTTCGTCAGCGTCGCCGAAGATCACCACCGTGTCGGGTGGCACCGGGTCGAATTCGTACATCGTGACAGCCGGGGCGACCAGAATCAGGCGGCGCGCGTCGAGTTGCTGGCGCAGTCGGTGCTGGACAAAAGCGCCGAATGAAAATCCGGCCAGCGCCCACGGCAGGCCCGGATAGCTGGCTTCGACGAAGCGGGCGACGGTGAGCAGGTCATCGGTTTCGCCCCTGCCGGCGTCGAATATGCCGTCGCTCATGCCGACGCCGCGAAAGTTTGGCCGAACGCTGACCCAGCCCGCTTCGTTGGCCGCCTTGGCGATCGTGGTGACAACCTTGTTGTCGAGGTTGCCGCCGTGCAGGGGGTGTGGATGCGCGACCAGCAACAGGCCGTGACGCTCGCCTTCAGGGTCGTCGATGACGGTTTCCAG
>Ga0209254_10003249_pt1 | contig 14845 bp, 13 predicted proteins | sample FrelakmetDIP11DI_FD_187148 | JGI IMG/M metagenome (GOLD analysis project Ga0209254, IMG submission 187148) | Freshwater lake sediment microbial communities from the University of Notre Dame, USA, for methane emissions studies - DIP11 DI (SPAdes)... | ecosystem: Environmental > Aquatic >...
AAAGAGGCGAACATTGACTCAACAAAATACACCCTTTCCCTCAACGATCGAAACCATCGGCAATACACCCCTGGTGGAGTTAGCTCGCCTCACACGAGGGATCAATGGCCGTATCCTGGCAAAAATGGAATACCTCAACCCTGGATTTTCGAAGAAAGACCGGATAGCGCGCCAAATTATTGAAGACGCCGAGGCCGAAGGCTTGCTACAACCAGGCCAGACGATCGTTGAGCTGACTAGCGGGAATACCGGCACCGGGCTGGCGATTGTCTGTGGCGTCAAGGGTTATCATTTCGTGGCGGTGATGTCGCGGGGAAATTCGATGGAACGCGCCCGGATGATGTCGGCGCTGGGCGCGGAAGTGGTACTTGTCAACCAGCTTCCAGAATCCCAGCCTGGTCAGGTTTCTGGTGGAGACCTGGCTCTGGTGGAGAAGGAGGCGCAGCGAATCGTATATGAGCGCAAAGCTTTTCGCGCCGACCAGTTCCGGTTGGCGGGCAATTATCGCGCCCACTACCTTAACACTGGTCCTGAAATCCTACGCCAATCAGGAGGCGCCATCGACGCCTTCTGCGATTTTGCCGGTACTGGCGGTTCGTTCACCGGTTGCGCAGCGGCTTTCAAGGAATTTAACCCGGCGATCAAGTGTTTTATCATCGAGCCAGCCGGCGCGGCCGTACTTTCGGGCAAGCCGGTCACCTATCCCAACCACCGCATCCAGGGAGGCGGCTATTCGATGACTGACCTGCCTCAACTTCGCCCGGAGCACATCGACGGTTATCTACAGGTAACTGACAGCGAAGCGATCGAAATCACCCGCCGCCTAGCGAAGGAAGAGGGGGTATTCGCAGGCTATTCCTCGGGCGCCAATGTGGCTGCCGCGTTGCATTTACTTGAGACTTCTTGCATAGGCGGGTCAATTGCAGTATTGTTGTGTGATTCTGGTCTAAAATATTTGAGCACAGATCTTTGGGCATGAACGGTTGTCTCGCGATCGATTAGTGCTGTTTTTCGAATGCGAAATCCGATGAACCATTTAAGCATGAACCGTCTCATCGGCGTCCTGCTGGTCATTATTTCCGCCGCATCCTTCGGAACGTTGGCGATCTTTGGTCGCTACGCCTACGCAAATGGGATCGACACCTTCACCCTGCTGTTCCTGCGCTTTACTATTGCTGCTATTCTGATGGGAGCTTTCTTAGCATTCCGCGGGGAAGGACTGCCGCGCGGCCGCACACTGGCAGCCCTGATTGGCATGGGCGCGGTTGGGTATGTCGGTCAGTCCTTCGCCTATCTAAGCGCTATAAAATACGCCTCGGCGGGTCTGGTGGCCTTGCTGCTCTACCTTTACCCGATTTTCGTTGCCATCCTGTCGGTGATCTTCCTTAAGCGCAAGCTCACCCGGCCGAAAGTGTTTGCGCTGCTGCTAGCGACCCTGGGTGTGGCGCTCACCGCCAATCCGCAGGGTGGGGAGTGGATGGGCATTTTTCTGGCACTCTGTGCGGCGGGGATCTATTCAGTTTACATCATAATCGGTACAGGCGTGATGCAGCAGGTCTCGGCAATCCAGTCCTCGACGGTCATCTTCGCTTCGGCTGGACTGGTTTATGGACTTCTGGTAATATTCTATGGACCGCATTGGCCTACAAATTCTGCGGGTTGGTTTGCCGTTGCTGGCATGGCGTTGTTTGCAACGGTGATCCCAGTCGCCACTTTCTTGGGTGGGTTGAAACTCATCGGTCCTACCGATGCCTCATTGCTTTCTACGCTTGAGCCGGTGGTGACCGTCTGGCTGGCAGCGCTACTGTTGGGAGAGCAACTTCAGCCTCTTACTCTTTTGGGTGGCGGGCTAATCCTAGTGGCCGTAGTTCTGCTCACCCAGAGTGAGTTAAAACTTAGCTCTTGAAATAAGCTAACCGAACGCTGGACTAAGAAAAGTGAGAATATATGAAATACTCCCAATCTACAAACACTTTCTCGAATATGTACCAGGCACAACCAAAATCCGGGACAGGTAAGGGTGTGCTTGTCATCCACGCCTGGTGGGGCTTGAACCAGTTCTTCAAGGACCTGTGCGACCGGCTGGCGGGTGAAGGATTTTTTGTAGTGGCTCCGGACCTGTATCATGGGAGGATTGCTTCGACGATCGATGAAGCGAAAAAACTCCGCTCGAAGCTGAAACAGGCAACAGTCGCCGATGAGATCACCCGGGCAGCCGACCAGTTGCAGCAGTTGAGTAGTATTTCCGGGCAGGGGCTGGGCGTGATGGGTTTTTCGCTGGGCGGTTATTGGGGTCTTTGGCTGGCAGAGCAGAAGCCCAGCCTGGTGACGGCGACAATTGTGTTCTATGGCTTGCGCAATGGCGATTATTCAACCAGCCAATCTGCCTTCCAATTTCACCTGGCAGAGGCAGATGAATACGTGGCAGCTTCGGGAGTCAAGAAGCTGCAAAAGAGCCTGGATGCTGCGGATAAAGTAGCCACCTTCTACACATATCCAGGCACCAGCCACTGGTTCTTCGAGAGCGACCGCCCGGATGCTTACAACTCGCAAGCCGCTCAATTAGCCTGGAACAGATCGGTCGAATTTCTGAAGTTATATATCTGAGAGGGTGAAAATTTAGTAAACCGGGGGTAGAATTGAAATCGCAATTTGTTGTGATAAGCGTTGGTAGAAGCGGAGCTAAATTGAAATTTCAGGCTGGTTGATATTGGGGTGAGAAAGGAGCAATTAGATGGATAAGGCAAGGAAGGTCCATAGGGTAATCAGAAGTAAGCCGACTCTTGAAGGCGCCGGCGTCCATTTGAACAGAGTATTTGGTTTTAATGAGCCGAAAGGCTTCGACCCATTCTTGCTTTTGGATGATTTTCGCTCAGATATCCCGGAGAACTACCTCAAGGGATTCCCCTGGCACCCACATCGCGGGATCGAGACCATCACTTATATTCTGGATGGCAATGTCGAACACGGTGACAGCTTGGGGAATAGGGGTGTGATCGGTCAGGGCGACGTACAATGGATGACCGCTGGCAGCGGTATTATCCACCAGGAAATGCCAAAGGGAGATGAAGCGGGGCGGATGGGAGGCTTTCAATTGTGGGCTAACTTGCCTGCAGCGCAGAAAATGATGGCGCCGCGTTACCGGGAGGTGAAAAGCAGTCAAATTCCAATCGTAACATCGATGAGTGGGGCTATGATTCGGGTTATTTGTGGCGAGGTGGAAGGAACGAAAGGCCCGGTACGAGACATCGTTACTGATCCGGAGTATCTGGATGTGACCCTTCCGGCTGGCAGCGAATTCAGCCACCCGACCCCAAAAGAGCATACCGTCCTGGCATACGTGATCGAAGGACAGGCTTTTTTCGATGCGGAAAAGAAAACACCAGTGTCGAATGGGGCGCTGGCGCAATTCGACACTGGTGAAGAGGTGGTTGCGTTCGCCACGGATATTCCAGCTCGTTTTCTATTGCTTTCGGGCAAGCCTATCGGCGAACCGGTAGCCTGGTATGGTCCGATCGTCATGAATACCCAGCGAGAGCTCGAGATCGCCTTTGATGAATATCGTAATGGTACATTTATCAAGGAATAACTTATAAAAAAAATTCTATTCAAGGAGTGAAGCATGAAAATCTTCATCAGTGCAGATATCGAAGGAATTACCGGAGTCACTCACTGGGACGAGACGAACCTGGAAAAGGATGAGAGCGATTTTTTCCGGGAGCAGATGACGGCAGAAGTGGCCGCAGCATGTGAAGGGGCCTTACAGGCGGGGGCAACTGAGATTTGTGTGAAAGATGCGCATTGGACCGGTAGGAATATCAATGCTGCGAAATTGCCGCATGAAGTTCGCCTGGTGCGGGGCTGGGGTCCGCATCCGCTCATGATGGTCCAGGGACTGGATGCGAGTTTCCAAGGCGTGGCTTTTATTGGTTATCACTCCCGGGCTGGTGCGGGAACCAGCCCTTTAGCGCATACGATGGCTGGGAAATTTGTCCATATTAAAATAAACGATAGGTATGCATCCGAATTCTTGATTCATTGCTATGCAGCAGCATTTCTAAAAGTGCCATCCCTTTTTGTATCTGGAGATAAAGGAATTTGTGACGAGGCAATTCAGCTAATCCCTGGAATCGAGACGGTTGCGGTAAAGGAGGGGATTGGAGATTCGACGATAAACATCCATTCTGATCTTGCAACCTCTCGAATCCGTTCCGGGATAGAGAAGGCCATCCGAGGCGATATGACCAGTTGTCTGTTACCACTTCCGGAGCACTTTAAGGTGGAAATCGTGTTCAAGGAACACGTTAATGCTTACCAGATCGGCTTTTACCCTGGCGCAAAACAAATTGACCCCATCACCGTCCAGTTCGAAAGCCAGGATTACTTCGAAGTGCTACGGTTCTTCCTTTTCTCGCATTAGATTTAGTTTACCAGGGGTTGAAACTGAGGAGCCAGAGATGTTTGAAGATGTCGAACAAATCAGGAAGCTGAGAAAGAAAAATAATGTCGAAATGGCACACAGCGGCATTGTTACATTTCAAGACTTAACGAAGACTTGAATTTTACGGCAAAAATTCTGGTCAGCTTCAAGAAATCCGGCGATTTTAGATATCCTATGACCTACACCTTGAATCACAAGCTGATTGCGCTGTTTGGTCTGTTGCTATGTTCCAGCATAGCATGCAATTCGTTTCTGCGACCGGAGCAGCCCACTGCAACGCATTCGCGAACAAGGATTCTTTCACCGACAGAGCCGCCGGTTGATACACCCACGTTTTACCCAACCAATATGTTCCAACCACAACCGACCCTGGAAGAAACTGGCGAGCCAGTGGTGTCGCTGGTCTTGTACTCCCCCGAGAATGGAACAGCATATTCTGGTAGACAAATGGAGGTTGTGCTGGAAGCTATACCGGAGCGACTAACCATTAAGCATAAAAACGATGGAAGTGTTGAAATTGTTTCGGCAGCCTGGACGGATTTTACGGTCTCAGAAATGCAATTTTGTTTCTCTTTCGATGCACCCTGCCGACTGGGCAACCCGTGGATTCCATTCACGCTTGAGCCGGACTCTGTCTATCTTGGAGGATCGGTGAAGCAAAGATTTGCTTTTTTTGTAGATTGGATCGGTCCGCGCATGCTATGGGCAGTGGCTCAATTTCGCGATGCACATGGGCAGCCCATACCTTCTTTTGCTTCCACATTTTCGAGCGAAAAGCCTGTTGTTGTCTCCCAGATATCGCTGCAGATTAATGGAATTTGGAATGAAGCTACACCAATTGGCGACCAGCCAGTACCTGTCCAAACTGCGCTTGCGGCTACCCAAACAGCCTACCCGGTCACGGGTTCTGTGTTATTAGCCGGCGGAGCGAGTGCAATCGGGGGTGTTGCAGGCGAAACGATCCAGGTCCAGGCAGTATTTACCAGCAGCAGCCCATTCGGCGACATTACGCGAATGCGGATACAAACGAGCGGTACCTGCCTTACCGACCAGTTACGGATGGAAGATGCAACCTGGGAGTCCTTTACCACGACCAAGACTTTTCCAGTGCTGGCGACTATCAACTGGATTGGATTTTATGTAGCCGCGCAATATCAAGACGATAAAGGGAACCTGTCGGCGATCTATTGTGATGATATCAGCGTAGAGGGCATTCCGCCTACACCGGTGACGATGCAATTAGAAAGGACATGGTGGAAACCCACTCCTGGCGTCCCAATCCATTGGCATTGGCAGCTCTCGGACCCTTTCTACTACCCAAGAGATGTTCTACCGCATATTACTGTCTACGACCTAGATGGCGAGCTAACTTCCGCACAAACGGTCGCTCAGTTGCATGCGTTGAATCCGAATATCAAAGTAATATGTTATTTCGATGCCGGGGTATATGAAGCTTACCGCTCGGATGCAGAGCGCTTCCCGGCTTCTATTATCGGCAACGTAGATGAAGGCTGGGAGGATTCCTATTGGCTGGACATCCGTCGGACTGATATTCTGCTTCCCATCATGAGCGACCGGATCGAGCACTGGTGTAAAGAAAAAGGGTTCGACGCCATCGAGCCAGATGAGACAGAAGTATGGAGTAACAACTCCGGTTTCCCGATCACCAAAGAACAAAACAATGCCTACAATATCCAGATCGCGAGCCTGGCTCATTCTTTTGGGCTCTCGGTTGGATTGAAAGGCAATACAACCGAGGCGCCAGAGCTCTGGAAATATTTCGATTGGAGCTTGAATGAGGAGTGCTGGGAATATGAGGAGTGTGATTATCTGAAGAATAGTTTTCTTCTAAATGACAAAGCAGTTTTCAACATCGAGTATACCAGCGATCCGGATTGTTCAACGGCGAATGCCTGGCATATGAACTCTGCCAAACGCGATCTGCAGCTGGTGGGACCTGCTAACCCGGACTATTTCTACCAACCGTGTATCCCAGACAATCAAGCGTCTTGGTAGTTGGCATTCACCGACGGATTCATTCTGCTGATAAAATTAACACAAATCGTTTTGCGAATCAACTTGAAATGGAACCTGTAATGTAAAATGAGATTGATTGTATTTTCCGATGTGCATGCAAACCTGCCGGCGTTGAAAGCAATCCATTCGGCCATCCAGGCTTATGGATATGACCTGGCGATCCATACCGGAGATGTGCTGGCAATTGGTCCATCGCCGGCGGAGTGCTTGGATTTGCTCTTAAATCTGCCTCGCACGCGGCTGATCATGGGCAACCATGACGCTTACTTTGCATTCGGGATACCCCAGCCGCTTCCAGCGTATATCAGCGAAGGTGAGTACCAGCACCAGCTCTGGACGCACCGGCAGCTAGATCCCAGGCTTTCCCCAGTGGTAGCAGAATGGCCCTACCTCGTCGAGCAAGATTTTGAAGACGTCGCCACAACCTTTTTTCACTACGAGCTAAACGAAACCGGGGATGACTTTGTACCTTTGATTCGTTACCCCAGCGCTGAGAACTTGGACCAGCTGTTTGCGCACCATCGGTCCAAGTTGCTTTTCTTTGGTCACGACCACAACGCTTCAGATATACCGGGCAGGATACGATATGTGAACCCCGGCTCGGCAGGCTGCTACAGCGGGGCTGTAGCACGCTATACAGTAGTGGATTATTCCAAGGGGAGCTACAGCATCGAATATCGCGAGGCACCATATGATGATGCTGAACTCTATCGTGAATTTGAACAACGCCATGTTCCAGAGCGAAATTTTATCTATCAGACATTCTTTGGCGGAAGATTCTCATGAAGGAAGATCCGATGTGGAGCGAGAAACGTGGATTGATTTTCATCTTCCTTAGCGGCGGAGTGGTAGTGTTGCAGTGGTTAATGTGGAGATGACCAGAATATCATCCAATCTTAATATTGTAGGATATTAAACATCGTGGTAATATACCATGTCAAATTCTTAGCCTGCCAGAGCAGGTTGGTATTGCATCGTGACATCGGTCAACTCTTTAAATCCACTATTTGGCTTCTTGCGTTATCTAGTAATTGGAGAATCTCTGTACAGAACAGCGGGGTTGTGCAGGTGTTCTATTCAGTTCGCCCCCTTTATTTTCGTGGCAATATTTGCGATTAATAGAATAATAGAAATCTAATACTCAAAGAGGAGAACAATGAACATTTTTGGACTTGCCGACCATGGGCTTAATAATTTTGAACAGATCGCCATTTTGTTTGTGATTGTGGTAGCGATAATCAGCCTGGTTTATGCCTGGCTGTTGAAAAACCACGTCATGAAGAAGGACAAAGGCGAAGCCGATATGCAGGTGATTTGGGATGCGATCCGTGTAGGTGCGGATAGCTACCTGAGCCGCCAGCTAAGAACCATCCTTCCCGCAGTCGCGTTGCTGACCCTGGCGATGTTTTTCAGCGTTTACATAGTGAAACCGTCGCAGGAGGCGGTGGAAGAGTTCGGTCAGAACGCTCAGCTAGTAGTAGCCATCGGGCGGACTGTGGCGTTTATCATAGGTGCAGTCTTTTCTTTGCTGGTTGGTCAATTGGGCATGCGTATGGCGATCCAGGCTAACGTACGTGTGGCGGCTGCCTCACGCAAGGGCTTCAATGAAGCACTTTCGATCGCCTACTACTCAGGTACAGTCACTGGTATGCTGACCGATGGCCTGGGATTGCTGGGCGGGACGACCATTTTCATTGTCTTTGGAAAGGCGGCTCCGGATGCTTTGCTTGGTTTCGCTTTTGGCGGAACGCTGATTGCCTTGTTCATGCGGGTAGGTGGTGGTATCTATACCAAAGCGGCGGATGTAGGCGCTGATCTGGTTGGCAAAGTTGAAAAAGACATCCCAGAAGACGATCCCAGAAACGCGGCTGTAGTAGCCGACCTGGTGGGCGACAACGTTGGTGACTGCGCCGGTATGGCGGCTGATATTTTTGAAAGCTACGAAGTCACAATCGTGTCCGCATTGCTCCTGGGACTGGCCATGATGTCGGTGGATCCGACGCATTCTTTGAAGTGGATTGTTTATCCACTGATTATCCGCGGCATCGGCGTAATCAGTTCGATCCTGGGCACCTTCACAGTGCCGATCTGGGAAAAGTTCCCAATAAAATTCTTGCGGGCGCACAATGCCGAAGAAGCGATGTTCCGGTCATATGAGGTCTCCAGCATCAATACCGTTTTCTTCTCCTTCCTGGTCGCTATTCTGTATGCCCAAGATTGGCGTCTGGCGATGTTGACATCTATCGGTGTTGCTCTGGCAGTTGTATTCAACCCGCTAACCTCATACTTTACTTCCGTGACGAAACCGCCGGTGCGTGAGATCGTTGACTCAACCGAAACCGGTCCAGCCACCACGATTCTGTCTGGTCTTTCAGTCGGCATGGAGTCGAGTGTTTACGCATTGCTCATGATTGCCATCAGCTTCATTTTGGCGATTCTATTATACCGGGGCGACGGTGCACTATACGTTCTATATGCTGTTGCGATGGTAGGTATCGGTATGCTCAGCCATACCGGGAATAATGTGGCAATGGATTCGTATGGGCCGATCTCGGATAACGCGAATGGCATCGGCGAGATGGCATGGCACGATCGGGACGATGAAGAGACCAAGAAAGCTCGCCAGATTATGGCTGACCTGGACGCAGTAGGTAATACAACCAAAGCGATCACCAAAGGTATAGCCATTGCTTCAGCCGTAATCGCGGCTGTTAGCCTGTTCGCCTCCTATATCACCGATGTCGGTCGAGTGCAGGCTTCCTTAGGCATACCGGTGTTGGAATCGATCCGTGTCTCTGCTACGGATGTATTCGTGGGGCTCCTTTTAGGCGGCGCTTTACCCTGGATGATCAGCTCGCTGTCGATCCGGGCGGTCAGCCGCGCAGCCGGCGAGATTGTTATGGAAGTACGGCGCCAGTTCCGTATTCCGGGGATCATGGAAGGCACCGTGAAGCCGGATTATGCACGCGTAGTCAGCATTTCTACCACCTCTGCACAGAAAGAGCTGATCCCTCTGGCGACCATCGCAGTGGTGACGCCAATCCTGATTGGTTTGATCCTGGGTGTAGAAGCCCTGGGTGGTTTCCTGGCTGGTGTGATTTTGAGCGGTCAATTATTGGCAGTCTTTATGGCCAATGGTGGCGGTGCATGGGATAATGCTAAGAAAGCGATCGAGGACGAGCCTAGAGACCTGGCCAGGAATACAGGTAAAGGTTCTGAGCGGCATAAAGCCTCTGTGGTGGGTGACACGGTGGGCGACCCACTCAAAGACACGGCGGGTCCCGCTTTGAACCCGATGATCAAAGTTGTTAACTTGGTCTCGTTGATCGCGGCTCCGATCCTGGTGGCATACCAGAATCTGGGTGTTGGCGGATGGATCGTAGTCATCCTGCTGATCGTAGCCATCGTTTGGAGCATTGGCCGCAGCAAGAAAGCCGCCCCGAAGCTGAAAGCAGCCGAATCGGGTTCTGGCGATTAGCCTGAGCGGCAATATCCAGAAAGCCTTTAAATGATTTTCGGCCCCGAAGGATGGCGTAGGCAAGCTTCGCCGCCAACGGGGCTCTTTTTATTTTATTTTTTTTTATCGCAGAACCGCTTCTGGCGTTATTATGTATTGCTCAATAACAGCCGAATTAGCGTTGGAGTTTCGCGGGAGGTTGAGCAAGAATCGGGTGGCTGAGTGGCATTCTTGATCGTAAAATTGCCGTATCATCTGATTCTGGAGGTAAGACATGAATTTAAACACTGTGTTGACACACCAGCAGTTGGCGGAAGATTACCAACTGGTCGAACGTGCTCTAACATATTTAGAAAACCATTATCAAGAACAGCCTTCCCTGGAGCAAGTAGCTAACCAGGTTGGATTAAGCGAATACTATTTCCAACGAGTATTTACGCGCTGGGTTGGGATCAGCCCCAAACGCTTCCTGCAATTCTTAACCAAGGAACATGCCCGCCAGCTGCTGGATCACAGCTCATCTGTTTTGGATGCGACATACCGAAGTGGTCTTTCCAGCCCGGGAAGATTGCACGATCTGTTTGTGGCGCTAGATGCGGTTACTCCCGGAGAATACAAGCAACAAGGTTCCGGTTTGAGGATCGGTTACGGTTTCCATCCCAGCCCATTTGGTGAGTGCATGTTAGCGCTGACTGAGCGGGGTATTTGTGGATTGGCATTTGTATCGCATGGAAACCGGCAAGACCCGCTAAACGACCTGCGACGGCGCTGGATGCAGGCCGAATTACACGAAAACCCCGAACAGACATCGCCATGGGTGGAGAAGATCTTTCCGCTGGCAGAAGAGGCCACCCGCGAACCTTTGAGCCTTTATCTTAATGGTACGAATTTCCAGATTAAAGTCTGGGAGGCATTACTGCGTATCCCCTTGGGGAATCTGGTCTCATATCAGGAAATTGCTACCTATGTTGGAGTTCCAAACGCCACCCGGGCGGTAGGGCAGGCGATTGCCTCGAACCCTATTTCATATATAATTCCATGCCACAGGGTGATCCGCAAGATGGGCGTTTTCGGCGGATACCGCTGGGGTGCCACCAGAAAGAAAGCAATCCTGGGTTGGGAAATGGCTCAGGTATGAGAGTCCGTATCTGGCTGGCGATACTGGTGGTGAATATTAGGGAGGTGTTAGAAGGCTGCTCAAACGTTTTCCGGGTAGATTTTCTGCAACTTACCTTCTTGCCAGACATTCCGCAGTGCCTGGACAAATGTGGGGTCATATTTCAAACCTGCCAACTGACCTAATTCATCCAGCGCCGCCTCCAGGTTGAGCTGTGCAGCATATACGCGCGGTGATACCATCGTGTCGAGAGAATCAACAACCGCCAACAGCCTTGAGCCAGGAGGAATCGCCAATCCAGCCAGATTATCCGGATAACCTTTGCCATCCCAGCGTTCGTGGTGGTGGCGTATGATCGGGATCGCTTCTGATAGCAGTGGTATGCCGCGGATCATCTCGACACCTGTTATGGTATGGCGTTTAATCTCATCCCAGTCGCTTTCGGTCAGCGTTTTATTGCTGAGCAAAATTAGATCCGGGATGTGCAATTTTCCAATGTCATGCAAGATCGCCGCGAACCGCATGGCCGGGAAAGAGCGTTCACTCCAACCCAGGTAGCCGGCAAGTAAGAGGCAGGTCTCGGTGACGCGTTCGATATGGTTATTCGATATGGGCGAGCGAGCTTCAATCGCGCCAGCCAGTAAGGTCATGCTGGCGACATAAGCCTGTTCAATTTGGGCCAGTTTCACCTGGCGAGAACGATTAAGGCGCGAGCGGATGGTTGTGACCAACTCGTCCCGGCTGATCGGTTTGGTCAGATAATCATCAGCGCCGAGCGTGCGACCTCTTAATGAGTCCTCGGGATCTGTGCGGGCGGTAAGGAAGAGAAATGGGATGGAAATAAGCTCTGGGTGTGAGCGCACTTCGCTGTATAAGTCGAATCCATCCATCTCCGGCATCATCACATCCGAAAGAATTAAATCCGGAAAAACAGTTTTCAGGATCTCAACCGCTTCAACCCCATTGCGCGCAGACCACACCGAGAAACCTTCAATGGTCAACATCTCGGAAATACCGATACGCAGCGAATCGTTATCTTCAACGATCAGGATTGTTTCGCCATTCATCGATATGCGAGGTCCGTACTCATGGTCTTAATGTTATTTTCCTGCCAAGTATGAAGCTGCTGGCAAACCCAACACCGGTCGAGCAGCGCGCGTTCCGCGCAATATAGCCTGTGCAAATGCTTCAGCAGCGTATGCGCCAATGACATTTACGTCGGCGCGTTTATTGCCGAGCGATAAGGCAAAAATCGTATCCCCATCCAGCATCGTATGGGCTGGACGTATGGTGCGTGCCAGCCCATCCTGAGCCATCTGCGCCACCTTATTTGCCTGTTCTTTCGTCAGCCGGGCATTGGTGGCCACTACACCGATCACCGTATTGGCTCGGCGACCGAAAGCCAGGTGGGTTTTGGCATGCAAGGACTGCATGACAGCTAAGGTATCGGCGAAGTAATCCTCTGCGCCCATTTTCTCTCCATCCAGAACCAAGGTGCGCGCGCCGGCAATGATTTGACCGGTTTGTGGATCCACTACGTCACCAAAGGCATTGACAGCGGCAATTGCCCCAATGATAACACCTTTACCGAGATGGAGACTGCAAGCGCCGATGCCCGCCTTCATCGCCTGACGGATGCCAAGGATTTTGCCGACCGTTGCACCCGTCCCGGCGCCAACGTTACCTTCGGGGACTAGCCCACCGTCTGCATTCATACAGGCCTGGTAACCCATTTCGGCATCCGGGCGGATTTTCGCCGTGCCAAGCGCTAAATCGAATAAGATCGCGGCAGGGACGATGGGGACACGGGCAACACCCACATCGAAACCGACGCCACGCTCTTCCAGGTAGCGCACAGCTCCGCTGGCAGAATCGAGTCCGAAGGCAGACCCACCGGAAAGCATCACAGCATGGACCTGTTGCACGAGATGCAAAGGATGGAGGGCATCCGTCTCGCGGGTGCCCGGCGCGCCACCACGCTGGTCTACTCCGCCGACTGCTCCGGCCTCGCACAGGATTACGGTGCAACCGGTGCAAGCGGCTTCGTTGGTGGCATGTCCGACACGTATGCCTGGGACATCAGTGATTGTGTTCAGGAGTTTCATTTTTGTACAGCTATTTTATCAGAGTGAGGCGAAATTGGAAAATCGCTTGGGAACAAGTTGACATCTCACGTCTTTAGGGTATAATTTGCCTTCGCACGTCCATGAGCCGCAGTCTGATAGATTATTCGAGGCCCCGTAGCTCAACTGGCAGAGTAGTTGTCTCCTAATCAACTGGTTATGCAGTCGGGCGTGTAAATCTGAATATGGGCGCGTAGCTCAACTGGCAGAGCAAATGACTCTTAATCATTAGGTTGGGCGTTCGAGCCGCCCCGCGCTCATCTGGAACTCGAAGTTTCTAAGCCAACTATAATCAATTGGTTACAGGTTCGAGTCCTGTGGGGGTCACCAAAAGCAAGTAATTTTATTTCAGGACCTGAATGATTCCAGGTCTTTTCCCGCCAGTAGGGCGGGTTTTTGTTTAATGGGTGGTGACCGACTTATGCCGATATGATGAAACCCCCTCTCAAGTGGTATAACCACATTTAAGAAATCTATGGAATATACCACTTTTATTAATATTGAATAGTCGTTCGCCTGTTTCTGGATTATTCGAGTTTGCTACTTGATATTCTAAAATTCTGCTGTATAATATTTTTATATAACGCTCCTTATTGGTTGTCTTAGCGGTATCACTCCCAAAATCTGCAATATATATTGATGATTTCACGGTTTTTCGCTTTGTATACCATGAACAACTTGTATGTGATCGGACATACCAGACTGTTGAAAAGGAAAGTGGTACATGAGCGAGGAAATCCATAAGCCGCTCTATACGCGCATCCAGGAATACATCGCTGATCTTATCAGCTCTGGGAAGCTGGCGCCGGAAGAGAAAATACAATCCGAGAGGGAATTCAGCGAGGATTTAGGCGTCAGCCGCATGACGGTACGGCGAGCGCTTACTGATCTGGTAAATGAAGGTTTATTAGAGCGCCGGCATGGCTCTGGGACATATGTTTCCAGACCCAAAGTCACTTACGATGCCCGTGAAATGGTAAATTATGTCCAGGCTATGCAAAAGCGGAATGTAGCCACAGGCAGCCAGCTGATCGAGTTCGGTGAGATTGTTGCAAGTCGCCGCCTGGCTGAACTGTTGGAGCTGGAAATTGGCAATCCAATTTACAGGGTGATCGTCTTACGTCTGGCAAACCGCGTTCCCGTAATTCTGGAACGCAGTTTTTTTCCGTGTGTGCGCTGTCCAAAGCTGGAAGACTGGGATCTGGAGAAGAGCTCGATCATCGATCTTCTGACCACAATTTACAAGATCAAACCTGGAAAGATCTCTCAAACGGTGGAGGCCGTGCCTGCCTCAGATCCAATTACAGGACAATTGCGCGTTGAGGACGGCTTTCCGTTGCTAATGCTCTCGCGGACGATCTACAACGCAGAGCTCGGAAAGCCGATCATGTTTTCCCAGGATTACTTGCGCAGTGATTATGCGCGCATTCATTCGGATGTTTACCTCGATGAAATAGCTCTACCAACCGATTCTAACTAAGAAAAGTAAAGGAGGCGCTTATCTGAGGAGAACGGGTTCGTAGCAAAGAAATGCTTTGGAAGTGTTCAAATTGTTAACCAAATTTTCTTAACAGGAGGCACTGAAATGGCAGATATGGTCGCCCCGAAAGGGGTAAGTGATAAAAAACTATATGCTCGTAAGACATCTGGCCTGGTTCGAACGATTGGCA
>Ga0209254_10003250_pt1 | contig 14845 bp, 13 predicted proteins | sample FrelakmetDIP11DI_FD_187148 | JGI IMG/M metagenome (GOLD analysis project Ga0209254, IMG submission 187148) | Freshwater lake sediment microbial communities from the University of Notre Dame, USA, for methane emissions studies - DIP11 DI (SPAdes)... | ecosystem: Environmental > Aquatic >...
TCGCCTACAGAAATGTGCTCCTCGACCCCGTTCAGGTCAGTTTTGCCAGGAACTGGGATCCAAACCGGGGTGGCCGGAGCGCAGCCAGCCGGCTTAATGCCGATGACGTGGCGGCAATCAAGGACGGGCTGGCCGCGATGTTTCGCGAGACCTTCCGGGCGGAGCTCGCCAGGGGCGGCTATCTGCTCGTCGACGAGCCTGGCCCGGACACGTTGCGGGTCAGTGCGGCCATTATCGACTTGTACGTGACGGCGCCGGACACTCGGTCGCCGGGCCGCGGTCGAACCTACACCGCCAACTCGGGGCGCATGACACTGGTCGCTGAATTACGCGATTCCGTAACGGGCGAAATCCTGGCTCGGGCGGTGGACAGGCGGAGTGGCCGGTCGGCGGGATCCTGGAGCGTCACGAACATTGTGACGAACTCTGCGGATGCGCGTCGGGCTATCGGAATCTGGGCGACCGCCCTGCGCGAGGGCCTGGATGAGATGTACGGGAGGGCAAACTAGCCGCGCCGTCGACGGAAGATGGACAAACCCTCGATCGCCGATACAGAGCGTGAACTGGTCGAGGAGTTTGCGCTGTTCGACGACTGGATCGATCGCTACCAGTACATCATCGACATGGGCCGCCAGTTGCCCGCTTTCCCGGAGTCGGAAAAGACCGAGGAGCAGAAGATCAAGGGTTGCCAGTCCCAGGTGTGGCTGGTCACGAGAGCCCGGGGGGACTGCCTCGAATTCCAGGCGGTTAGCGATTCCGCCATCGTGTCGGGCCTCATCGCCATCCTGATGCGCATCTACAGTGGCCGGCCCGCCCGCGAGATCCTCGCCACACAGCCCAGCTTCATCACAGCGATCGGCCTGGATCAGCATTTGAGCCCGACCCGGAGCAACGGGCTCCACGCCATGCTCGGCGCTATTCGAAACGCGGCTGCAGCATGTGCGGGAACCTGAGTACCCGGCCGGGGCACTCTGCCGCAGTTGCTGTCACCCTGATCCGCGGGTACCAGCGCTTCCTGTCGCCCTGGCTGGGCGGGCAGTGCCGCTACTTCCCAACCTGCTCAAGCTATGCGATCGAGGCCATCAATCGCTTCGGCTTCTGGCGCGGCGCCTGGCTCGGCCTGCGGCGCATCGGACGATGCCAGCCCATCGGCTTTCTGGGGGGAGGGGCCGGGGCCGATCCGGTACCCCGGGATTATGTCTGGTGGGGGCACGATTGAACGCTCAGATTCCCTGCTATATTCCCTGCCATCGGCATGGATAAACGACTCCTAGACTTCGTCTGTTGCCCGGTCACCAAGGTGCCGCTGCAGCTATTGGACAGTGAACGTCTCGCGACGCTCAATGTGGCGATCCTTGCCGGCCAGCTCCAGAATCGAGCGGCCCAGCCTCTGTCCGAACCCCTGTCCGAAGCGCTTGTGACCCGCAATGGGCGCTCGGTTTATCCCGTCCGGGAAGGCAAACCGATCCTTCTCGAAGAGGAGTCCATCGACTGGCACCAGCTTGGCCAATAGGCTCCCATGAAGCTCAAGCCAGAGCTGCTTAAAGAGCAGCTTAGAGGGCAGCTGGCTGCAACGCCGCCGAGGCCGCTGGCGCCCGTGTACCTGGTTTCCGGCGACGAGCCCCTGCTGGTCAATGAGGTTGTCGATGCACTCCGCGCCGCCGCGCGGAGCCTCGGCTGTGAAGAACGAGAATCCCATGTCGCCGAACGCGGCTTTAGCTGGGAGGCGGTGAGCGCGTCCCTCCGGAACCTCTCGCTTTTTTCCAGCAGCAAGCTGGTCGAGATCCGTCTACCCACTCCGAATCCCGGCGACGAAGGCTCGCGGCAGATGCGCCAGCTCGCAGGCCGCCCCGCCGACGGGAACACGGTAATCATCATCACGCCCGCACTGCCGCGCAAGAACGCGGAGTCAGCCTGGGCCAGCGCGCTGGTGGCGGCCGGAGTCTGGGTCGAAACCCGCCTGCCCGACCTCGGGAACTTGCCTGCGTGGATCGACCAGCGCTTTCGCGTTGCTGGCCTCCGTTGCGACGATGAAGGGCTGGAACTGCTCGCGAGCCGTGTGGAAGGCAACCTGCTGGCCGCCCAGCAAGAAATCCACAAGCTGGCCCTTGTCCACCCAGCCGGGACGGCGCTGAACGCTGCCCAGATCAGGGCCGCCGTGGCCGACGGTGCCCGCTTCGACGTCTTTCAGCTCGGCGACGCCGCGCTCTCGGGTGATGTGGAGCGGGCCTTGCGTGTGCTGGGCGGCCTTCGGGAGGAGGGCACTGCGGCAGCCTTGGTCCTCTGGTCTCTCGTGCGCGAGGCGCTGGTGCTGGTCGATGCCGGTGTCCGTGCCAGTCGCGAGGCCTCGCCGCTCAGGGCCGTCCAGGGTGCCGGCGTCTGGCAGTCGCGGACGGACCTCTACCTGCGCGCGCTGCGGCAGCACAAACCTCCCGGGCTCCGTCGCCTGCTGCGGATGGCTGGCCGCGCCGATCAGATCGTCAAAGGTGCCCGCCCGGGAGAGCCCTGGAACGCTCTGCTCGAACTCACGCTGGCCCTCGCCGGTCGCCCGCTTCGGGGAGGCGAACTGATCTGATGCCGCAGCAACCGATTGGCATCTTCGGCGGTACCTTCGATCCCATCCACCTGGGCCATTTGCGTACTGCCCATGAGCTAATGACTGGCCTCGATCTCGCCGAGGTTCGCTTCGTTCCATCACGTCTACCCCCGCATCGTCCGCCCACGGTGGCCCCGGAGGCCCTCCGTCTGCGGATGCTGGAGGCGGCACTGGAGAGCCTGCCGGGATTCCGGGTGGACGGCCGGGAGCTTCTCCGTCCGGGCCCGTCGTTCATGGTGGACACTCTGGCGAGCCTCAGAGCAGAGGTGGGCAACAGGCCACTCTGCCTGCTGCTGGGCCTCGACGCCTTCCTGGGCGTGCCAACCTGGGATCGCTGGCTTGAACTGCCGGAGCTGGCCCACATCGTGGTGGCCCGCCGCCCGGGTTTCCCGGGGCAGATCGATGGCGAGGCCGGCGAGCTCCTGAGGTCCCGCATCAGCTCCGACCGCCGCGAACTTGCCCGGTCGCCGGCCGGCCGAGTGCTGATTCAGGACGTTACCCAGCTCGAAATTTCGTCATCGGCCATCCGCAGTCTGGTAGCCGCCGGTGGCGACGCCCGCTTTCTCGTTCCGGACGCCGTGCGTGACCTGATGGTGAAGACCCATATCTATGCCAATCCAAAGGAGGTGCGAACTCGTGCGTAGTAAGCAATTGTTGGCGCTTGCCGAGCATGCGCTGGCGGATCTCAAGGCCCGCGACATCAAGGTCCTTGATGTGCGCCAGCTCACGTCGATCACGGACTACATGGTTGTGGCAAGCGGAACGTCGGATCGCCACGTGAAGTCGATTGCCGACCGCCTCGTCCAGAGTGCCTCCCAGGCCGGTTGTCCCCCGCTGGGCGTCGAGGGCACGGGGAGCGGCGAGTGGGTCCTGGTGGATCTGGCGGACGTGGTCGTCCACATCATGCAGCCGAAGGCCCGGGAGTTTTACAAGCTGGAAAGCCTCTGGGATATGGGCGCGACGGCCACTGCCTGACGCTGCCCGGCGAGATTGGCGTGTATCATCCAGAGCCCGCGCCGGCGGGGCTTTGAGCAGATTCACGCATGAAAGTTAGGCTCTTGGTGATTGGTACCCGCCCGGAGGAGTGGGTTCGCGACGCCGTTCAACTCTACCTGGATCGAATACCAGCACACCTGAAGCCGGAGCTCGTCGAAATCCCGCTGTCGCTGCGTTCCTCCGGTGGTGACCCCGCCATCGCAAAGGCGAAGGAAGGGCAACGCATTCTGCAGCGCCTCAAGCCGGGCGATTTCCTGGTGACCCTTGATGAGCATGGTCGAGGCTGGTCGTCCACCGAGCTGGCCCGCGAAGTGGAGCGCTGGCAGAACCATCACCCCTCCGTGGTGCTGGTGATTGGTGGCCCTGAGGGCCTGGCTGATGACGTTCGTCAGAGGGCTAATCAGTCCTGGTCGCTCTCTGCACTGACGTTGCCGCACGGCCTGGCCAGGGTGATCGTTGTCGAGCAGCTGTACCGCGCGTGGACCATTCTGCAGGGACATCCCTACCACAAGGCCTGAATGCCAGCCCCGTGAGCGCTTTTGTATACCTTGCCTCTGCGTCGCCCCGGCGCCAGGAACTGCTGACCCAGCTGGGCGTGCGGCACGAGATCCTGCGCGTGGCTGTAGACGAATCTCCCCTGCCAGCGGAGCGGGCAGAGGACCTGGTCTGCCGGCTCGCCACCGCCAAGGCACAGGCTGGCCTGGCCGTTCGCCCAACGCCCATCGCGCCGGTTCTGGCAGCGGATACGGCGGTAGCTCTCGGAGCCGATCTGTTCGGGAAGCCTGCTGATGAGGCTGATGCCACGCGAATTCTTGGGCGCCTGGCAGGGCGGACGCATCTTGTCTGGACGGCAGTGGCGGTCACGGACGGACAGCGGGAGCGCGTGGAGTTGAGCCGCAGCCAGGTCACTTTCCGTGCCCTTTCTCCTGAAGAGATTGCGGCCTACTGGCGTACCGGCGAACCCGCCGACAAGGCCGGCGCCTACGCGATCCAGGGCCGCGGTGCTCAGTTCATCGCCGATCTCACAGGCAGCTACTCGGGCGTCATGGGCCTGCCCTTGTTCGAGACGGCGCGACTGCTGACCCTGTTTGGCTGCACCCTTCTGCCAGCGCCGTGACCCGCATCCTGTGACCGAAGAGATCCTCATCAATCTCACCGCGCGGGAAGTCCGGGCAGCCGTAATCGAGAATGGCGTGCTCCAGGAGGTCCTGATCGAAAGATCCTCTCGACTGGGACTCACTGGCAACATCTACAAGGGCCGGGTAGTCCGTGTCCTGCCCGGCATGCAGGCTGCGTTTGTGGATCTGGGTCTTGCCCGTACCGGCTTCCTGCACGCATCGGATGTGTTGCCGTCACCGGGAGCGCCGACCACGGTGGCCGGGCAGGAACCGAACATCCGGGATGTCATCAGGGAGGGCGACACCGTTCTCGTGCAGGTGGTCAAGGATCAGCTGGGCACCAAGGGGGCGAGGCTGACCACCTTCATCACCATGCCGTCCCGCTACCTGGTCCTGCTGCCGAAGGAAGCCACGCTTGGCATCTCCGGGCGCATTGCGTCTGACGAGGAGCGTGACCGCCTGAAGCTGCTCATGAGCGGACTCATGGCCGGACTCATGGGTGGCGAGGCGGCCGGTGACCGCTCGCCCAAAGGCTATATCGTCCGTACCGCAGCGGAAGGCGTTGGCGAAGAACCCCTGCGTGCTGACATGGAATTCCTGCACCGCTTATGGGATGTCGTTGCGCGGAAGGCTGAGATCGCTCCAGTGCCGTCTCTTGTCCACCAGGATCTGCCGCTTCCTGTCCGGGTACTACGCGACCTTGTGAATCCGGCGACGCAGCGCATCCTGATCGATGACGAACGGGCCTGTGACCAGCTGCGGGATTTCGCCGCCAGCGTGATGCCGGCACTGGCCGACCGCATCGAGTTCTACTCAGGTACCCGTCCAATCTTCGATCTGCACGGCATTGAAGATGAGATCCAGAAGGCGCTCGTCCCTAAAGTGGAACTGAAGTCTGGCGGCTATCTGGTTATTAACCAGACGGAGGCGCTCACCAGTATCGACGTGAATACCGGCGGCTACGTTGGCCACCGGAACCTGGAAGACACCATCTTCCGCACCAACCTCGAGGCTGCGGTAGCCATCGCACGCCAGCTCCGCCTCCGGAATCTGGGCGGAATCATTGTCATCGACTTCATCGACATGCTCGAGGAGACGCACCAGCGGCAGGTCCTGGAGGCGTTCACCACCGCGCTCGCAGGTGACAATGCCCGGGCCCAGATCGCCGAGGGTTCGTCGCTCGGCCTCGTGCAGATGACCCGGAAGAGGACCCGGGAGAGCCTCGAACACCTGCTCTGTGAGCCCTGCCCAACCTGCAATGGCCGGGGCCACGTCAAGTCTCCCGAGACGGTCTGTTATGAGATCTTCCGCGAGATCCTCCGGCAGAATGGGCAGTTCAGTTTCAAGGAGTTGGTGATTCTCGCGCACCAGGAAGTCATCGAGCTGCTGCTGGACGAGGAGTCGTCCAGCGTCGCCGAACTTGAGGAACTGACCGGAAAGTCGATCCGGCTGCAGACGGAGAGCCTGTATGCCCAGGATCAGTTCGACGTCGTCCTGGTGTAGGTGAGCGACGATATGCGCCAGCGCGGCATAATCAGGCGAAGCCTCGGCTGGCTGTCGGGCATCATTGCGGCGGTGCTCATCGTTCTGGCCCTGGTCGTGGGCCTTGCCCGACTGCTCCTGCCCCTCGTGCCGGACTATCAGGACGAAATCCGCCGCTTCGCCACCGACGCTACCGGCTTCGATGTGCGCTTCGGGCGTCTCACCGCCAGCTGGCCCTGGAGGGGTCCGGAAATCCGGTTCGCTGACGTGCGCATCGCCACCCTGACGGACCAGCATCCTGTGCTCGACGCCGATGAACTCAGCGTCGGGGTGGATCTGTGGCGGCTTCTGGTTGAACGACGCCTGCGGCCCACGCGCATTGCCGTCAGTGGGGCCAGTGTCAAGGCTGAGCGTTTGCCGTCTGGTAAATGGGTGGTCAATGCCGTCCCACTGGAAGAGCTCCTGCGCCGGCCCCCGAATGAGCCCCTGCCGCACCTTGATCTGCAGCTCCAGGATATCGAGTTGCTTCTGCTGGATGCCTCCCGGGTGGAGCCCAGAGTTGCGCTGAACCTCGAGCAGTTGGCTCTGGCTGTGACACCGGAACTCATCGGGTTTGATGCGGAACTCGATGGCCGGGATGGGCTGGGATCGGGAATCGAAGTCGGCGGGACTCTGCCGGCATCGATACTGCTCGCTGAACCTGCGCCAGCTCAACCGAAGGTCGCGGAGCCCATCGTCTGGGACGTGCGGGCTTCCGGGGCCGATCTCGACGTGGCGCGCTGGCTGCGCATTCTCGCGAATGAGTCCGTTCCGCTGACTGCCGGGCGCGGGGATGTGGAGATCAAGGCAAGCTTTGCCCAGCTGACGCCGACCGCCCTCAATCTCGACCTGGATCTGGGGCCGACTGCCTGGCAGGGTGTTGCCGCTGCCGACAATGACTATCAGGGTCTCGAGCTGCAGGCTGGCTGGAAGTCGACTGCCGGTGGCTGGGAGGCCACGCTGGGCCGGTTCGTCGTGGAGCGGGGCAAGAAATCCTCTCCCGCCACTACCGGCGTCGTTCGCTACTCACGGCCAGCCGAGGGCAGCGGCGCGCTCAGCGCGTCGGCCAACAACGTCAGGCTGCAGGACCTCTGGCCGGTGCTCTGGTCAGTCGCCAGCACGGGCCTGCGCCGGGATCTCCTGCCCGAACGGCTGCAGGGGGAGGTCCGCGACTTCAAGCTCACAGCATCCTTGATTGCCGGCCAGACTCCGAACTGGGCAGCGGAGGCTGCTTTCGAGCAGCTGGGTATAGTCATGCCGGCACCGGGCTGGGCGGTGACTGGCGTCACGGGCACGGTGCGAGCCGACCAGGCCGGGGGCCAGGTCAGCCTGAATTCCACCGCGGGCCTGGCGCGGTTTCCGCAGCTCTTCAGGGCTGATATCCGGACCACCGCTGCGACTGGGCAACTGGGCTGGAAGAACTCGGCGCGCGGCCTCGAAATCCTGGGCGACGACCTGCGAATCGCGACGCCCGATGGCGAGAGCCAGTCACGGATGCGGCTGCTCTTCCCGCCCGCAGGTTCCCCCTTTGTGGATCTTGCCCTTCGTTTCCAGGCGTCATCGGCACCTGCCGCACTCAACTATTTGCCGCTCATGAGGCTGAAGCCCGGTGTTGTGGAATGGCTTGACCGGGCCTTCGTGGCTGGCTCGGTGCCGAAGGGCGAAGTGTTGTGGCAGGGACCGCTGCGTGGTTTTCCCTACGAAGCCGGTGACGGGCGTTTCCGCCTGGAGTTCACTCTCGCTGACGCCGTGATCGATTACGCGGTGGACTGGCCCCGCCTGGAGAATGCAGCGGGGACCGTCATCATCGATCGCGTCAGCCTGACCTCGGTGGAAAACCGCGGGTCTGTCGGCGGTATTCCCTTCGCGGACGCCGAGATCCGCGTGGCGAACCTGATTCACGACGCGGAACTTGATATTGCCGCAGCTGATCAGGTGCAGCTGGGCCAGATCCTCAGTTTCCTTCGCCAGACGCCTGTCGCCGCCCTGCTGGGACCAACGCTCGAAAGCGTCATCGGCAGCGGCGATGTCACCACGGGTATCGACCTGCGGTTGCCGATCGCCAGCCCGAAGGACTATCGGCTTCTGGGTACCTTCAACCTGCAGGGTGCCCGCCTGGGGCTCAAGGGCGTGGATTTCGGCCTGACCGCCCTGGACGGCACCGTCAAACTGAACACCGACCGGCTCGTGGCTGAGCAGCTGACCGGGCGGTTCCTGGATGAGCCAGTGACCATCCAGCTCCGCGCTGCCAGGGCCGATGAAGCCGAACTGAGCCAGGTTGCCGACGTGCGGGGCGAGACGCCCGCCGGAAAGCTGGCCGCTGCTTTCTCATTGCCCTATGCGGAGCGACTGGCGGGCAGCGTGGCGTGGAATGCCAGCATGCAGGTCCCTGCGCGGCGCGCCAAACGTCCGTTCAGCATCCAGATCACGTCGGATCTGGACCAGCTCACCAGCACTCTCGCCCAGCCCCTGACCAAGGCGGCCGGTACGCCGGAGCCGCTGTTCATGGACGTGAGCCTGCCAGAGCGCGGCCGGCTGCAGGTGAGTGGCAGGATCGAACGCGGCGTGAGCTGGGCCCTCGAGTTCCTGTCGAGGCGGCAGCCAAAAGCCGGTTGGCGTCTGGAGCGTGGCGGCCTGCGCAGCGGCCCGGTCCTGGCCAGTCTGCCGGCAGAACCCGGCCTTGAAATTGGCGGCACCTTCGCGAGTCTGCGCTTCGAGGACTGGTTTCCAGGACGGAGAATTCGGGCCAATGGAGGCGAAGCATCCGCTGATCTGATTCGTGAGATTGGTATCGAGGCCGGCACTTTTGCAGTTCTCGGCCGGCTATTCCGGGACGTGCAACTTGCTGCACGCCGCGAGTCCGGCGAATGGCGGATCGACGTGCGCGGTCCGTCGGCTGCCGGGACCATCACGGTGCCCGTCAGCCAGTCGGACGACGCGCCTACCCTGCTCGATATGCAACGCCTGTGGTTGCTCGAGGCGGATCCGGCGGTCAGCGATGGCGTTGCTGATCCCCGCAACCTTCCTCCCGTTCGCGCCTCGATTGCCGACTTTGTCCTCAAGGAGATGCGGTTCGGCAAACTGACGGCGGAGCTTGTCCAGCGTGGCGATGGTGTTGTCGTTGAACCCCTGGTGATGGAGAGTCCCACGTTCCGTATCAATGGCGACGCGACCTGGGTAGTCGAAGATAACGACGTCAGTCGCCAGCGCAGCGAATTGCGGTTGCAGCTTCAGTCCACACAGATCGGACCGACGCTGCAAGCCCTGGGCTATGCCCCGGTCGTCGAGGGTGAGAAGGCTTCTGTGACGCTTGATCTGTTCTGGCCGGGTGGCCCAAGCGAAGACTTTCTCAACGCTGCCGGCGGTCGGGTGATGGTCGTTCTGGACAAGGGCCAGTTCCTGTCCGTGGATCCCCGCGGCGGCCGGATCGTGGGGTTACTCAGTATTGCCGCGCTCCCCCGGCGCATAGGTCTCGACTTCTCCGATGTGATGGACAAGGGCCTGGCCTTCGACGAGGTGACGGGGGAGTTTCGCCTCGACAAGGGCAACGCCTTTACCTGCAATCTTGGCCTTGAAGGTCCGGCTGCTGACATCGGGATCCTGGGGCGTGCCTCGCTTCGGGACCGGACCTACGATCAGCTGGCCGTGGTCCGGCCCCATGTTTCCGACGTGCTGGCGGTGGGCGGCTTTGTGGGCGGGCCCCTGGTGGGTGGCACGGTCCTCCTGATTTCACAGATTTTTCGTAAGCCCTTGAGTTCTCTCGGCGAGAGCTACTACCGGATCACCGGCAGCTGGGACCAGCCGCTGATTGAAAAAGTTCAGAGGAGTCAGGTCGACGTGACGCCCTTCCGGGACTGCGAACGGTACCTGGCCGAGGCCCTGAAAGAACTGCCCCCTGAGGCCGAGTTGACGCGCTGAGTCCTCACATTACACTCACCCGGTCACCACGAGAAACCTGATGAAGACCCTCCGTATCTCCGCAATCCAGATGAACTCCGGCGAAGATGTGGCCGCCAACCTCACGCGGGCCCGGCGCGCCCTGCGTTCGGCCGCTGCCGACGGCGCCTCGCTGGCCGTTCTGCCCGAAAATTTCGCTCGCATGGGCAAGAAGGATTCTGATCGTCTCGCCATCACTGAGGAAGACGGGGCAGGACCGCTGCAGGATTTCCTGGCGGCCGAGGCCGCCCGCTCGGACATGTGGATCGTGGGCGGCACGATTCCCCTGACGAGCGACGACCCCAAGCGTCCCTATGCTGCGGCCCTGGTCTATGACGGCAGCGGCAAGCGGGCTGGCCGTTATGACAAAGTGCACTTGTTCGATGCGCGTGTGCCCGAGAGCGAGGAGGCGTATAGGGAGTCCCGGAGCACGATGCCCGGCTCGAAGCCGCTGTGTATAGAAGCCCCCTGGGGCCGGCTCGGCGTGGCCGTGTGCTACGACCTGCGTTTTCCGGAACTGTTCCGCTGGATGTCGAACGAAGGCATGGACGTGCTGGCTCTGCCCGCTGCGTTTACCTACCCGACGGGGGAGGCGCACTGGGAGGCGCTCCTGCGGGCCCGGGCCATCGAGAACCTCACCTACGTTGCCGCCGCAGCACAGACGGGCACGCATCCGGGCGGCCGTCAGACCTACGGGCACACTATGCTTGTAGATCCCTGGGGAGCCATCCTCGCCGATGCGGGGGGGCGCACCCGCGTGATTACTGCCACCATCGACACGCAGCGCCTGAAGCGCCTCCGGCAGCAGTTCCCGGTTCTCGATCACCGGCGCTTCAAAGCGACTAACTGAACACTTAGGATCCACGATGAATGCCGTAGTTTCGCCCGAATCATCCCTGGCGCGAGTCCGCAGCCAGGTACTGGATGCCGCAGGCATCGCCGATCAGGATCTGGAGCGGGCGCTTGGCGCCCTGATGCGCGGCACCGTGGACAATGCGGACCTGTATTTCCAGGTGTCGCGCCAGGAGTCGTGGACGCTGGAGGACGGCATCGTCAAGGAGGGCGCCCACAGCATAGAGCAGGGTGTTGGTGTCCGCGCGATGTCCGGCGAGAAGACGGGCTTCGCGTATTCGGATGAACTGGTCGTCCCGGCGTTGCTGCAGGCCTCCGCTGCCGCCAGCGCGATCGTTCGCCAGGGCCAGCAAGGACGAATTCAGGCCTGGCAGCCACGCTCGGGTCACCGGCTCTACGCGCCAATTGACCCGCTACCGACCCTGACTGACGACGACAAGGTCGCTCTGCTCCAGCGGGTCGACAGCGAGGTCCGCGCGCTGGATCCCCGCGTGAAGCAGGTGGTGGCGAGCCTCGCTGCTGCCCACGAGGTCATCCTGGTGTGCGCCAGCGATGGTGCCATGGCCGCAGATGTGCGGCCTCTGGTGCGCTTTAACATCTCGGTCATCGTCGAGCAGGGTGACAAGCGCGAGCAGGGCTACGCCGGCGGCGGCGGGCGGTTTGGCTACGAGTACTTCACGCCGGAGCAGGTGCTCCAATATGGGCGTGAAGCGGTTCGGCAGGCCGTCGTCAATCTGGACGCGGTGCCTGCGCCGTCCGGGGAGATGGTTGTGGTCCTCGGCCCGGGTTGGCCCGGCGTGCTGCTGCACGAGGCCATCGGTCACGGACTGGAAGGTGACTTCAATCGCAAGGGGACGTCGGCCTTCACGGGGCGTATCGGTGAACGGGTGGCTTCCGACCTGTGCACGGTTGTCGATGACGGCACAATGCCCAATCGCCGCGGCTCGCTGAATGTGGACGACGAGGGCACACCGACCCGCAACACGGTGCTGATCGAAAACGGCATCCTGCGCGGGTACCTGCAGGACAAGATGAACGCCCGGCTCATGGGTACCGAGTCCACGGGCAACGGCCGTCGCCAGTCATTCGCGCACACACCGATGCCGAGGATGACCAACACCTACATGCTGGCCGGGCCCCATCACCCGGACGAGATCATTGCTTCGGTGAAGAAGGGTGTGTACGCCCGGAATTTTGGCGGCGGGCAGGTGGACATCACTTCCGGCAAGTTCGTCTTTTCCGCGACGGAGGCTTATCGCATCGAGAACGGGAAGCTGGGCGCGCCAATCCGGGACGCCACTCTGGTGGGCGATGGCCCGACCGTGCTGAACCGGGTAAGCATGGTGGGCAATGACCTGGCGCTGGACACGGGGATCGGCGTCTGCGGCAAGGAGGGGCAGTCTGTGCCGGTGGGTGTCGGGCAGCCGACCCTGCGTATCGACGGGCTCACAATTGGTGGCACGGGTGGCGACGAATGAGCACACGCACCGCGCTCAGCCTGCAGAACGGCCTCGGCACCCTGCAGGAGAAGGTCAACGACGTGCTGCGCCTGGCGAAGCAGCTTGGCGCCACCCAGGCGGAGGCGAACGCGAGCTTTGGTACCGGGTTTTCGGTGAATGTGCGGATGCGGGAAGTGGAAACGCTCCGCCACCAGCGTGACCAGGGGCTGGGCGTAACGGTCTGGCTCGGTCACCGCAAGGGCAGCGCCAGCACGTCGGATCTGCGGCCAGAGGCGATCGAGGAGTCGGTGCGCAAGGCCTGCGCGCTGGCCCGCTACGGCGCGGAGGACCCGGCGTCCGGGCTGGCGGATGCGGACCGGCTCCTTTTTGTACCCTATGGCCGTTTTCGAGGAATGCATTTCCACCTGCTCTGGCCTGACATTGAGTCCAGGGTCCTAGACTACAATTTTCTGGCGATCAAGGAAGCTTGTTTTCCAGGCTCAATCGGATTGCGCCCTCAAACCCTACACCTGCGCCCGGCCCTCTTCCATCGCGGCGAAAAGAGCCTGACTCCCGATCAGGACCTTTTCGATTTCCAACGCCCCCGGACCCTTACGGGATCCGGTTCGAAATCCCCTTATTCGAGACCGACCATCGAAGATGACGCCTATATCGGCGAAGTGAAAAGCATCGTTTACGCCCCTTTTTACCGGCAACTCCCTGATTGGATCGACGCGATTTCGAACCAGCCGATTCCGACGAGCGAGGAGGAATCCCCCCGCCCGGAGCTCCACCGGGAGGCCTCCTACGACTGGAAGGTCTCTTTTCTTCCGGTTTTATGCCCCGATTGCGGCTGGGATCTGGAGGCGGAGAATGAAAGCTGTATCCTCTTCTGCCCCCAATGCGACTCGGCCTGGGAACCCGCGGGAAAGGGCTTCAAGAAGATCGGCTACGAGGTGATCGGAGCTCCCGGGAACCCTGAAGATTATTATGGATTACCCTTTTGGAGGCTCACCCCCTTACCCGGATCGAAGGTTTACGAAATACTGGCGGAAGGGCGCGGACCAAAAAAGCGGAGCTCGGGCCCGGGGGGTGAACCGGGAAGCCCCCGGTCCGCTTTCTGGCTTCCGGCTTTCAAAATATCCCCCCGGCTCTTTTTGCTTCTGGGAAAACGAATGACCCAGGCCCAGGCCCCGGGCCCGACCCGTGAATCCCCCGGGCTGCCGGCCTCCTTCCATCCGGTCACCCTTCCGGCCGAGGGGGCCCGGGAAGGCCTTTCCATGATCGAATCGGCCCTCACCACAAATCCCGAGAGACTTCCGGACCTGACCCCGGAATCCCTGGCGGAAGGGTGCCGGGCAGACCTGTTTTTCATTCCTTTCTTGTGGACCCCGCTGGAACTGGTCCAACCCCAGGTGAGACTCGGCGTTTCCCGAAGCGCTTTGAATCTGGCGAAATATATCTAGCCAAAAATATTTGAAATATTTTTGGCTGTAAGAATCTGTTTACTTCTGATCGCTCCAGGTGCCGTATTTTTCGCGGAGCACGCGGTGCAGGATTTTCCCGGTTCCGGTGCGCGGCATCTCGTCGTCCTTGATGAAATCAACGGTCTTGGGCTTCTTGTACCCGGCAATTTTGCCGCTGCAAAAACCCATGATGTCTTTCTGTAATTCCGGGGAAGACTGATAGCCTTCGTTCAGGATGACAATAGCCTTAATGGCTTCGCCCCATTTGGCATCGGGGATGCCGATGACGGCCACATCCTTCACCGCCGGATGACCGCCGACCACATTCTCGATCTCGGAAGGATAGACATTCTCGCCGCCGGTGATGATCATATTGGCCTTGCGGTCCACCAGCACATAATAGCCGTCTTCATCCCGTCGGACCATATCTCCGGCCGAAGACCACTCACCCTCAAAGGCCTCCTTGGTCTTTTCCGGGGCCTGCCAGTACTCGGTGAACAGATGCGGCGTCCGGTAAAAGAGTTCGCCCACCTGCCCGTCCGGAACGGGCTGGCGGTTCTCATCCAAAACCTTGATCCGGTCGGTCCCGAAAATTTCCCGGCCGATGGAGCCCAGCTTCTTGAACTGATCCTCGGGTCGCAGTAGAGTCACCAGGCCGCCTTCGGTGGACCCGTAGGCCTCCCAGAGTTCGGCATTCTTGAAATACTGCATAATGGCCAGCTTCAGGTCCTTGCGGGCCGGGGCTGAGGAAATCAGCAATTGGCGCATGGAGGATACATCATAAGTATTTTTCACTTCCTGCGGCAAAGCCAGGATCATGATGTAGTGGGTGGGCACCAGCGAGGTGAAAGTGATCTGGTACTTCTCGATGGTCTGGAGCAGATCCACCGGATCAAAGGAGACCATGTTATAGACAAAAAC
>Ga0209254_10003251_pt1 | contig 14845 bp, 14 predicted proteins | sample FrelakmetDIP11DI_FD_187148 | JGI IMG/M metagenome (GOLD analysis project Ga0209254, IMG submission 187148) | Freshwater lake sediment microbial communities from the University of Notre Dame, USA, for methane emissions studies - DIP11 DI (SPAdes)... | ecosystem: Environmental > Aquatic >...
TGTCTGCTGCGGTAACTGAAATACAGGATCGGGATCAGCACCAGGGTCAGCACGGTCGACACCAGGATCCCGAAGATCAGCGACACGGCGAGCCCGTTGAAGATCGGGTCGTCGAGGATGAAGAACGCGCCAATCATCGCCGCCACGCCGGTGAGCGCGATCGGCCGCGCGCGCACCGCTGCAGCGCTGATCACCGCGTCCGCGAGGTTGCGTCCCGACTCGATCTCGACGTTGATGAAATCGACCAGCAGGATCGAGTTGCGCACGATGATGCCGGCGAGCGCGATCATGCCGATCATCGACGTGGCGGTGAACTGCGCGCCGAGCAGCGCATGGCCCGGCATCACGCCGATCACGGTGAGCGGGATCGGCGCCATGATCACCAGCGGCACCGCGTAGCTGCGGAACTGCGCCACCACCAGCAGGTAGATCAGCACCAGGCCGACCGAGTACGCGAGCCCCATGTCGCGGAACGTCTCGAAGGTGATCTGCCACTCACCGTCCCACTTGAGCGTGAAGCGGTACGGGTCCTCGGGCGGCGTGAAGAAGCGCTGCTCGAGCTCGGTGCCGGCCGGCAGGTCGGTCTTGAGGCTGCTGACGATTTCGAACATGCCGTACAACGGGCTGTCGAGCTCGCCCACCGCGTCCGCGGTGACCCAGTGCAGCGGCAGCAGGTCCTTGTGGTAGATCGAGTTGTCCCAGGGCCGCTCCTCGACCACGGCGATCTCCGACAGCGGCACCCGCGTGCCACTGCTAGAACGCACCTGCAACGCGAGTACGCCGGCGAGGTCGGCCTTGTCGGGCACGTCGAGCTCGAGGCGCACCGGGATCGGGTAGGTCTCGCGGCCGGCGTGCAGGTAGGTTGCGTCGTGGCCGCCGAGGCCGGTGGCCAGCACCTGCACGGCGTCCGCCTGGCTCACGCCCAGCAGCGCCGCCTTCTGCCGGTCAATGCGCACCACCTGCCGCGGACGCTGGCTCTCGAGACTGTCGTCCACGTCGACGACGCCGGGCGTGGCATCGAACACCTTGCGCACCGCCGCGGTCAGTTCCCGCTGCGCCGCCGGGAACGGGCCGTACACCTCGGCCACCAGCGGCGCCTGTACCGGAGGGCCGGGCGGCACCTCGACGATCTTGACCGACGCACCGTGCCGGCGACCGATCTCCGCGAGCACCGGCCGCACGGCCACGGCGATCTCGTGGCTCTTCCTGTCGCGGTGGTGCTTGTCGACCAGGTTGACCTGGATATCGCCGAGCTCGGGTCCCGAGCGCAGGTAGTACTGGCGCACCAGGCCGTTGAAATTGATCGGCGCGGAGGTGCCCGCGTAGACCTGGTAATCGGTGACCTCGGGCAGCACGGCGATGGCGGCTGCCAGCTCATCGAGCACGCGGCCCGTCTCCTCGAGCGCCGCGCCTTCCGGCATGTCGACGACGACCTGGAACTCCGACTTGTTGTCGAAGGGCAGCATCTTCATCACGACCCACTGCACGACCACCAGCGACACCGCCAGCAGGATCGCCACCAGCGTGCCGAGGTACAGCTTGTGGCGCTGCGCCTTGGCGCGCTCGCCGCGCAGGAACGGCGCCATGACGCGCTCGAAGAAGCGCTGCAACTTCGAATCGCCGCCCTCGCCATGGTGCGCGGCGTGCGCATGGGACAACATGCGCTTCGACAGCCACGGCGTGAACACGAGCGCGATGGCGAGCGAGATCAGCATGCCCATGCTGGCGTTGATCGGGATGGGACTCATGTACGGGCCCATCAGTCCCGACACGAACGCCATCGGCAGCAGCGCAGCGATGACGGTGAACGTGGCGAGGATGGTCGGCCCGCCGACTTCGTCGACGGCACGCGGGATCAGCTCGGACAGGCTGACGCCGGGGTGCAGTCCAAGGTGGCGGTTGATGTTCTCGACCACCACGATCGCATCGTCGACCAGGATGCCGATGGCGAAGATCAGTGCGAACAGCGAGACGCGGTTGATGGTGAAGCCCCACGCCCACGACGCGAACAGCGTGGCGGCGAGCGTGATCACCACGGCCGCGCCGACCACCACGGCCTCGCGCCAACCGACGGTCAGCCACACCAGCAGCACGACGGATGCGGTGGCGAACATCAGCTTCTGGATCAGCTTCTGCGCCTTGTCGTTGGCGGTCTCGCCGTAGTCGCGGGTGATCGTCACCTCGACGCCGTCGGGAATGTACGTGCCACGCAGCAGCTCGACGCGCTCGTGGACGGCGCGGGTCACGTCGACGGCGTTCTCGCCGGGCTTCTTCGACACGGCGATGGTTACTGCGGGCGCGGTGCCAGCCAGTTCAAGGCCCTTGGTCGCAGCCGCCGGGCCGGCGCCGAACATAACGTACTGCTCTGGCTGGTCGGGGCCTGCGCGCACCTCGGCCACGTCCTGCAGGTACACCGGGCGGCCCTCGTGCACCGCCACCACCAAGCCTGCGACCTCGTCGCGGTCGGCGAGAAACTCACCTGCCTGCACCGGCACGGCCGCACCCGCGCCGACCGTGGTGCCGGCGTGCTGCACGATGTTGGCCGCCTGCAGCGACCCGATCAGCTCGGTGACGGTGAGGCCATAGCCCGCGAGGCGCTGCGGATCGAGCGCCACGTGCACGGTCTCGTCGGGGCCGCCGATGGTGTAGACGTTGCGCGTGCCGGGCACCCGCTGGATCTCCGCCTCGATGGCGTGCGCCACCTGCCGCAGCTCGTGCGCGCCGCGTTGCGGATCCCGGGTCCATAACGTGAGCGACAACACCGGCACGTCGTCGATGCCCTTCGGCTTCACCAGCGGTGGCAGGATGCCGACGCCGGCCGGGCGCCAGTCCTGGTTGGAGTAGATCGCGTTGTAGAGGCGCACGATGGCGTCGGTGCGCTCCTGTCCCACCTCGAACTGCACGGTGATGACCGCCACGCCGGGCCGCGACACCGAGTGGATGTGCTTCACGCCCGAGATCTCGGCCAGCACCTTTTCCATCGGCGTGGTCACCAGGCTCTCGACGTGTTCCGCCGAGGCACCCGGGAACGGCACGATGACGTTCGCCATGGTGACGTTGATCTGCGGCTCTTCCTCGCGCGGCGTGACGAACACGGCAAACAGTCCGAGCAGCAGCGCCGTGATCCCGAGCAGCGGCGTGAGCTCGCTGTCGAGGAACAGGCGCGCAATGCGCCCGCTGATGCCGAGCTTCTCAGTCATGCTTCGCAGCCGGCTGGCGCGCCTTCAGGCCGGCCGCCGCCGGGTCGAGCGCGACGCGCTCGCCGCTGGCGATCCCGGCGAGGATCTCGACCCGCTCGCCGCGCGCATGGCCGAGCCGCACCTGGCGCAGCGACACGCGGCCGTCGGGCGCCACCACGTACACGCCGCGCATTTCGCTGCGCTCGACCACCGCCGAGCGCGGCACCAGCAGGCGATCCGATTCGCCGACCAGCAGTCCGACCTTGACGAACATCCCAGGTGCGAGGCCCTGCACGCCCTTCGGCAGCTCGATGCGCGCGCGGAAGGTGTTGGATTCGGCCTGCGCCGCGGGGAAGATCGTGAGCCCGGTGGACTCGATGCGCCGGTCGTCGACGTAGACCACGGCCTTGCGCGCCGCGCGCACCTGCTCGATCACGCTCTGTGGGATCTCGGCCGCCACGCGCAGTGCGTCGAGCGACGCGCCGGTCATGAGCGGCGTGCCCGGCGCGACCGACTCGCCCACCTGCACCAGCTTCTGCGTGACCACGCCGGAGTACGGCGCACGGATTTCCGTGTACGACACGCCTTCGCGGGCGGCATCGAGGCCGGCCTTGGCGGCGATCAGGCGCGCCGCCGCGGCGTCGCGGCCGGCGCTGGCCTCGTCGAGCGTCGCCTTGGCGACGACACGGCGCTGGTACATGTCGTTGATGCGCTCGTAGCGCGTCTGTGCCTCGGCTGCACGCGCCGTGGCCTCTTTGAGCGCTGCCTGCGCCTGCGTGAGGCCCGCCACCTGCTCGGTGCTGCGGATGCTCATGATCAGCGCGCCGGCCGGCACCACGTCGTTGACGTCGAAGTAGATGCCGGTGATGCGACCGGCGGTCTGCGCGGAGATCGTGGACTGGTTGACGGCCTCGACGGTCCCGTCGAGCAGGCGCTCGGTGGGCGCAGCTTCCTGGGCCACGACCAGTGTCGCGAGCCCGTCCTTTGCGGCCGGTGCCTCGGCAGCTTGGCCGACCGACGTGGCCGTCGACAGCAACACAACTGCGGTGGCCGACAGCACCGAGCGCAACGGTCGCCTCATCAGCTTCTCCTCGCGATCAGCAGAGCGCTGCGCCGCTCAGCGGCGGCCATCGTCGACGACGCGGCCGGTCTGGATGTCGATGCGGATGACTGGCAGTCCCGCCGCTTTCCAGGCCTGCAGGCCGCCCGCGAGGTGCGTCAGGTTGCCATGGCCGGCAGCCTGCATCTTGTGCGCTGCCATCAGCGAGCGCTTGCCCGAGCCGCACTGCAGGACCAGCCGGCGGCCCTCGGTCGGCAGGGCCTGCGGGTCGAACGTGGACAGCGGGTACAGCAACGCCCCGTGGATGCGCTCGAAGGCGTACTCGTTGGCCTCGCGGACGTCGACCAGCAGGATCTCGCCGGCGGTCAGCCAGGCGCGGACTTGTTCGGGAGTGGCGTCGGTGACTGGGTGCATGGCGGTTCTTTGAGGGGATGGGGGATAGGGGATAGGGGATAGTCAGAGAGGACGGCCGAGGACGTTGAGCGGCACGCGCAGGTAGCTCACGCCGTCGGATTCCGCGGGCGGCAAGTGGCCGGCGCGGATGTTGACCTGCACCGACGGGATGATCAGGTTCGGCACGTCGAGCGTGGCGTCGCGTGCGCGGCGCATCGCCACGTACTCGGCTTCGGTGGTGTCGGCCCTGAGATGGATGTTCGACTCGCGTTGTGCGGCGATCGTCGTCTCGCACAGCGGCGCACGGCCGCCGGGAGAGTAGTCGTGGCAGACGAACACGCGGGTGGTCGCGGGCAACTGGTACAGGCCCTGCACTGAGCGGAACAGCTCCGCCGCATCGCCGCCCGGGAAGTCGCAGCGTGCCGAGCCGCCGTCCTGCATGAAGACCGTGTCGCCGACGAACAATGCATCGCCGAACAGGTAGGAAACGCTGTCGCTGGTGTGGCCGGGCGTGGCGATCACGCGACCGTCGATAGCCCCGACCGGAACCGCTTCGCCATCCGCGAGCAGGCGGTCGAACTGGCGGCCGTCTGGCACGAACTCGTCGCCGAAGCCGAAGATGCGCTTGAACGTGGCCTGCACCTGGCGGATGCCGACGCCGATGGCGATCTGCCCCCCCGCCTGCGACTGCAGGTACGGGGCCGACGACAGGTGGTCGGCGTGGGCGTGAGTCTCGAGGATCCAGCGCAGCCGTGTGTCCGCGGCGGCGAGGTGCGCGAGGATGGCGTCGGGCGCAGCCGTGCCGGTGCGGCCGGAGCGCCAGTCGTAGTCGAGCACCGGGTCGATCACCGCCGCCTCGCGCGCGACCGGGTCGCTCACGACATAGCTCCACGTGCCGGTCGGCTGGTGGAAGAAGGGGGTGACGGTTGGCTGCATGGGTGTGCCCGGTGACAGTTGCCGCATTGACAATATTAGCTGTTGCTAATTTAGTCAAGCTTAAACTATGATCGCCACAGGTCAACGGAGGTCCGCATAGCATGTCGCCCGACGCACCCCGCCGGTCCAGCCTGCCGGACACGGTCGCGCTCGCCCCTGAGCTGATGCAGGCGCACGCCGCGGACGCGGCCCGGCTGCTCAAGGCCCTGGCCAACGAGCAGCGACTGCACATCCTCTGTCACCTGCTCGACGGGCCGCTGTCGGTCGGCGAGCTGAACCAGCGCCTCGAACTGAGTCAGTCTGCGCTGTCGCAGCACCTGGCGCTATTGCGGGAAATGGAGCTCGTGGACACGCGGCGCGAGGCACAGACGATCTATTACTCGCTGCCTAACGGGCCCGTGGTGCGCGTCATGGCGCTGCTGCAGGACCTCTACTGCGGTGGCGACCCGGCGGACCCGGCCGAGTCGCCGGCACCCCGCGCGCTCTGCGACGACTGACCCCGCCTCAACCGCGATGCTCGTCACCCTGCTCGGCGCACTGGCGATCGGGCTCAGCCTCGGCCTGCTGGGCTCAGGCGGCTCGATCCTTACCGTGCCGGTGCTGCATTACCTCGTGGGCCAGCCGGAGAAACTCGCGATCGGCGGATCCCTGCTGGTCGTTGGCCTGATCGCGGTCGCCGCCGCGGTACCGTACGCATTCAACCGGCAGGTCGATTGGCGCAACGTCGCCTGGTTCGGCGTCCCCGGCATGGCCGGTGCCTGGCTCGGGGCGACCCTCGCCCGTTGGGTGCCGGGTCCGGTGCAACTCGCGTTGTTCGCGCTGGTGATGCTGGTCGCGGCGTGGCGCATGCTGCGCGGCGGCGTCACGCAGCGACCCGATCACGAGCCGCGACGCCTGGCCGTCGTGGCCGGCGGCATCGGGGTTGGCGCCCTGAGCGGACTCGTCGGGGTGGGTGGCGGATTCCTGATCGTGCCGGCGCTGGTGCTGCTGGCCGGCGTGCCAATGGCGAGCGCGGTCGGCACCAGCCTCGCGGTGATCGCGCTGAATTCCTTCACCGGCTTCCTCAAGTATCTCGGCGTGCTGCAGCAGCAGTCGCTCGAACTCGACTGGCGCGTGTTGCTCACCGTGGCCGGCGTCGGCGTGCTCGGCAGCTTCGCCGGTCACCGCCTCGGCCGACGGTTGCCGCAGGCCACGCTGCGCCGCCTGTTCGGCCTGTTCCTGGTGGTGATGGGGCTCTTCATCGCCGTGGACGCGGGGCCGCGGCTGCTGCACTGAGCCCTCCTTTCCTAGCCCTTGTTCTCGAGCCCGGCGAGCCGCTGCTCGAGCGCCGCCAGCTTCTCGCGCGTGCGCTTCAGCACGTTCGCCTGCACGTCGAACTCCTCGCGCGTGACGAGGTCGAGGCTCGCGAGCTGCGACTGCAGCACACCCTTGAAGTTCTGCTCGAGGTCGCGGCGCAGGGCCAGCATGCCCTCGGGTACGGAGCCGGCGAGGCGGCGGGCGAGGTCGTCGATGAGACGTGGATCGAATGCCATGGGAAGGGGATAGGGGATAGGGGATGGGGGATAGTGTAAGAGAAGAGGCGGTCGTCGGGCGCTCCGCGGTGAGGCGCACAGGGGGCTGGGGCGCTCCATCTTGGTGCGCTGCAATGGTGCGAGGGAGCCAGCTGGGCGGCCGCGGCGAGGCACTGCGGGGTTTTCGAGGCGTGGCACGGTTCCTGCAACGAGGGTTCGCACGCCGTGCCAACCCGCAGGGAGACCGACCCGATGAAGCTGATCACCGCCATCATCAAGCCGTTCAAGGTCGATGACGTGCGGCAGGCCATCGCCGACATCGGCGTGCAGGGCGTGACCGTCACCGAGGTGCAGGGCTTCGGCCGCCAGCGCGGTCACACCGAGATCTACCGCGGCGCCGAATATTCCGTCGACTTCCTGCCGAAGACCAAGGTCGAGATCGCCGTGGACGACACCATCGTCGACCAGGTGATCGAGGCGATCACCAACGTCGCGCGCACCGGCAAGATCGGCGACGGCAAGATCTTCGTCACCCAGATTGCCCAGGCCGTGCGCATCCGCACCGGCGAAACCGGCGCCGAGGCCCTGTAGCCGCGGCCACCCCGTGTCCAGTTTGTTCCGAGAGCACCAGGAGAGACCCACCGTGACCCGACCGAGAATCCCCGGCATCCTGCGCTACGCGCCGGCTCTGCTAGCACTGCTCGCCCCTGCCCTGGGGTTTGCCCAGGACGCCCCCGTGCCCGACAAGGGCGACACCGCCTGGATGCTCACCTCCACGGTGCTGGTGATCCTGATGACCATCCCGGGGCTCGCGCTGTTCTACGGCGGCATGTCCCGCTCGAAGAACGTGCTGTCCCTGCTGATGCAGGTGTTCATGATCTTCTGCCTGGTGTCGCTGCTGTGGGCCATCTACGGCTACAGCCTCGCGTTCACCGGCGGCAACGCCTTCATCGGCGGCTTCGACCGGCTGTTCATGCAGGGCATGACCACCAGCTCGCTGGCCGCCACGTTCAGCAAGGGCGTGTACATCCCGGAGTTCGTGTACTTCATCTTCCAACTCACCTTCGCGGCAATCACGCCGGCGCTGATCGTCGGCGCGTTCGCAGAGCGCATCAAGTTCGGCGCGGTACTGATGTTCACGGTGCTGTGGTTCACGTTCTCGTACCTGCCGATCGCGCACATGGTCTGGTTCTGGGCCGGCCCGGACGCGTACACCGACGCCGCCGCAGGCGCTGCGGCTGGCTCGACTGCGGGCTTCCTGTTCCAGAAGGGCGCGCTCGACTTTGCCGGTGGCACGGTGGTGCACATCAACGCCGGCATCGCTGGCCTGGTCGGCGCACTGATGCTCGGCAAGCGCATCGGCTACGGTTCCGCCTCGATGGCGCCGCACAACCTGCCGCTGGTGATGGTCGGCGCCTCGCTGCTGTGGGTGGGCTGGTTCGGCTTCAACGTCGGCTCGGCCCTCGAGGCCAACGGTTTCGCGGGCATGGTGTTCGCCAACACGATCCTCGCCACGGCCGCCGCTGCCCTGGCCTGGTCGTTCGCCGAGTGGATCCACCGCGGCACGCCCACCATGCTGGGCGCCGCCTCCGGTGCGGTCGCGGGCCTCGTCGCCATCACCCCGGCCTGCGGCTGGGTGGGCCCGATGGGTGCCATCGCGATCGGCCTGATCGCGGGCCTGGTGTGCCTGTGGGCGGTGAGCAGCCTGAAGCGCAAGCTCGGCTACGACGACTCGCTCGACGTGTTCGGCGTGCACTGCGTGGGCGGCATCATCGGCGCCCTGCTCACCGCGGTGTTCTGCTCGCCCGCGCTCGGCGGCACCGGCGTCTACGACTACGTGGCCAACGCCGTCGGCGAGTACTCGATGGGTACCCAGTTCAAGGCGCAGTTGTGGGGCGTGGTCGTGAGCCTGGTCTGGTCGGGCGTGGTCGCCGCGGTCTCCTTCAAGATCGTCGACCTGGTGATCGGCCTGCGCGTGGCCGAGGACGACGAGCGCCAGGGCCTCGACACCGCCTCGCACGGTGAGCGCGCCTATAGCTGACCGAGTCTGTGGGAGGCGACCGGTTCCTGGTTCGGTCGCCTTCTCCCCCGCTTGCGGGCGCTTCGGCGCCCGCTTTTTTTTGCCCGTAACCGCCCGGATGCGGAATCCGTCTCAGTTCGACGGCCAGCTGGAGCGCGATCCACGGCCAGGACGGCCGCGCCTGCTAGACTCCGGCGCATGGCTTTGGAGCGCGTCCGCATGAAACTGCCATTCATTCTCGTCACGCTGATGCTGGCCGCAGCCGCCTCGGCGGGTGATGTCTACAAGACCACTGACCAGCAGGGCCGTCCCGTGTACACGGACAAGCCGCCGACGCTGCCGGCGCAACGAATGCACGTGGAGTCCTCGACCACCGACGTCGTCGAGGCAAAGCAGCGCTACGAGGAGCAGATGAAGCGCCTCGGCGAGTCGGATCGGGCCGGCACGGAGGCGGCGGCACAGGCCGCGGACGAGCGCAGCGCGGCGGAGACGTCCGCCGGGGACCGCGCCAAACGCTGCCAGGACGCACGCGATCGTTACCAGTCCTACATGACCGCGCAAAAACTCTACGTGACGGACGATTCCGGCGGTGAGCGGCGCTACCTCTCCGCTGAAGAGATCGACACCGCGCGCGCCAACGCGAAGAAGATGATGGACGATTTCTGCGGCGGTCAGTGACGTGACGCTGGCCGTCGGCTTTGCCGGCCTCGGTGCCATGGGCCGCGGCATGGCGCGCAACCTGCATCACGCGGGCCTGCTGCGCGGCGTGTGGAACCGAACCAACGACCGAGCGGCGCTGCTTGCAGGTGAATTCGGCTGCACGGCGCCCCGGACCCCCGCCGAGCTCGCAGCCCTGTGTGACGTGGTGGTGCTCTGCGTGTCCGCCGACGCAGACGTTATTGAGGTCGTGGACGCCATGCAGCCGGGGCTGCGTCCCGGCTCGATCGTCATCGACTGCTCCACCGTGAGTGCCGATACCGCTCGCACGGCTGCGACCCGCCTTGCGGAGTGCAGCGTGGATTTTCTCGACGCGCCGGTCAGCGGTGGCGTGGAAGGCGCGCGCGACGGCACGCTCGCGATCATGGTCGGCGGCACGCAGCCGGCGTTCGAGCGAGCTGGGCCCGTGCTCGGTGCCATGGGCCGCACCGTGACCCACTTCGGCCCGAGCGGCGCCGGGCAAGCGGCCAAGGCCACCAACCAGATCATGTGCGCCGGCATCATCCAGGCGGTGGCCGAGGCGATGGCCTTCGCCAAGGCCGAGGGACTGCCGCTCGAGGCGTTGATCGAGACGCTCGGCAAGGGCGCGGGCTCGAGCTGGTACTTCGTGCACCGCGCGCCGAACATGGTGCGCAACGCCTATCCGCCAGGCTTCCGCGTCCGGCTGCACGACAAGGACCTGCGCATCTGCCACGACATGGCCGCGCGGCACGGCGTGCAGCTGCCCGTGGTCGAGACCACCCTGCTGCACTACAAGAAGCTCATAGAACAGGGCCACGGGGACGAGGACATCTCGACGATCTTCCGGCTCAAGGACGCGTTGTTCGCGTCGCAGCCGCCTGCCGGCAAGACCTGATCGTCCCGCCGCCACGCGGGGTCGGTGAACCCCCGAGGGTGACAGTCCAGAGTGGTCCGGCGGACAATGCCGCCCCGGCGCGCACGCTTGCGTGTGCCGCCACCGCGCTACGGCAACTGCGAGGCGGACACTGAGTGGCCAAGCCAACGGACGACATCGGCGAATCGACCATCACCCTCCCGACCGAGGAGGGCCTGGCGGACAAGCGCTTCTACACACGACTCGGCGCCGTGCTGTTGCTCGCGGCGCTCGGCTACATCGTCTGGCGCATCGTCACGCCGCTGTGGCAGCCGCTTGCCTGGGCGCTGCTGCTCGGGTCGCTGCTCGCGCCGTTCAACCTGCGCCTCGCCAACCGCCTCGGCGGGCGCACGCGGCTGGCAAGCTCCATCACGTTGCTGCTCACGGTGCTGCTGTTCATCCTGCCGGTCGTCGCGATGGCCGGCGCGGTGGCCGCCCAGGCCGCGCAGCTGCTGCGCAAGCTCGAGCCGCAGATGCAAAGCATGGGACAGCAGGGGCTGTCGATCGATCTCGGGAACCTGCCGTGGCTGGAAAGGCCGCTGGCCTGGATCGATGCCAATACGACGATCTCGCTTGCCCAGCTGCAGGGCTGGCTGCTCGAGGGGTCGAAGCGCCTGCTCGAATCGCTGATGTCGTCCGGTGGCACGTTCGTCATGGGGGCACTCGGCACGGCCGTGAGCTTCATGCTGATGCTGTTCGTGCTGTTCTTCGTGCTGCGCGACGGCCCGGCGCTGGCGCAGAAAGTGGTGCGGATGCTGCCGATCGAAGGCCGTCGTCGCACACGCCTCTGGGAGCACCTGGTGGACGTCACGCGGGCGGTGTTCCTCGGCATCGGCCTCACGGCGATCGTGCAGGGCATGCTGGTCGGCGTCGGCTTCCTCATCGCCGGGCTGCCCTCGCCGCTGGTGTTCGGCGTGGTCGCGGCGCTGGTGGCCCTGATCCCGATGGTCGGCTCGGCGCTGGTCTGGGTGCCGGGCGCACTGTTCCTGGCCGCCCAGGGCGAGTACGGCTACGCCATCTTCCTCGCCGCCTGGGGTGCGATCGTGGTCGGCATGGTGGACAATTTCCTGCGCCCGATGCTGATCTCGGGCCGCGCCGACGTGCCGACCCTCGCCGTGTTCGTCGGCGTCATGGGCGGCCTCGCCGCCTTCGGCTTCATCGGCCTGTTCGTCGGCCCGATCGTGCTCGGGATGCTGGTCGCACTGTTCCGCTACCAGAGCGAGGATCTCGACGCGGCGCGGGGCCGCGGCTGACCCAACCAAAGCTGGAGACCGCCTTGTCCAAGCCGCTACGCATCGCCACCCGCCGCAGCCAGCTCGCACTCTGGCAGGCCGAGCACGTCGCCGCGCTGCTGCGCGCCGCTCATCCGCAGCTGCCTGTCGAGCTGGTGCCGATGAGCACGCAGGGCGACCGGGTGCAGGACCGCGCGCTCGCCGAGGTCGGCGGCAAGGGATTGTTCGTCAAGGAACTCGAAGTGGCGATGCAGGAAGGCCGCGCCGAGATCGCCGTGCACTCCATGAAGGACGTGCCGAGCGAGCTGCCGCCGGGCTTCTGCATCACTGCGGTGCTGCCGCGGGCCAATCCGCACGATGCGTTCCTGTCGCTGCGGCACAAATGCTTCGCGGACCTGCCGGCCGGCGCGCGCGTCGGCACCTCGAGCCCGCGCCGCCAGGCCCAGCTGCGCCATGCCCGGCCGGACCTCAGGCTCGAGCTGCTGCGCGGCAACGTCGACACGCGCCTGCGCCGGCTCGAGGAAGGCCACCTCGACGCGATCCTGCTCGCCTGCGCCGGGCTCGAGCGGCTTGGCCTCGGCGCACGCATCACGGAGGTGCTGGACCTCGACCTGACGCTGCCGGCCGTGGGCCAGGGCGTGATCGGCATCGAGTGTCGCGCGGACGATGCCGACAGCCGCGCCGCGCTGGCCGCGCTGCATCACGAGGAGTCGTTCGTGCGGCTGCGTGCCGAGCGTGCCTTCGCCCGGGCGCTCGAGGGCAGCTGCCACTCGCCGATCGCAGCACATGCCGTGCTCGACGGCAGCACAGTCACGGTGCACGGCTTCGTCGGTTCGCCCGATGGCGGCGAGGTGTACCGCGACCTCGAGCGCGGGCCCGCGGCCGACACCGAACTGCTCGGCCGTCGCCTCGCGGAGCGCATGAAAGCCGCCGGTGCCGGTGCGCTGCTCGAGCGCCTGCGGCAAGAGGCGGCCGCCGCGCCGTGACCGCACCGCTCGATGGGCGGGTCGTGGTCGTGACGCGACCCGCGGCCCAGGCCGCGCGGTTCGCCGCAATGGTCGCCGCCGATGGCGCCACGCCACTCATGTTGCCCACGATCGAGATCGAGCCCATCGAACTCGATGCGGCCGCTCGCGCCGCACTTGCCCCCGACACCTTCGACTGGACCATCTACACCAGCGCCAACGCGGTCGAGTCGTCGCTGCGGCAGCTGCCTCGCCCGACGCGCTCGAAGATCGCCGCGGTCGGACGCGGCACGGCACGCGCCCTCGCCGCACAGGGTCTAGCGATCGAGGCGATCCCGGCCACGACCGCTGACTCCGAAGGACTGCTGGCGCTCGACTGCTTCGCCGACCTGCGCGGCCAGCGCGTCCTGATCCTCAAGGGTCGCGGCGGTCGTCCGCTGCTGCGCGAGGAACTGGCGCGGCGTGGGGCCGACGTGGTCCCGGCCGATGTCTACCTGCGACGGCCGGCGACGGTCGATCCGTCCACACTGCAGGCCCTGCGCACCGCGTGCGATGCCGGCACCGCCATCGTCACGGCGACCAGCGCCGAAGTACTTGCAGGTTTACTGCAACTGGCGCCGGACGACGCGAATCCGCGACTGCGCGACGCCCCGCTGCTGGTGCCGGGGCCGCGGGTTGCGGCCGCGGCGCGCGAACACGGCTGGCGCGGCCGCATCGTCGCGGCGGCCAGCGCCGAGGACGCCGCCATGGCGGAAGCACTGCGGGATTCCCTCAGCCACGGGAGCCACCCCGGCGCCGCGTGATACGATCCGGCCGCGCGCCATTCACGCGCGTCCCGACGCCGATGTCCGCCGAACTCGAATCGCTGTCCACCGACCTCCAGTCCCGTCGCCCGGGCCGCGGCGTCAGCCCGATGCTCGTGGCGCTGGCCGTGCTCGGCCTGCTGCTCGCCCTCTACGCCCACTGGCGCTTCGGCCAGGTGGACAAGCGCCAGGACCGGATGCGGCAGCAGATCACACAGTTGCGGGAGGTGCAGGGCCAGATCGACGCGCGGACCGCGACGCTGGCCGCCGACCTCGAATCCAGCCGTGCCACGTGGCGCAGCGAGTTGCGTGGCCTGCGCGAGGTACCGGCACAGGTGGCCGAACTGGGCGCGAGCGTCGAGGAATTGCGGGCCCGCAGCGAGTCGCCGCAGCGCGCCTGGGTGCGAGCCGAAGCGCTGTACCTGCTGCAGCTCGGCGAGCGACGGCTCGACTTCGAGCGCGACGTACCGACCGCGCTCGTTGCGATGGATACAGCCGATGCGCGCCTCGCGTCCCTGAACGACCCGGCCCTGCGCGACGTCCGCACCCGACTCGGGCAGGAGATCAACGCCCTGCGCACGGTGCAACTGCCGGACATCGCCGACGTGCTCGCCCGCATCGGCCAGCTCGAGGATGCGGTGCCGACGCTGCCGGTGATCGGCATGCCGGTCTCGGAGGTGAAGCGCAACAAGCCCGAGGCCGACGAGCGCAGCCGGCTGGCGCGCGCGTGGCAGCGCATCCGGCAGGCGCTGCGCGACCTCGTGTCGCTGCGGCGCATCGAGCCGGCCACCGCGCGGCTGGTCACGCAGGAAGAAGAGTCGCTGCGACGCCAGCACCTCGAGTTGCTGCTGTTCGGCGCGCGCGTGGCCGCCATGCAGCCCGACGGCGTCGCCTTTGCGCAGTCGCTGCGGGCCGCGAACCTCTGGCTGACGCAGTACTTTGATCCCGCGAGCCCGCCGGTCGAGGCCGCGGTCGCCGAGATTGCGGCACTTGAGGCCACCAACATCGAGCCACCACTGCCGCCGGTCGGTGAGGCGAGGCGCCTGCTGCAGGGCGTCATCCGCGGCAGCACTCCTGCGCCATGAAGGCGGCGGCAGTCGTCGCGCTGGTCCTGGTCGTCGGCAGCCTGCTGGCGCACCTGCTGCTCATCGACCC
>Ga0209254_10003252_pt1 | contig 14840 bp, 12 predicted proteins | sample FrelakmetDIP11DI_FD_187148 | JGI IMG/M metagenome (GOLD analysis project Ga0209254, IMG submission 187148) | Freshwater lake sediment microbial communities from the University of Notre Dame, USA, for methane emissions studies - DIP11 DI (SPAdes)... | ecosystem: Environmental > Aquatic >...
CGATCCGGGCGGAGATCTTCTCCAGCGAGGGACGCAGGATGCCGGAGAACCCCACCATCGCTCGGGATCGGTCCGAGGCCATGTGCCAGGTGCCGATGAGCGGCACGTCCGCGGCCCAGACCGCCAGGATGCTCAGGCTGGGCGACTCCGGCTGATGGACGTGGACGAGGTCGAACTCGCCGTTGGCGAGCCAGCGTCGGACCCGTCCCGCGGCGACGGGTCCGAAGGTGAGGCGGGCCACCGATCCGTTGTACGGCAGCGCGACCGGTCGCCCGCCCCAGATGACGCCGTCGGGCAGGGCGTCCTCGTCCTCGGCCGGCGCCAGGATCGAGGCCTCGTGCCCGCGTGCCCTCAGCTCGGCGGCGAAGTCGCGGATATGAGTCTGCACTCCCCCCATGGCCGTCCACGAGTAGGGGGAGACCAGCCCGACGCGCAACCCGCTCATCGGGGCGTCAGGTCGGCGGTGAAGACACGCTGCAGCATGTGCCAGTCCTGCGGGTGCTCCCGGATTCGCGCAGCGAACACGTCCGCAAGCCGCTGGGTCATCAGCCGGACCGCGTCGGTCCCGGTGCCGTCCGGCACCTCGATCGGCTCGTCGAAGCGCATCACCACGGTGTGGTTGGGGCTGCGTCCCTCGTACCAGGTCGAGACGGGTATCAGCGGGGCCCCCGTGCGCAGGGCCAGGGCGGCCGGACCGGCAGGCATCGTGGCCCGTTCGCCGAGCAGCGTCACCGGCACGCCGCTGACGGTGAGGTCCCGATCGGCCAGCAGCGGCACGAAGTCGTTGCGGCGCACCGCCTTCTCCAACCGGCCGAGGACGTCATCCTCGCCCTGAAGCGGGTAGATCGTCATGCCTAGGCCCTCGCGGAAGGCCAGGAACTGCTCGTAGACGGCTTCGGGCTTGAGTCGTTCCGCGACCGTCGTGACCGGCACCCCACTGCCGACGACGAACGCGCCGGCGTGGTCCCAGTTGCCCATGTGTGGCAGGGCGCCGACGGCGCCGCCGCCAGCAGCGACGGCGTCGGTGAGGATCTCCATGTTGACCGCGCGGAGCGTCCCCATGGTCCGGTCGGTGTCCCAGTCCGGGAGCCGGAATGCGTCGCACCAGTAGCGCATGTACGACCGCAGCCCGTCGCGGGTGAGCTCGTCGAGCGCGGGCGCGTCGTGAGGGTCGTCGACCACCCGCGCGAGGTTTGCCCGCAGCCGCTGGGCCCCCTTGGTGCGCCGCGTCCAGACGAGGTCGGCGATGCGGTCGAACGTCGGGTAGGCAACTGCGTCCGGCATCAGCCGAACGGTGCGCCAGCCACCGCGGTAGGCCAGCACCGCTGCCGCGTCCGTCCAGCGCACCACCTCAGCCCTCGGCCGCCGGAGAGCGGGCCGGCGTGAGCTGCCGACGGACCACGACGAAGCGCTGCACGGTCGTCACCGCGGATGCCACTGCGAGCAGGCCCATGGCCACCACGAGCAGCGACGAGCTCAAGCCTAGGCCGACGAGGCCGGCAGCGACGAGCACGACGACGAGCCGCTCGGGGCGCTCGGCCAGCCCCACCGCCGCCTGTGCGCCGAGCCCCTCGGCGCGGGCGCGGGTGTAGGACACCAGCTGTCCGAGCGCGAGGCAGGCAACGGTCAGACCCACGCCCCACAGCTCGTCGCGACGGGCGAACCACAGCGTGAGCCCGGCGAAGATGGCGGCGTCGGCCACCCGGTCGAGCACCGAGTCGAGAAAGGCCCCCCACGCGCTGGTCTGGCCGGACAGGCGCGCCATCGTCCCGTCCAGCATGTCGGCCAGGGCGAGAAGAGCGATGAGCAGGCTCCCCGCGAGCAGGTACCCCGCAGGGTAGAGAAGCAGGGCTGCCAGAACCACTCCGGTGGTGCCGATGACCGTCACGCTGTCCGGACCGAGCCCAAGGCGCAGCAGATGACGCGCAACCGGGTCGATGATCCTGGCCACGACCGGGCGCAGGCGGCTGCCGAGCACAACAACCGATGCTATCGGCGCGCCGGCCGAGCACACGACGGCGACGCCAGGTCCTTTGCCCACGTGTGGTGGGATACGTCAACAGCATTGGCGGTGCTCTCCCCATGCAGGGTCGGGCGCCGCGCGACACACCAGGCGTCGCGGGACATACCAGGCGTCGCGCGACACGAACGGAGAGCTCATGGCAGCAGATCGTCCCGGTACGCACTCCAGCTCCGTGCTGTCCGCCGGGTCCCCGGACGAGGTCCGCAACGTGGTCCTGGTCGGGCACACGGGTGCCGGCAAGACGACACTCGTCGAGGCCCTGCTCGCGGGTACCGGGACGATAGGACGCGTTGGGCGGGTCGAGGACGGCACGACCACCACCGACTTCGAGGAAGCCGAGATCAAGCAGCAGCGTTCGGTGTCGCTGGCGGTGGCTCCGATAACGGTGAAGGGAACCAAGGTCAACCTGCTGGACACGCCGGGGTACGCCGACTACGTCGGGGAGTTGCGGGCCGGGCTTCGCGCCGCGGACTGCGCGCTGTTCGTCGTCTCGGCAGCCGACGGGATCGACGGGACCACCCAGGCGCTGTGGGACGAGTGCGCAGCCGTCGCCATGCCTCGCGCCGTGGTCATCACCAAGCTGGATCACCAACGCGCCGACACCGATGCCACGATCGCGGCCTGCCAGCAGGCCTTCGGCGACAGGGTGCTGCCCGCCTACCTTCCCATCTCGTCGGACGGGGAGGTGTCCGGGCTGCTGGCATTGCTGTCCCAGCAGGCGTTCGACCACACCAGCGGTTCACTGGCCCAGCGGGAGCCGTCCGATCCCGAGCGCGAGCGGATCGAGCAGGCGCGTCCGGCGCTGCTGGAGGCGATCATCGAGGAGTCCGAGGACGAGAACCTCATGGACCGGTACCTGTCCGGTGAGGAGGTGGCGCTGGAGGTGCTCGTGGACGACCTGGAGAAGGCCGTCGCCCGCGCGTCCTTCCACCCAGTCATCCCCGTCTGCTCGTCGACCGGCGTCGGTGTCGCCGAGCTGCTGGAGGTGATCACCAGCGCCTTCCCGTCCCCGTTCGAGCACCCGATGCCCGAGGCGACACGCCTGGACGGGACCGAGGTGCACAACCTCGCGGTGGATGCCGATGGGCCGCTGGTCGCCGAGGTGGTCAAGACCACCTCCGACCCCTACGTTGGCCGGATCAGCCTGGTGAGGGTCTTCTCTGGGACCCTGCGCCCGGACACTGTGGTGCATGTGTCGGGGCACCCCACGAGTTTCGGCGGCGGGGATGGCGGGCATGCCGACCATGACGAGGACGAGCGCATCGGGGCACTGTCATCCCCGCTGGGCAAGACGCTTCGCACCGTCGGGGAGTGCGTGGCCGGCGACATCTGCGCCGTGGCCAAGCTCTCCCGTGCCGAGACCGGCGACACCCTGTCGGACAAGGACTCCCCCGTCGTCCTGCGGCCCTGGGGGCTGCCTGAACCGCAGCTGCCGATCGCCATCGTCGCCCACGCCAAGGCCGACGAGGACAAGCTGTCCGGGGCGCTGGCCCGGCTGGTGGCCGAGGACCCCACGATGCGGGTGGAGAACAACCCCGAGACGCACCAGCTCGTCCTGTGGACGATGGGTGAGGCGCATGCCGACGTCTTGCTGGACAAGCTCTCCTCTCGCTACGGCGTGGCAGTCGACACGGTCCCGCTGCGCGTCCCGCTGCGGGAGACCTTCGCGGGCTCGACGACCGCCCGTGGGCGCCACGTCAAGCAGAGTGGAGGGCACGGCCAGTTCGGCATCTGCGAGATCGAGGTCGAGCCGCTGCCCGAGGGCTCCGGCATCGAGTTCGTCGACAAGGTTGTCGGCGGATCCGTCCCCCGGCAGTTCATCCCGTCCGTCGAGAAGGGCATGCGTGCCCAGGCCGAGAAGGGAGTAGCGGCGGGCTACCCCATGGTCGACTTCCGGGTGACCCTCGTGGACGGCAAGGCCCACAGCGTCGACTCCTCGGACATGGCCTTCCAGACCGCGGGGGCGCTTGCCCTGAAGGAAGCCGCCGACTCGGCCGGCATCTCGCTGCTCGAGCCGGTGGACGACGTGTCGGTGCTCATCAGCGACGACTACCTGGGGGCCATCATGGGTGACCTCTCCTCGCGCCGGGGACGCCTTCAGGGCACCGAGCCGATCGGGTCGGGACGCACCATCGTTCGAGCGCAGGTGCCACAGGTGGAGATCGTTCGCTACGCGATCGACCTACGGTCGATGTCGCACGGCACCGGGACCTTCACCCGTCGGTTCAGCCACTACGAGGCGATGCCGGCCCACCTGGCGTCCAGGGCGATCGAGGAGGCCTCTGCAGGCGACTGAGCCCGCGAGGCGCCCGTCCCGTCCTCGCCCCCCGCGTCCTCTGCGCGTCACCGCGCGCTGCGCACCGGTGATCGCGGCAAGGCACTGGGAGGAGGGGGCCGTCGGCGGCGCCGAGGTCCGGGTCCCGCCGAGGGTCGGATGGCGCTAGGGGTGGCTCTGGCTCGTGGGCCAGGCAGCCGCCAGCAGGTCCCGGGTCTCACCGAGAAGCTGCGGGATGATCTTGGTGTGGGATATCACTGTGATGAAGTTGGCGTCGCCCCGCCAGCGCGGCACGAGGTGCTGATGGAGATGCTCTGACAGCGACCCGCCGGCGACCCCGCCGAGGTTGAGCCCGACGTTGAAGCCGTGCGGGGACGACACGGAGCGCACCGCACGGATCGCCTGCTGGGTGATCCGGGTGATCTCGGCGGCCTCGGGGTCGGTGAGGTCCTCGAGGTTGGCCACATGCCGGTAGGGCACCACCATGAGATGGCCGGGGTTGTAGGGGTGGAGGTTGAGCACCGCGTACACGTGCTCGCCCCGGGTGAGCACCAGGCCCTCCCGGTCGTCCAGGGTGGGGATACGGCAGAAAGGGCACCCACCCTCGCCGCCGTCGGCGGCAGCCTCCGCCTTGATGTAGGCCAACCGGTGCGGGGTCCACAGCCGCGCCAGCCTGTCCGGGACGGCCGCACCGTCCTGACCGACGAACTCGGTCTCGGTCCCCTCGGTACCCGCGCCGCCGGTCTGGCCGGGCCCGCCGATCATGCCGCCCCGGCGGTGGCTGCGGCGACGATCTCGGCGACCGCGTCGTCGACGGGGATAGCGTTGTTCTGCGTGCCGTCTCGATAGCGGAACGACACCGCTCCCGCTGCGACGTCGGCGTCACCAGCGAGCAGCATGAACGGCACCTTGGAGCGCTGGGCGTTGCGGATCTTCTTCTGCATCCGGTCGTCGGAGGTGTCCACCTCCACCCGGACCCCGGACCGGCGGAGCCTGAGGGCGATGTCCTCGAGGTAGCCGACGTGGGCGTCGGTGATCGGGATCCCGACCACCTGCACCGGGGCGAGCCAGGCGGGGAAGGCGCCGGCGTAGTGCTCGAGCAGGATGGCGAAGAACCGCTCCACGGATCCGAACAGCGCCCGATGGATGACGTAAGGACGCTGCCGCGACCCGTCCGCGGCCTGGTACTCCAGGTCGAAGCGCTCCGGCAGCTGGAGGTCCACCTGCAGGGTCGACAGCTGCCAGCGTCGTCCGATGGCGTCGGCCACGTGGACGTCGATCTTGGGTGCGTAGAACGCGCCCTCACCCTCCGCGACCACGTACTCCAGTCCCGACCGGTCCAACGCCTCACGCAGCGAGGCTTCGGCCAGGTCCCACTGCTCCGGCTCTCCGACGAACTCGTCGGGACGGGTGGACAGCTCGGCGCTGAAGTCGGTGAGGCCGTAGTCGCGCAGCAGCCCGACCACGAACTCCAGCAGCGAGGCCAGCTCGTCTGCCAGCTGCTCGGGAGCGCAGAAGATGTGGGAGTCGTCTTGGGTGAACCCCCGGGCGCGGGTCAGCCCGTGCACCACCCCGGACTTCTCGTACCGGTAGACGGTGCCGAACTCGAAGAGCCGCATCGGCAGCTCGCGGTAGGACCGTCCGCGGGAGGAGTAGATGAGCATGTGCATGGGGCAGTTCATCGGCTTGAGGTAGTACTCCGTGCCGCCGTCGAGCTCCATCGGCGGGTACATGCCCTCGGCGTACCACTGCAGGTGCCCGGAGATCTCGAACAGCCCAGCCTTGGTCAGGTGCGGCGTCTGGACGAACTGGTACCCGGCGGCCTCGTGACGCCGTCGCGAGTAGTCCTCCATGACTGTGCGGACGACGCCCCCTCTCGGGTGCCACACGGCCAGGCCTGACCCGATCTGCTCCGGGAACGAGAACAGGTCGAGCTCGGCACCGAGCTTGCGGTGGTCCCGCTTCTCCGCCTCGGCCAAGAAGTCCAGATGCGCCTTCAGCGCCTCCTTGGACTCCCACGCGGTCCCGTAGATGCGCTGCAGCTGGGGGTTGTGCTCCGAGCCGCGCCAGTAGGCCGCGGCGACCCTGGTCAGCTTGAACGCCGGGATCTCCCGCGTGGTGGGCAGGTGTGGGCCCCGGCAGAGGTCCTTCCACGCCGGCGACCCGTCCCGGTGCAGGTTGTCGTAGATCGTGAGCTCACCACCGCCGACCTCTGCCGAGGCGCCCTCAGCGGCCTCGACAGCGGCCCCCTTGAGCCCGATCAGCTCCAGCTTGTACCTCTCGTCTGCCAGCTCGGCCCGCGCCTGCTCATCGCTGACGACCCGCCGGAGGAAGGGCTGCCCTTCCTTGACTATCGCCCGCATCCGGGCGGTGATCGCCTCGAGGTCGTCGGGGGTGAAGTGCCGGTCGACGTCGAAGTCGTAGTAGAACCCGTCCTTGATCGGCGGCCCGATCCCCAGGCGGGCCCCAGGAAACAGCTCCTGGACGGCCTGGGCCAGGACGTGCGCGGTCGAGTGTCGCAGCACGGCCCGCCCGTCCGGGGAGTCCAGCGCCACCGGCTCGACGACGTCACCGGAGCAGACCGGGTGAGTCAGGTCGACCAGCGCACCGTTCACCCTGGCGAGCACCGCGCGAGTCCCGGCTTCAGCGAGTGCCTGGCCGGCCGTGGTGCCGTCCGGGAGGGTGACGTCACGGTCGTCGACGGTCAGTGTCAGGTCGGGCACGGTGTCTCTCCGGTTCGTCTGTGCCGCTCGGCGAGCGAGTCGTGGAGGTACTCGGGTACGCCTGGGTGGCGCCATCGCAGTCGAGCAGGGTCAGCATGGACCCTCCAGTGTGAACGACGCGGCAGCGGCCCCGGCAGCAAGCCAGGTGGCCTCGAGCCGAGCCGTCCCGTCCGAGCACGACAGAGTGTCCGCGCTGACGTCCGTGACGTCGATGGTGCCCTGAGGAGTGTCCCACGCACCGATGGAGTTCGGCCATCGGGCCCGGGAGCTGCCCCGGCACGACACCGTCGGTCCGCGGTGTGTCGGTCCGCAGTGCCGGGCAGCACGCCCACTGGCCCTACGACGCTCGCGCCGGCCCGGTCATAGGGTGAACGAGTGGGCGCGCCGGTGGGTCTGACCGCCGCCGAGGTTGCCGAGCGCGTCGCCGCGGGTGAGGTCAACCGGCTCCCTCATGGCACCTCACGCACGGTCGGGCAGATCATCCGGGCAAACACCCTGACCCTGTTCAACCTCATCATCGCGACGATGGCGGCCCTCGTCCTGGTCTTCGGAGACTGGCGCGACTCGCTGTTCGTCGTGGCGATCGTGGTCAACACCGGTATCGGGATCGTCCAGGAGCTGCGGGCGAAGGCGACGCTGGAGCGGCTGTCGGTGGTGGGTGAGGCCCATCCCCGGGTGCTTCGCGACGGCGTCGCGGTCGATCTCCCGATGGAGCAGGTCGTGGTGGACGACGTCGTGCTCGCCGGTCCCGGCGACAAGGTCGTCGTGGACGGCGTCGTCGTCCAGGCAACCTGGCTGGAGGTGGACGAGTCCCTGCTCACCGGTGAGGCCGACCCGGTGGGCAAGCGGCCCGGCGACCCGGTCCTCTCAGGCTCCTACGTCGTGGCCGGGTCCGGGACCTACCGAGCCACCCGGGTCGGCTCGGCCGCCTACGCCGCTGACCTTGCCGAGCAGGCCCGCCGCTTCACCCTGGTCAGTTCGGACCTTCGTACCGGCATCAACCGCATCCTCACCGTGATGGGCTTCGTCGTGGTACCGGTGGGTCTGCTGCTCATCGTCAGCCAGCTCCGCAACGCCGAGTCGTTCTCCGCCGCGGTCACCGGCGCGGTCGCCGGAACGGTGACGATGATTCCCGAGGGCCTGGTCCTGCTGACCAGCATCGCCTTCGCGGTGGGCGTCATCCGCCTGGGACAGCGCAACGTGTTGGTGCAGGAGCTGCCGGCCATCGAGGGACTCGCCCGAGCCGACGTGATGTGCCTGGACAAGACGGGCACGATCACCGAGCCAGGGATGACTGTCCAGGAGGTCACGGTGCTCGACCCCGGCGCACCGGTGGACGAGGTGCTGGGCGCCCTCGGCGCTGCTGAGGAGCGGCCCAACCCGAGCCTGGCTGCCATCGCCGCCTCCCGTCCTCCCCCCGACGGGTGGGTCCCGCAGGCGTCGGTGCCGTTCTCGTCGGCACGCAAGTGGAGCGGGGTGCGCTACGCCGGCCGTGGCACCTGGGTGCTTGGGGCGCCGGAGGTGCTGCTCGCCGAGGACGACCCGATCCTCACCGAGGTGCGGGCACGCGCGGACCAGGGGCTCCGGGTCCTGCTGCTCGCTCGAGCCGGTGGCCGGCTGGCTGACGCCGAGGACCGGGGGCCGCTCGATCCGGTAGCCCTGGTGGTCATCCGCCAGCGCATCAAGCCGGACGCCGCTGCCACGCTGCGCTACTTCCGTGACCAGGACGTGGCCGTGAAGGTGCTCAGCGGGGACAGCCCGCAGACGGTCAGTGCTGTCATGCGTGCCCTGGACGTCCCGGGGGTCGGTGAGGGGATGGACGCTCGCGCGCTCCCGACGGAGCTGGACGCGCTCGCCGAGGTAATGGACCGGGAGACCGCGTTCGGTCGGGTCAGCCCGCACCAGAAGCAGACCATGGTGCGTGCCCTGCAGTCGCGTGGTCACACCGTGGCCATGACCGGCGACGGGGTCAACGATGTGCTGGCCCTCAAGGACGCCGACATCGGCGTGGCGATGGCCTCCGGCAGCGACGCATCCAAGGGTGTCGCCCAGATCGTGCTGGTCGACAACCGCTTCGAGCAGCTCCCCGCTGTGGTGGCCGAGGGCCGGCGGGTGGTCAACAACATCGAGCGGGTGGCGGGCCTGTTCCTGACCAAGACCGCCTACGCCACGGTGATCTCGCTGCTCTCGGGGGTGGTCGGGCTGCCGTTCCCGTTCCTCCCCCGCCACCTGACGGTGATCTCGGCGCTCACCATCGGCATCCCCGGCTTCTTCCTTGCGCTGGGTCCCAACCGCGAGCGCTACCGACCCGGCTTCGTCGGGAGGGTGGCACGCTTCGCGATCCCGGCGGGCACGGTGGCTGCCCTGGCGTCCTTCCTCACCTACGCGGTATCGCTGACCCTCACAGACAGCACCCGCGCCGAGGCCCAGACCCTGGCGTCCATCGTCTTGTTCGTCGTGGTCCTCTGGGTGGTGATCCTGGTCGCGCAGCCACTCAACCCCGTACGAGTGGCGTTGGTCGCGGCGATGGCAGCCGGCTTCGTCCTGGTGCTGGTCGTCCCTTTCACGCGGGAGTTCTTCGCCTTCACCCTGCCCGAGGCGATCGATGTCGTCATCGCGGTGGGCCTGGCACTGGTGGCCGTGGGGATGCTGCAGCTCGTCCTCGGCCTGGTCGGGTCACGGCCCAGGCTGAGCTTCGCGCGCTAGGTGTGGGCGATACTGGGTTCGAACCAGTGACCTCCTCGGTGTGAACGAGGCGCTCTCCCACTGAGCTAATCGCCCGTCAGCGGATTGGCAGGATATCTGACGTCGACCCGGCTGACGGCGCACGGGCAGGTGACCGCAACCCGTCACTGAGTGACGTGGTCGAGGATCCATTGGCCGACCGGCCCTGGGAAGCCGTGGGAGCGCCAGTAGACGACGACGGCGACGACCACGACCGCAGCAACACCCATCGCGATCAGCTGGTTGCGGCGACGCACCTCGGGGTTGAGCGCGCGGTCGCGTGCGGCCACGGCACGCACCTTCGTCCACTCCAGCGACCGCCTTGCCCAGGTGAACTCGCTGCCGAGAATCACCAGGCCCAGCAGGATCGTCGCCCATCCAGGCCCGGGAAGGGCGAGCATCGCCAGACCGGCAGCCAGGACGACGCCCCCGACGGAGAGCACCCCGATCCGCCAAGACAGGTCGAACAGCGGGTTCAACCGCAGGCTGCGCCGGAACTCTCGGTAGCGAGCCGCGGGCCCCCGCCGTTCAGACTCGTCCGCTCGCTGCTGACCGCCACGTTCAGGCCGGGGCGCGTCGCATGCGTCCAGGTCCGCAGCCATACCAACAGCGTAGGCCGAATCGGGGATGTTTACCGCCGCCGCCGAACGGGAACATCTCAACTGTCCGTCCCCTCAGGAGGTAATCGTGAACACCCCAGCCGTGCGCAGCAGCCTCGGCCTGACACTCGTCGCCGACATCCCGCTGCCGATGATCGCGCACCTGGAGTATCGAGCCGACGACCCGTACGCGGTTGCCGCGGCGTTCGACACCGGCGAAGACGAGCCGGTGCGCTGGGTGTTCGCCCGCGACCTTCTGGACGAGGGGCTGGTGAACCCGGCCGGTGACGGAGACGTGCGGGTGGTCCCTGGGCGCAACGACTGGGGTGAGCACACCGTCGCCCTTCAGCTGACCTCCCCCGACGGCGTGGCCGTTCTCGAGGCCTCGGCAGAGGACGTCCTAGCCTTCCTGGAGCAGAGCTACGCCCTGGTCCCACCCGGCACCGAGTCCGAGCACTGCGACCTCGACGCCGCACTGGCGATGCTGCTCGGCGCCTGAGCCGCCACCGCGTACCCTCACGTTCCCGTGAGCCGCGACCACCCCGTCCCCGCCAGCTGGCCCGGTGTCGAGCTGTGGTGCGACCTGATGTGCCCGGACTGTGCCGGCATCCTGGACGACCTGGAACGGCTGCAGGCTCGAGCGGAGGTCCGCTTCCGCCACTTCCCCCAGGTCTCGCACACGTGGGCCGTCCCGGCCGCGCAAGTGGCCGAGGAGGCCAGGGTTCAGGGCATGCTGTGGCCGGTCGTGCGGGCGATCCTCGCCACGAACGCCGAGATCCGGTCCGCGGACGACCTCGTCGCGACAGCCGAGCGAGGGGGCATCGGTCGGGTGGCGGTTCGCCGTGCCCTGGGTGACGGACGGCACGCCGGATCAGTGGCACGCGACTACCGTGACGGGCGGGTCATGGGGGTCACCGGTACTCCGACGATCGTCGTCCAGGGTCCCGGCGGCCCAGTGATCCTCGATGGCGGACGGTCACAGGACGGTCTCCTGCCGGCCGCCGAAGCGCTGATCGAGGCGTTCGGTGTGGGTCACCCTGGACTGCTCACGGGTCAGGATCGGCCTCGCAGCATTCGGTGAACACCCGCTGCACGTCCTGGGTGACGGGCCCGATGGGGATCTCGGCGCGGTCCACCATCGCGATCGGCTGGACGTCGCGCGTCGAGCTGGTGAGAAAGGCCTCGGACGCCTTCCGCAGCGCATCGGCATCCAGGTCCGCCTCCCGCGCGTCGGTCCACTCCAGCACCAGCTGACGAGTGATTCCCGCGAGGCACCCCGAGGACAGCGCTGGGGTGAGCGCCTGGCCGTCGACCACCACGAACACGTTGCTTCCGGTGCCCTCGCACAGTCTCCCGCGGGTGTTGAGCATGATCGCCTCGCTCGCGCCGCGCTCATGGGCCCACGCCAACGCCACCACGTTGTCGGCGTACGACGTCGTCTTCAGGCCGACCAGCGGTCCCCGCTCGTTTCGCGGCCACGGGGCGATCGCCACCGCGGCGCCTGAGGCCCACGCAGTGGCCGGCGAGGCGGCCACCACGAGCGTCGGCAAGGTGTCCGACCGATCGCTGCCGAGCGGGCCCCGACCGGCGCTGTAGGTGATGCGCAGCCGCCACACCTCGTCGTGCGGGCAGGCGCTCAGCACTGCCTCACACGCCGCACGGACCCGGTCACGGTCGGGGGCACGAAGCCCGAGCCCGGTCGCGGAGCGCTCGAGCCGGTCCAGGTGCCGGGTGAGGGCGAAGGGCACGCCGCGGACCACCTTGAGCGTCTCGAACACCCCGTCCCCCACGGTGAAGCCGTGGTCCAGCGCGGACAGGCTGGGCTCATCAGGGTCGCAGAGCCGACCGTCCACCCACAGAGTTGTCACCGGGCCCCCTCCTCCGATGCCAAGCCTAGAAGGCGAGCGGCCTTCAGCTCTGTCTCCTGCCACTCCCGACCGGCGTCCGAGCCCCAGGTGATACCGGCTCCGGTGCCGAAGTGCAGCCGGTCGTGCTGCCGCCAGAACGTCCGGATCCCGACCGCCAGCTCGGCATGTCGGCGGTCGGCGTCGACCCACCCGATCGCCCCGCAGTAGGGACCCCTCGTGGTCGGCTCGAGACCCCTGATGGTCCGCAGCGCGCTCGACTTCGGGGCGCCCGACACCGAACCAGGCGGGAAGGTGGCATCGAGGATCTCCGCCCAGGAGGTGCCTGGCGCCAGCCGTCCCCGCACGGTTGAGACCAAGTGCACCAGCCCGGGATACGCCTGCACGGACAGCACGTCCTCGACCGTGACCGACCCGGTTTGGCACACGCGGCCCAGGTCGTTGCGGACGAGGTCCACGATCATGACGTTCTCGGCGACGTCCTTGCCGGTGAGGTCCTCGGCGATGCGCCCGGTTCCCTTGATCGGAGAGGACGAGAGCACCTCCTCACGCCGGCGAAGGAACAGCTCCGGTGACGCGCTCACCAGGTCGATGCCCGCCTCCGGCAGGTGCAGCCTCGCCGCGTACGGCGCTGGGTTGCCCGAGGACAGGCGAGCGTCGAGGCCGTCCAGATCCGCCGACGCAGCGAGGGGGGTGCTGAGTACACGGCACAGGTTGACCTGGTAGACCTCGCCGTCGGCGATGAGCCTGCGCACCTCGCCGACGGCCCGGACGTACTCGGCCCGGGTGAGGGAGCTGGACCATGCCGAGCCCGGGACGGACGGCCATGTCGCGGTGCTCGGCGGTGGCGGGGAGCGGTCGACCCGGTCGAACCGGGCGCACGTCCATCTGCCCTCGAAGGTGCCGACGACGAACCAGAGGCCGCCTGCGTCCAGCACGCCCACATCGTGCGTCAGGTCCGCCAGCCCCGTTGCGAGCAGCCCGGCCACGCGGGCGTGAGCCTGTCCCGTCGCGGTCGAACCCACGGCCTCCACCGAGGAGCAACGCTAGCCGCCCGAGCCCACGATGTCGGTGGTCGACACCGGGCATCGGGTACTCTTGACGCCGCGCCAGGCAGGCTGCCTGGACACGCGGACGTAGCGCAGCTGGTAGCGCATCACCTTGCCAAGGTGAGGGTCGCGGGTTCGAATCCCGTCGTCCGCTCGGGGTCCGTCGTCCGACGGCCCGGTCACGGTGGAGTGGCCGAGAGGCGAGGCAACGGCCTGCAAAGCCGTGTACACGGGTTCGAATCCCGTCTCCACCTCGACGGAACCCGACAACTCAACAGCGGGCGATTGGCGCAGTCTGGTTAGCGCGCTTCCTTGACACGGAAGAGGTCACTGGTTCGAGTCCAGTATCGCCCACCACGAACCCGCAGGTCACGAGCCTGGTCGGCCCTGTCTCACAACACGCGCCAAGGTGGCGAATGACGGACGCGGCGTCCGCGTGACCCCGTCCCCCGTCCCGGCCCGCGGACCGTGCGTTTGCCCGACCGTCGCGACGTGGCGGCGCCCCGACGATGATCAGGGCGCCTCTGGTGTGCCACCATCATGATCAGGACGCCCTGAGTGTGCCTGAACCTTGATCAGCGCTTCTCTGTGGTGGTGGGTAGGTCTGTCAGAGCGCCTGAGGTGTCGCGATCACGACACCTCAGGCGCTCTGATCATGGAGCGAACGACACTCGAGGCGCGTTGATCATGCTCGACCCCAGCGCACGGCCGCATCCGCAGCGCCAGCAGTACCGCGGCCGCGCGCCGTCCGTTCCGAACCCAGACCGCGGCGATGGGTGAGAGCCGCGTCAACCTCGATCGCGCGCTGACGCTGGCCGCCGAGCTCGAGGACGACGAGCTGATCGGCAAGATGCGCACCGGCTCGTGAAGCTTGTCGATGCGAACGTCCTGCTGTACGCCGTGAACTCGTCCGCCCGGCACCACGAGGCGTCACGCGGCTGGCTCGATCGTGCTTGGTCCGGACACCGTTGCGTTCGCGTGGATCGCCCTCCTGGCGTTCATGCGCCTGTCGTCCGAGGCGGGGCTCTTCCCCGCACCACTGACATCGGACCAGGCCATGGACCGGGTCGATGCCTGGCTCGGCGCAGCACCCGCTGTGGTTGTGCAACCGACCCCGCAGCACGCCAGCCTGGTGAGGACGCTGCTCGCCCCGCTGGGCACGGGTGGCACCTCGTCAACGACGCCCACCAGGCTGCACTGGATGTCGAGCACCGCTGCACGATCGTCTGCTTCGACAACGACTTGGGACGGTTCCCCGGTGTCCGATGGGTCCGCGCAACTGCCTGAGAGTCCAACGATCGCCTTCGCCGTCGGGAACCATCAGCGCCGGGCCGTCCAGCACCATGACCTGACCGATGTCGAGGCGAATGAGGGGATTCGGTCCCTGGTCAGGTTCCGCGCTCGACGCCGATCATGGGGATCGGGAGGGCGTCGGTGATGACATCGACCCGGTGGCACAAGGTGCTGGTGGCCCTGGCCGTCGTTCCCGCCTTGGTGGGGGTGATCGACGCGGCGCTGAGCCGCCAGGTGGACCTGCTCATGGTCTTCGCCCTCGTGGCTCTTCCGTTGCTGGCCCTGCTGG
>Ga0209254_10003254_pt1 | contig 14838 bp, 11 predicted proteins | sample FrelakmetDIP11DI_FD_187148 | JGI IMG/M metagenome (GOLD analysis project Ga0209254, IMG submission 187148) | Freshwater lake sediment microbial communities from the University of Notre Dame, USA, for methane emissions studies - DIP11 DI (SPAdes)... | ecosystem: Environmental > Aquatic >...
AAATTCCCGTTCTGTTTTCTGATATGTTATGAGCAGAGCGTATGTTTTAACATCAGAGAAATGAAACGAGCCTACACCACGCTGGCCTGCTGTCTCAAGGGTAGCCTGTCCAAAAGCAGCCTGCATCTCTTTGATACCGTACTGCGCATGAAGTTCATAAGGGCAGGCAAAAGGCAATTCTGGGATGACACCACTGACATTGGCTTCCTCTTCTGTCCATGCAAGGATTTCGTCCAGATCCGCAAGAATAGATGGATTTCTGGAAAGACGTTGGAATGCATCTTCAAGGGATGTGATCCCGAGGTTACTTCCTTTATCGCCCCACATACGATAATATACAGACATAGTAGTCTCTCCGGCAAGCGCCAGAGCATCGGCAATAGCGCCTTGGGAGACCTTTCCGAGAACCTCGCGCAACAGCGCTACTTCCTTTGGGCCATTGATGAACGCAGCCCGCACCAAGGTTTTTTTGAGACGTGCCATGTCCGGGTCAACTGGAATCGGCGCCAGTTGAGCCTTTGCCTTCCAGCCACTCCATGTCTCATTGATAAGCAATGTTTCAGGCTCGTAATCGTGGTACCTAATGAAATTGCCAAATGTCAGTTCCTTCCCAGTCTCGCTGGCGAAGGTCTGGAGTCGGTCGGGAACTTGAACCGCCAACCTACCGAGATTTTCTCTGATGTTTTCAAGGACGTACTGATGCGAAAGACGATCAAGCTGGATTGAACAGCCTGGCGGAAGATGTGGGAAATCCATCTCTACTTCTTTATCTATGGAATAGCGATGCCGTGGGAGAAGTGACTTTAACTTTGTGTCGATGCGGTAGCGCCGGTGCGCTTGTCCAACAAAGTCGAGGACGGTGAGACAATCCTTTCCCGGTGCATGGCGTAGGCCACGGCCAAGTTGCTGAAGAAAGACAGTCAGGCTCTCAGTAGGACGTAGAAAGAGGACAGTATTGACCTCTGGAACATCAACACCTTCGCTGAACTTATCAACGGTGAACAGGAACTTTAGGTTGCCTGATTTCAGGCCTTGCAATAACTCCTGACAACGATTGGCCTCTGTTCCAGAAATGTAAGCTCCCGACGGAATTCCCTGTCTGCTAAACTCTTCTGTCATGAATTCAGCGTGTCTAATTGATACACAGAAACCAATCCCTTTGGCGGATGCCCGATATTCTGGCTCGTATCGATCCAGTGCTGCAAGGATAGCATCAATACGTTTTTTTGCCCACCTATGGTCCAACACGTAAACATTCTCCATTGCTGTCGTATCATATTTACCGTTTCTCCAAAACTCGTCCTGATTGAGAGCAACCGGGTCTGCAACTCCGAAATAATGGAAGGGACAAAGGAGCTTCTCTTCCAATGCCTCAGGGAGGCGAATTTCGGCTGCAAAACGGTTGCCGAAATCGGCAGCAACATTTCCACCATCCATGCGCTCCGGTGTTGCGGTCAAGCCAAGTAGAATCTTTGGATTAAAGTTATCAAAAATTGGCCGATAGCTGGATGCAGTCCCATGATGAGCTTCGTCAACAACGATATAATCGTAGAAGTCTCTTCCTACCTCTTCCCAGAGGTGCCGACTTGCTAACATCCCTACCGAGCAGAACAGGTGTTCCCGTCGATTGGCTTGAAATTGGCCGACGAGCAACTCGCCGAAATTCTGGTTACGGAGAACATTGCTGAAGGTTGCTTGTGCCTGTTGTAGAATCTCCTGGCGATGGGCTACGAACAATAGTCTTGCCTGCCTTTGATTCTGCTCAAAGAACCGCTTGAAGTCAAAAGCAGCAACCACCGTTTTGCCGGTACCGGTAGCCGCAATAACCAGATTGCGCCAGCGGTTATGAACGTGGCGTTCCCGTTCCAAGGCTTCTATGATGCGTTCCTGAAAAGGGTGCGGCCGAAGATCGAAAAACACCACTGCCCCTGTTCGCTGAGGATTACGGGCATGGTCAATAGCAGTCCGGAAGAGCTCCGGATTTTCGGGATCAAATGGGACGAACTCACGACTGTTCCAGTATGTCTCAAACTCAACAGCAAACTTTTCGAGGATGTGACCCATGTCTTGGGCAGTCACCTTGAGGTTCCATTCTAGACCACTAGTTATCGCGGCATGTGACATGTTGGCCGAGCCAATGTAAGCCGTGGAAAATCCGGAGCTACGTTTGAAGTGGTAAGCCTTGGCATGGAGCCTTGTTCTCTCGGTATCGTAGGATATACGTACATCGGCATTCGGCATGCGGGCCAGCCACTCGACAGCCGGGGCGTCGGATGCCCCCATGTAAGACGTAGTAATAACGCGTACTGGTATATTTCGGTCACGTAAATCCTCGAAGGCAGGCATCAGCAGGCGCAGGCCGGACCATTTGATAAATGAAACCAGAATATCCACTTTATCAGCGGAACGCATTTCTTCAAATAATTCGTGTACAAGTTGCGGCTCATTAGGCGACCCGGTGAAGAGACTGCTTTCAGCTATTGGGGTTTGTGGACGGGGGACACCCGACGTACCGTAATTGGGTGGTGTAATTTCAAGAAGAACAGAACGCTGTGCATCTATAAGTCGATGCTTTTCAAGATGCCCGCACTTCTGTGAAATGATTTCAATGAGCCGGTTACAGAGCACAAGCCGTGCAGCAGGATCGGTTTCTTCGTGAAGAGCCTGTTCAACAACTCTTGCGATAAATGCGGCATACCGGGCAGGCTGTTCTTCATGGTCTATCTTTCCTAAAATAGTACGCAGTTCTGGGTGCCGATCAAGGACCTCGTGAAGTTCCTTGTCGAGCAATGCATCATAAATTCCATATGCCGGTTTCCAACTCACGCGCTGCTCATCTCAGACTGCTCGTCGTATTCTTTAATAACTGGAACATTAACTTCACCCCAATCGAGTGTCCACAATTCTTCTACTGTAAAGCGACCCGCAGGCCGTGTTAGTGAATAATAAATGCTCTAAAATAATTTGGTAGCTGATCAATACCTCTTCTCCTCCTTGACTACCTCTCCCACGAGCCGGAACTCATTCTCCTATTTCAACGTGTTGTTTTCATGCGGTGATATATTTGTACCAATAGTGAGAAATAATTTCAAGCAGATGGAGGCCTGTAGTGAAGAATAATTACTGCCGTCCGGGAAGCGCTTTCTGGCAGTCGAAGCAATATGCTTTTCCATGAAATCGTTTTTTGTTGTCCCAGTAAAAATTCGCGACCTTCTCTGTAATTGTTTTGTCGCATTTTGCACAGAGGTACGTCAATCGCAGCGGGGTCAGGGCTTGCTCCGTGCATAAGATAAAATAAAGCGCCGCTGAGCATTAAGCGCCCTCATGCCCCGAAGCCTCAGCCGATCATCTTCAACCAACAGCCATAGGGTCGCCATAGGGTCTGGCTTGACTATTGACTTTCGGCGATTGCGGCTATCCCAGTATAAAACCTCAGTCGATCATTTTCAGCATCTGAGAAGCGCTTATAATATGGACATATCCCCATAACGTGTCCAAATAATCCGGTTTTATGGACATCTCCACATGTCGACGGTTTCGACGTGCTCCTAAGACGTGTCGACATTACGACGATATTTCGACACGTTTATTTAATGTGTCGACAACATCGACACATCACTGCGAAAGCAATCTGTAGAGTTTAACGTTCAGATACAGATTCTCCCTGCCTATCTTATGGGCTTTGAGAATCCCTGTCTTTTCCAATTCTTTCAGGTACTCAGCGGCTGTTTGTCTTTCGGCAATGCCGGCATCCACAATGAATTGCCCTTTGGTATAAGGCTGCTGGAACAGCAGTTCGATCAACTCCTTGGAATATACACGGGCAGGCAGTTTCTTTCTGGCATCATCAAGAGTCTTTTCGAGCAGGTCGCGTATTGCAATGATCTTCATGCGTGTGTCCACAGCTGTTTTTTCTATAACGTCCAGCATATAGAGAACCCAAGGCTCCCATGTAGCCGACACGGTGACCTGCCGCAGGAGCCGGTAATAGTCCGATTTAGTTTCGATAATGGTCTTGCTCAGATAGAGGATCGGCAACTCCAGCAGTTCCCTGTGAATAAGGAACAGGATGCAGAGAATCCTGCCTGTCCTTCCGTTGCCATCGAAAAACGGGTGGATTGCCTCAAACTGGTAGTGGATAACCGACAACTTCACCAGAGGGTCTGTTGCGTCTTCTTCATGGATATAATCCTCAAAATTCTTCAGCTTGTCACGTATAATTGATTCGCCCTCAGGCGGGGTATAGAGGACTTCACCTGTTGATGCATTGGCTATTGCGGTCCCGGGCGCATTCCGTATGCCTGACTGGTTCTCCTTGATCGTCTGGACCAGTTTAATGAGCAGGTTCGTCGTAATGACCGGCCGTTTCTTAAGTGTGTTAAAACCTTCCCAGAGGGCTTCACGATAACGCAGCACCTCTTTTGTAGCAGCATCGACGCGGGAAGAATGTGCTGAGAAGGCCTTAAACAGGGCGTCATTGGTTGTAACGATATTCTCTATCTCTGAGCTCGACTTTGCTTCCTGCAAAGCAATTGTATTGATCAGGATAGTCTGATTCGGTATGGTTGAGCCGATACCCTTAAGTTCAGCAAGGGCCCTGCCAGCCGCAATCGCTTTCTTCAGTATGCCCTTTGTTTCAAGATCCTTCCTCGGCGGCAGCAGAGGAAGCTGATTGTATGGTTTTTGCGGATCATATTTCATGCATCAGCCTCAATATCTCTTCTTCTCTCCACCCTTCCCGGCGATTCTGTGCCTGTTCCCCTTTTTAGCTTGATGTTTCCCATCGACACACATATTTGTACCAGTAATGCTCAATAATTTCAAGCAATTGAAAACGTTCGCAGCAGTTGCAAGGACGTTGATAACTTAGTCAACTTGGCACCTATCATAAAGAGACCCAACGCACATGGGGTCTGGCTTGACTATGACTTTCGGCGATTGCGGACATACCACTTCACCATTTGAAAAAAAGCCTCAGTCGATCATTTTTAATAACTGTGAGGCCCTTATAATCCTGATCGACTTGTATCTGCCGACATCACAAAGATCCTTATCCCCGCTGACAATATAATCCGCTGATGCAGACAGGGCACAGGCGATGAACTTGTCAACATGCGATGCGCTTGAGTCTATGGGATAAAACTGTGAGCTTGGGCTGCCGGATTATGCTGCGATAAATTCGATTTTAACCCGAGTCCCGGTTGCTTCGGCGATCTTTTCCAGGGTTTTGAGCGTAAAGCCCTCGTACTCTCCACTTTCAATCCGCTGCTAAGGCTATGCGCGGGCCGATTTGGTTTCAACGAAGCTTGAGGTCTTCTATTGTCAGGCCGGCATCTTTTAAGATACTTTTCAAGACTTTCGGATGGAGGATATCACTGGAATGGAAGGGGACCGTTGCTCTTTTACCCTGTTCATTCTTGTAAATTTTGTGACTTCCACTTTGACGGGCAAGAAAGAAGCCGGCTTTTTCCAAAGCTCTTATAATATCGGTGGCAGTAACTCGCGGGAGCTTTTCACTCATACCGCAACTTCTAAGGAAGTAAGGCTGACTGATTCGGCTTGGGGGATTTCTTCTCCGGATGCGATCCGGTCTTCGATATGAAGGCGAATAGCATCCCTGACGTTTTCTAAAACCTCTTCATAGGTGAGGCCCTGCGTATAACAGCCTTGAAGTTCCGGGCAGAAGGCAAAATAGCCTTCACTGTCTTTTTCGATTACTACTGAAAATCTATATCCAGCCATATACCGTACCTCCTCGGGATATCTGTAGTTATTTTATACAAAGTTAAAGATAAAAAGAAGCTGCTCAAAAAAAATACAGGCGAACTTGACATTAGGCTCACACCAAAGGATTAAGCACAAACATTAGCACGGGACAGGGTATTGAGATGGGATAAAGGCTCAAACCCTTGCGCAGCAGTCGCAGGGACGTTGATAGCTTAGTCAGCTTGTCACCTATCATAAGAAAAAGAAAAACCGCTTTCACCTCCGTCGACTTTGCACAGTAGGACTACGGGCTGAAGCTCATCCATGAGCTGATCGTCTTCTTGTCAATACAACATAAATGTTGTATTGTTAATCGTGACTGGCAAACATCTCATAACGTTGTTACAACAGAATGGCTGGCGTCTGGATAGAGTCGAAGGGAGTCACCATATTCTCATGAAAGGAGACAAGACGCTATCCGTACCAGTTCATGGCAAGAAAGATTTAGGCAAAGGCATTTTACATGCGCTCATGAGGCAAGGAGGACTAAAATGATCTTACAGTATCCGGCAAAAATTAAATATTTGGCTGAAGATAAGGCTTACCTCGTCGAATTCCCTGATCTTCCCGGTTGTCTCACCGAGGGGAAGACTCTTGAAGAGGCGACGCAAAATGCAAAAGAAGCATTGACAGGATATCTTGCTTCAGTTTTTGAGAGGAACCTCAAAATTCCTGAACCTTCTGCAATAAAAGGAAAGAATATCCATCTCATCGAACCAGAACCTGAAGTTGCCTTCCCTATACTTCTCAGGAAACTCAGGGAAACCAGAAAACTTACCCAGGGAGATATCGCCAAAGTTCTCGGTATATCGTATCAGGCATACCAGCGGCTTGAAAAACCGGGCAAAAGCAACCCCACACTGAAAACCCTTGAGCGCCTTGCGAAAGTATTCAACAAAGACCTCCGGCTCGAATTTGCGTAACTATACAGGAGGGGAATAGTGGTGGCGGCGCAGGGAATCGAACCCCGGACACTGCGGATATGAGCCGCATGCTCTAACCGTCTGAGCTACGCCGCCTTAGAAGAAAGTTAAAAGTTAAGAGTGAAAAGTTAAGAGTTTTGAGACAAAGAAAATTATATCAGAAAAAGTCTCTTTAATGAAAGAGTTCGAATCTGCGGGTGCGGATATTGATGAGTATTCCGGCTGAAATAAGGTTTGAAAGGAGCGCTGTCCCGCCGTAGCTCATGAACGGGAGCGGAATCCCGACGACCGGCATGATGCCGAGGGTCATGCCGACGTTGACGAAGAAGTAGGTCAGGAACATGAACGTTATCCCGAGGGCGAGGAGCCTCCCGAAATCGTCCTTTGCAAGCCGCGCGGTATCGATCCCCCGCAGGATAAAAAAAAGATACAAGAGCAGCAGGACCAGGCTCCCTGCGAAACCCCACTCCTCTGCAAAGATGGCGAAAATGAAATCCGTGTGCTTTTCCGGCAGGAACCTGAAAGGCCCCTGGGTGCCCTGAAGGTACCCCTTTCCGATTACCTTTCCCGACCCGACGGTGATCTTCGACTGGTTGAGGTGATATCCAATGCCCGTGGGATCGATCTCCGGCTCCATGAAGGCGACAAGCCTGCTCTTCTGGTAGTCCTTCAGCCCTCCCCAGAAAATATTCCCGAGGAACGGCAATGAGATCACGCTGATAATGACCATCAGAACCACAATTTTCTTGTGGATCCCCCGCGCGATGACCAGAAACATGAACATCGCCAGAACGATCAGCGCTGTCCCGAGGTCGGGCTGTTTGATGAGAAGCATAAAAGGGATAAAGGTGATGAAAAAGAATGCCCGGACCAGCGCTGGGGTATCGAGCGGAGGTTTTATCATGCTCAGGTACTGCGAAAGCATAATGATATAGGCGAGTTTGAAGAATTCGGACGGCTGGAACGAAAGGGGACCAAGACTCAGCCATCGCTGGGCGCCCATACCGCTTCTCCCCATGAAAAATACCGCGATGAGAAGCACAATTCCGATGACGTAAAAAAAGAGGGAAAACCTGCTGAGCCAGATATAGTCAAAGCTGACAACCGAAAATAATGCGAGAACCCCGAGGACGAGCCAGGTCGCCTGTTTCAGGTAGAACGACACATGTTCCTCTTCCACGAGAGGACGTGTGGCGCTGTAGATCGTAAGGATGCCTACAAAGGATATGACGATGACGACGGCAAGCATCGCCCAATCAAAGTTATTGATTAATCTGCGGTCGATTCTCAGCATGGAAAGTGCAGGAACAAGAAAAATTTACGGCGGACATTTCGCGCAGACTGAGGTAAAAAGTGACGTGGAGAGATACCGGTCTCCCCTGTCAGGCAGGATCACAACAATGGTCCCTTCTTTAAGCTCACTCGATTTTCTCAGGGCAATGTGCATCGCCGCACCGCTCGACATGCCGACAAACAGACCTTCCTTCATTGCCAGCGTCCTCGTCGTATCAAACGCCTCGTCATCGTTCACAAAATAATGCTCATCGAGCCTCGCGGGGTCGAATATCTTCGGCCTGATGGACTCCGACATATTCTTGAGTCCCTGTATCCTGTGGTTGAGGATAGGCTCCACCCCCACAATCCTGATATCGCTGTTAAACTCTTTGAGGCGTTTGCTCACACCCATCAAGGTACCCGTTGTACCCATCCCAGCCACAAAGTGAGTCACGCGTCCGTTCGTCTGCTCGATGATCTCTTTCCCTGTTGTCTCATAGTGGGCCATGACATTCGCTTCGTTGTCGAACTGATTGGGCATGAAGTATTTCCCCGGCTCCTCGGAAAGAATCTTATGCGCCAGCCGTATTGCGCCATCTGTTCCCTCTCCGGGGGGAGTAAGGATCAGTTCGGCTCCAAAGGCTTCGAGAACCCGCCTCCGTTCGATGCTCACACACGCAGGCATGGTAAGCTTTACACGATATCTCTTGGCTGTTGCCACCATGGCAAGTCCGATCCCTGTATTGCCTGATGTGGCTTCAAGTATGATCTTGTCTCTGGTGAGATCACCCTGTTTCTCGGCAGCCTCGATCATGTAGAGGGCGATGCGGTCCTTGATGGATCCGCCCGGGTTGTTGCCCTCGAGTTTTGCAAAGACTTTCACGCTCGGGTTAGGGTTCAACTCTATGCTGGTAATCGGGGTATTCCCGATGCACTGAAGGATTCCCATACTATAGCATTATAGAATATATGAACACGCAGCGGTCAAGAGATTGTTTTGTGCACTTCTTTTTATTTCCTGACTCGGCAAGCGTATTTTTCTGTAGTATAATTGAGAAAACGCATACCACTGTAAGCAAAAAATACCGGGAGGCATTGAAAACCATGAAAATCCGGATTACGGAAATAGCGATCCTTTGCTTCATCTGTCTTGCCCTTGTGCAATGTGCGGTCAACCCTGTGACAGGCCGTCAGGAGCTCATGCTCGTTTCCGAAGACCAGGAAATAGAGATGGGCAGGGAGTTCTATCCCAACGGACTGTGGGGTGACATCGGGGGCGGAGGAGAATATAAGGACGAAAGATTAAAGTCGTACCTGAAGGATGTCGTCATGCGCATTCACAGCGTATCGCACCGGCCGTCTCTCCCGGTTGATTTTGCGGTCCAGAACAGTTCAGTGCCCAATGCATGGGCAATCCCGGGCCACGTTGTCATCACAAGGGGATTGCTCGCAGGGCTTGATAATGAGGCGGAATTCGCCTTCGTGTTAGGGCACGAAATGGGTCATGTGGCGGCGCGCCACTCCGCGCGGCATATGACGTACGGCGTGTTGCAGCAGATAGGGCTTGGAGCGGCAGGGATAGCGCTGAGCGGCACAGAATACGCGGACCTTGCGTTAGGTTTCGGCGCTGTCGGCAGCAGCCTCCTGCTCCTGAAATACAGCAGGGACGATGAACTGGAGGCAGACAGGCTTGGTGTCCAGTATCTGGCGCGGCTCGGCTATGACCCGAACAACGCTGTCAGTGCGCACAGGAATCTTGAGAAGATCTCAGAGGAATACATGCGGGCTGCAGGGAAAAACCCGGCTGAGCAGGGGTTTATGGAAGACCTGCTCTCCACCCATCCGAGGACTTCCGTACGGATTGAAGAACTTCAGCAGATGATAGCCTTAATACAGCCTGTCCGCGTCATTGGGGACGGCACAGCCCGGACACGGTATCAGGACATGAGCGGGCCCACCAGGAAAACAAACAGGATCTATCTCGATTACTATGATAAAGCGGTCAGAGAATATCAGCAGGGGAATCTCTCCGAAGCCGAATCATTACTGACCAAGGCTCTTGGCGCGGACAGCCGACAGCCGGCCTTTCATGCCATGAACGGATTTATCATGCTGAAGAAGAAGGACTACACAAATGCGCAGAAATTTTTCGATGCTGCCCTGGCAATCGACAAAGAGTATGAGCCGGCATACAGGGGGCTGGGGACCCTCAGGTATCTCCGGGAGGATTATTCCGGAGGGATTGAGTATCTGAAACAGGGCCTCTCCCTCTATCCCCAGGATCTCAACGCCCATTATTTTCTGGGCATGAGTTACTACAAAATGAAGAGGTATAAAGAAGCGACCCCTTATCTGAAGACAGTTGCAGCGGGGAATCCGAAACACCCGGAAATCCACGGGGTCCTTGGCATGTGCTACGAAAACAGCGGAGACATTTCTTCGGCATACAATGCGTATACCGTGCAAGTGAAGGTGGCTCCGGACAACGAAATCGGCAGACACGCTGCCGCACGTGCAGCGGCATTGAAGCCTGCCGTCGAAAAGAAACGTTAACCCGTATTATTCACAAATAGAGAGAATGTGAGACGGGGAGAGAGTATTTGAGCGGATTTTTTTGCCGATAGTCGAATATATATTTATGAAATCAAGAGGCAAAAGCCTCGCAGGGAGGAACGACCGAGAATGAGCGAAAATACTCTCTCTCCGGCGATTTCAAGAAACACTAGCCATGAATATTGAAACACTGAGAACCATCGGGAAAAAACTTCTGCAGGAAATTCTTCCGCAGAAAAAATTCCTTCGGACCCCTCTCGGCACCGGCGCATCAGGGGATAAAACCTATCCGGTCGATAAATTGGCCGAGGACATTATCCTTGCCGGCCTCGATGAATCAGGCGAATCCCTCACCATTATTTCCGAAGAAGCCGGCATGAAGGAGATGAAAGGCGGGGGCAGGCGGGTACTGATCGATCCGATCGACGGCAGCAGAAACGCGGTAGCCGGCATCCCCTTTTTCTGCACATCGATAGCAGTTGCGGACGGAGACACCATTGGAGATATGGAACTCGCGTATGTCGTGAACCTCGTCAATGGCGACGAATTCTGGGCTGAGAAGGGCAGAGGGGCGTTTCTGAATAGTGAAAAAATACACGCGCAGCAAGACGAGGTTTTTTATCTCACCGCATACGAAGCGCAGTCTCCCCATCGCGATATCCCCCGGATCATGCCGCTTCTTTCGGAATCGAGGAAGACGCGGTGCCTCGGCGCTACGGCGCTTGACCTTTCTTATCTTGCAGCCGGCGCGATCAGCGTCTTTGCGAACCCGTCACCATCGAGAAGTTTTGACTTTGCGGGAGGATGGCTGCTGGTCAAGGAATCGGGAGGGGTTTTTACCGATATGAACGGCGACCCTATCGACTCCGTCGGGATCGGCCTGAAAAGATCCGTCTCTTTACTGGCATCAGGAAACAGGCGGCTGCACGAGAAAGCCCTGCGCCTCCTGCATGCCCTTAACAACACCTAACCTATAAGCCATAATTTTTCATGAGAGATCGGGCAATCAGTATTGGAGCGGATTTTTTTGCCGATAGTCAAATACCTATATTCAATAATAAAGAGGCAAAAGCCTCGGAGGACCCGGCTTCATCGGGGCCGAGAATGAGCGAGAATACTTGTTGCCCGACTTGTATGCCATATTTCATCAATAATCCGGGCTTATTCAGATGGCGGAGAATCCGGCGGTATCTGCTCTTCCTGCTCCGGGGCTGCTGCCTGAGGACTTTCAACGACCGGCTGAACCGGTTCTTCACCGAATTCCTTCGCATAGTAGTAGCTGAAGATAATCGCGATGATCACGAGGCCAAGGTAGGTCTGGAACAGGTAAGACATGAACGGGAAAGAGAAAAACGCGCCTATTATGGGGACCAGCGTAAAAGGATAACTGATAAGCCCGAGGAAAAAACTGGCGACCAGATACCCTATGAAAAGCACGGTATAGAGCCAGAACCCGTTGGGATAGCGGACGAGAAACTTTACCGCCTCACTTATGGATTTGAAGGCTCCGGTGCCTTTGAAGTAGAGGGAAGCAAATCCGTAGAGTGTTACCGAGATAATCCCGAGGATAAGGGTGAGAGCCATCATTACGATAATGAGAGAAAAAAAAGTGACGAGAAACAGGGCGATCGTTGAATCCATACTCTGGGCGTATGATATCAATGAAGCTACCCCACCCCCGAAAATACCGAGAATAAAAAAGACGCCGATAAGAATAACGCCGATTACTGAGGTGAAGCCGAGCATGCGGAGAAAAAGCCTTTTCGCCTCTTCGAGGAATGCACGGGAGGTGAACTTCCGGGTCTTATCCCGAATAGACCGGCCGATAACGCCTATGGACCCTCCGAACACGTATATGCCGAGCAAGGTGACCATAAGAAAATAAAGGATGAAACTCGCAAGAACAATGAGGATAAGTCCAATATATTTCGACAGGAGGTCCGAGGGGCCGCTCAGTATTCTGAAGATGTCCTTCAGGTCCGTGAGCTCGGTAAGATCAATACCGAATATGATAAAGGCTATTGCGAGGGGTATCCCGACGATGATGAAAAAACCGATAATGCTGATAAACATCATGCCGACCTGAATGAGCACAAGCGGCCAGTGCCGGTTAATCAGCAGGAAGCCGTCTTTCATCGCCTCAATGTATTTCATCGATGTCTTCTACCAGAACCTCTTCATAAACATCAGCGGGCAATTCCCTGATAAACCGGGATGGTCTTAAAAACCCCAGGCCGTGCCATTCTTCAGACGTAATCGGGTAACAGAGATACAGGTCGTCCTTCGCCCGTGTGACCGCAACGTAAAAGAGCCTCCTCTCCTCCTCTTCATAGTCTGTTTTCAGCGACTTGGCCGAGGGGAACCTGCCGTCATTCAGGCCTATGATAAAAACCGTGCTCCACTCAAGACCCTTTGCCTGATGTACAGTAGAAAGTATAACACATTCCCTTTCGCCGTCCCCTTCCTCTGCTTCCCCGCCTGATGCGCTCTCCAGGCTCATTTCACTGACAAAGGTTTCCATGGAGGTATAGTGCAGCGCAAACTTCGTCATCTGTTCGATGTCTTCGATTCTCTCTTCGGCATTTGGATACCGGTTGTAGAGATAATCTTCATAGCCGTGTCTGAGAATTTGGTCTATGGCTGAAGAAGGGGGCAGGAGGGCATTATCCTGCCCGCCGCCCCTCAATGCCTTTATGAGGGAGAGGAAGAGAGAGAAGCTGTCTGCGGCCTTTCCGGGGACAATTCTTCCCACCCCCTCTATTGCGTCAAGAGGGCTCTCCGAACTGCTGATCGCCTCCCAGAGTCTCCCCGCTGTAATGTTCCCTATCCCCGGCATGAGCTTGACGATCCTTTTCCAGCTGAGCTCATCATAGGGATTGATCACGACCCTGAGGAAAGAGAGGATGTCCTTGATATGCGCCTGCTCGAAAAATTTCAATCCCGACCTCACCTCAAACGGGATCCCCCTTCTCTGGAGTTCCATCTGGAGTTCCATCGATTGATAGTGTGAACGGTACAGCACCGCTATCTCGTTCAATGTGGTACCTTCGGCGTTCATGTCGAGTATCTTCTGGGCAACAAAGTCCGACTGCTGAAACGTGTCTTTAAGCGGGACGAGGCAGGGCAGGGAGCCCCTGTTCTTCACCGAATGGAGTTCCTTGTGAAACTGCCTGATGTTCTGAAGGATGCTCTTGTTTGCAAGATGAAGTATCTCGGGTGTCGAGCGGTAATTGATCGTTAAACTGAAGACCGTCGCATCAGGATACCGGTCGGAAAATTTCAGGATGTTTTCGAAATCAGCTCCCCTGAATGAATAGATCGACTGGGCATCGTCGCCCACTACCATGAGGTTTCTGTTTGTGCCTGCCAGCAGATCGACAATCTGCGCCTGGAGCGTATTCGTATCCTGGTACTCGTCAACGAGGACGTGCATAAACTGTGAAGAATAATATTCGCGTATATCCTCATGCTCGAGAAGCAGCCGCTTCCAGTTTGTGAGCAGATCGTCGAAGTCCATCAGGTTCAGGGCCTGCTTCTTTGTTTCGTACCGTTCGATGATACGCCCTATTTCGTCGATGACAGCGCTGAAATGAGGGAACCGCAGGGGAATAATTTCACTGAGAACGCCTTCCTTATTTTTCATCAGGCCGTATATCTCGCAGAGCACCGAGCCTTTGGGAAGGATTGCCTCTCTCTGTTTCACCTCGGCGAGGCAGATATCGAACAGGTCCTTTGCGTCTTCCCTGTCGAGGATCGAAAACCCTTCTTTATACCCGATAAGCATGCAGTGCCGCCGCAGCAGCATATTGGCAACATGGTGAAAGGTCCCTCCCCTGAGCCCCTGTGTATTTCTGCCGATGAGAAATTCCACCCTCCGCATCATCTCTTTGGCGGCCTTATTGGTAAAGGTCAGGAGGAGGATATTTTCAGGCCTCACGCCCGTCTCTATCAACCGGGCAACCCTGTAGGTAACGGTCCTTGTCTTTCCTGTGCCGGCCCCTGCGAGTACAAGCATCGGCCCTCCGGGGAACATCACGACCGCATGCTGCTCGCTATTGAGTTCCTTTTCGTACTGCAGCCGGGGGCTTGAGGCTTGCCGGTGGAGATAGTACTTTTTCATTGTTCCTTATTCGTCATGCTCCAGGAATTCCCCCTTAATAAAGGGGGGCAGGGGGTTGTTCTGTAATCGCCGGAGACAGAGTATGTTCGCTCATTCTCGATCGTTCCTCCCTGCGAGGCTTTTGCCTCACCTCCCTTATATTCCCCCCTTGGCAAGGGGGGATGAAGGGGGGTAGTGGACTATCGGCAAAAAAATCCGCAA
>Ga0209254_10003257_pt1 | contig 14832 bp, 8 predicted proteins | sample FrelakmetDIP11DI_FD_187148 | JGI IMG/M metagenome (GOLD analysis project Ga0209254, IMG submission 187148) | Freshwater lake sediment microbial communities from the University of Notre Dame, USA, for methane emissions studies - DIP11 DI (SPAdes)... | ecosystem: Environmental > Aquatic >...
GGCTAGGCCGCTAGGCCGCTAGGCCGCGGACGACGCGCGGGTCGGGCTCGCGAGCGACTCGAGCAGCTCCAGGCACACGTCGAGCGGGCGCTGGATCGCGTTGCGGCAGAACGCCGTCTCCGACGCATCGAAACGGCCGTGCTCGAAGAGCTTGTTCGCGGGGGCCCCGCCGCCGCACAGGAAGTAATAGCGGCAGTGGCGCTCGCAGCGGTCGATGCCCGCCATCACCTCGCCGAACATCGACCGGAAGCGCTCCGTCGCGAGCGCATCGGCCATCCGGTCGCGGTGCACGTTGCCGAGCGAGAAGCCGTCGAACCGCGGGTGCCGCTGGCCGAGGAGCTCCGGGGAGAAGGTGGCGTAGTCGCCGTCGGCGTCGACGGTAATGATCTCGAACGGGCGCACCTGCTCGTTCTCGACGTATTCGCTCGCGCCGATCGTCATCGCGCCGAGCCCGCGGAGCAGCGCATCGCGCGAACGATCGAGCTCGCGCACCCGCAACCGGCCGCCCGAGGCGAGCGCGCGTCGGAACACGCACCGGAAGAAACCGGCCACGCGGTCCTCGTCGCCGTCCAGGGACGATCGCGCGTTCGCGCCCTCGAGCTCCTCGATGTTGAACGCGAGATCGAGGACTTCGTTCGCCTCGAAGAAGTCGAGGATGTCGTCCGCGCGGTCGAGCGCGCTCGCGGTCACCACGGCGATCGCGTAGAAGGGCAGGCTCGCGGCTCTCAGGCACTCGACACCGCGCATCACCGCGCGATGCGAGCCCCGTCCCGCGCGGGTCTTGCGATGCCGGTCGTGCAGGTCGGCCGGTCCGTCGAGGCTCACGCCCACGCGCACCGACCACTCGCGGAAGAGGTCGCACCAGCGGGTGTCGACCAGGGTGCCGTTGGTCTGCAGCGAGTGGCGGACCGTGGCGCGAGTCCCGACCACCGTGCGAATGCGGGCGAAGGCCTCGGCGTAGAACTCCGGCGGCAAGACGAGCGGCTCCCCCGCATGCCAGATCACCACCAGCTCGTCGCCGAGCAGGCCGCTCTCGACGATGTTCATGACGGCAGCCTCCACCGTCGCGAGGGACATGCGGCGCGTGTCGCTGCGGTGCGGCAGGTAGCAGTAGGTGCAGTCGAGGTTGCAGAAGGGCGTCGGCTGCATCACCAGCAGCCGCACCTGCAGCGGCGGCGAGAACGAGGCGCCTGGCCCGGATGCTTCACGGGGCGCCCCCGGTAAGCATGACTCGAGCTTCGCATCAACGCTGTTCGCGGATGACGTCATGCGCGTCTTTCACCCTCGGGGCTATTCGCGCGCTGCCGGCCGATTTGCGGTCCGCTTGGGCTTGCTCTCCTCGCCGATAGCGCCCTGCTATTGGCGGCGACCATCGCTTCAGGGCGCGCCCGCCGTGGGGCGGGCACGGCGGGGGTGCCGTGGAGCCGCTTCACGGCCGCTTCGCGACACTCCACCGAGGCGATGGGGCCCGATGGCCGTCTCGCACGCGCAGCCCGACGGCGCGATGCGAACGACGGTGGAGGACCACCCTCAGCCGTTGTTCCACTTGTTCCACTTCTTTTCCTGGGCGAGATCGATCCGCGGCGACAGCACGCGATCGACCCATTCGCCCGTCCGTTCTCCGGACGCAGCGCGTCCGGCGACCGCCTGGCGCAGCGAAGCCACGCGCTCGGCGAGGTCCGGCGCGCCGCGGCGCGCGTCGGCGGCCGCGGCCGCCTCCCCGGCGCCGCCGGCAGAAAGCAGGACGGAGGAGGCGGCCGCCGCCATGACGGCGGTCGGGCCGGGCCGGCGGGACTTCGCTCGACCGGGGCGGCGCGAAGCCGGGGTGCGCGATTTCATCTCGGACCTCCTGGGTTCTGCGGCCGGTTGCCCCGCCCGCGAACCGCATGCGGCGTTTTCGTTGTCGGCCGGCAGCGCCCGGTGCTTCACCGGGGCGATGCCATCCGCATGAGTTATACGGATGCCGCCGGCCATGTCAACCGGCGGGGTGGTTTCGCCTCCCGGGAGGCGCGCCCCGGCCGGGCCGGGCTCTGCCGCTTCGGTCGGCTCGCACGAGCCGTGTCGCGGCTCGGCGGCCCGGCGTCGGCCGCGGCGCCGCGATCCGGGGATCGCGCTGCTCCGAGGCGTCCTCCGTCACTTCGCGTCGAACGCCCCGCCGGCCGACGGTAAGATGGCCATCACCGGAGCCGCAGCCCGCGCGCAACGTCGGCGGGGCGGGCCGCGCGCGGTCCGGACCCGCGCCCAAGCCGCAGGCACGAAGATGAACCGCGAGCGAGTACGGTGCGCGCCCGACGCCCTCGCCCGCGTCCGTTCGACAACCTGCCGCAGCCGCGGGCAGGGGGGCCATCGTTCCGGCGGCCTGCCGTCGAGCCGATTCACCCGCGCCATCCCTCCCGCGTCCGGGCCGCGACGCACGGCCGCGGCCAGTCCGTGATGCGCGCTCGCCGGACCCGGCGCCGCGACTCGCGCCCGCGGCAATAGGCCGCGCGAGCGATTGACGCCGGCGTCGGACCGCGGCACGTTACTGCGCTTCGACCCCATTCCACCGGCATTCGGCCGGCGGGCTGGTCCCGCGAGGAGCGAATCGATGCGCGCGTTCATCGTCCGGCCGTTCGGCACCAAGGAGGGCATCGACTTCGACCGCGTCGAGGCCGAGCTGATCCAGCCGGCGCTGCGGCGCCTGACGGAGCTCGGCATCCCCGTCGAGGGCGGCACGACCGGCGAGATCAGCCGCGCCGGCAACATCCGCGAGGACATGTTCCGGCTGCTCGTGGTGGCCGATCTCGTCGTCGCCGACGTGTCGATCCACAACGCGAACGCGTTCTACGAGCTCGGCATCCGGCACGCGCTCCGCCCCGGCGGCACGTTCATGATCCGGAGCGAGACGGATCACAAGTATCCGTTCGACCTGCAGACGGACCGCTACTTCCTCTACGACGCGGCGAAACCCGCGGCGCGGGTGGAGGAGCTCGCGTTCGCGTTGCGCTCGACCCTCAACGCGGCCGATCCGCGCGACAGCCCGATCTTCAAGTTGCTGCCCAATCTTCAGCCGCACGGTCGCCAGCAGCTCGTCAAGGTGCCGGACGACTTCGCCGAGGCCGTCGAGCTCGCGCGCCGGACCGACCTGCGCGGCAACCTGCGCCTCTACGCCGAGGAGGTGCAGTCGTTCGAGTGGGACCAGGAGGGGCTGCGGCTGATCGGCGACGCGCAGTTCAAGCTCCGCGCCTTCGCGGGCGCGCGCGAGACCTTCGAGACGCTGCTGCGCGCCGTGCCGGACGACGTGAAGGTGAACCAGCGCCTCGGCACGATCTATCAGCGTCTCGCGCTGATCGAGCCGCCCGAGCACAAGGAGGAGCTGCTGACGCGCTCCGACCAGGCGATCCAGCGGGCACTGCAGGCGGCGCGCTCCGCCGGCGATCGCGCCGAGGCGTACTCGCTGCTCGCGAGCAACGCGAAGTCGCGCTGGATCGACGAGTTCCGGACCGCCCCGGCGGCGTCGCGGCAGGCGGCGGCCCTGCGCTCGCCGCACTTCCAGAAGATGCTCGAGCTGTACCTCAAGGCGGCGAACATCGACCTCAACGCGCATTACCCGGCGGTCAATGCCCTCGGCATGCTGAGCACGCAGATCTGCCTCGGTCGAACGCTGGCGGACGCCTGGCAGGAGGGCTTCGACGACGAGGACAGGGCCGCGAGCGCGCTGAAGGCGCGCGAGACGCTCACGAGCCGCCTCATGTCCCTGCTCGCGCTCGTGCTCGAGACCGACGAGGTGATGGGCAGGCGCGATGGCCCCGCGGATCCCTGGGCCGAGAGCAGCCGCGCCGACCTGCTCCTGTTCTCCGCGGCGGGCAAGGCGAACCGGATCGCGCAGGCGTACCGGCTTGCGATCAACGGCGCGGACCGCTTCACGCTCGAGGCGACGCGGCGCAACCTCGGCCTCTTCAAGGAGCTCGGGCTGTTCGAGCCCGGCCTCTCCGCGGCGCTCGAGGTCGTGGACAAGTCGATCGCGGAGAGCGACCCGCCGCGCAGCGTGCCCGACCGCGTGATCCTCTTCACCGGGCACATGGTCGACGCGCCCAAGCGCGCGAAGCCGCGCTTCCCGCCGACGCCCGAGGCGGAAGCGAAGGCGCGTGGCCTCATCGAGGCGGCGGTCCGCGCAGAGATCGCGGCCGGCGGCACGATGCTCGGCGTCGCCGGCGGCGCGTGCGGCGGCGACCTGCTCTTCCACGAGGTGTGCGGCGCGCTCGGCGTCGAGACGCAGCTCCTGCTCGCGCTGCCCAAGGACCAGTTCCAGGTGACCTCGGTGCAGCAGGGCGGGCCCGCCTGGGTGGAGCGCTACCACGCGCTCTGCGAACGTGTCCTGCCGCGGGTGCTGCAACCGTCGGAGGCACTGCCGCGCTGGCTCTCGGACAAGCCCGGCTACAACGTCTGGCAGCGGAACAACCTGTGGCTGATGTTCAGCGCGCTCGCCACCGGCGCGCGGCGGCTCACCCTGATCGCGCTCTTCAATCCCGACCAGGATCCCGACGGCCCCGGCGGCACGGCGCACCTCGTGAACGAGGCGCGCCGATGGGGATTCAAGAGCGTCGAGCTCGACGCGCGGGCGCTGCTGGCGCCCTGATGGGGACCGGCGCGCGCGATCAGATGTCGACGTTCTTGACGAAGTCGGCGACGAACGGCGCCACGCGGGCGCTCAGCGCTTCCTTCGCCGCGTTCAGGCGCGCGAGGCTCACGCCGAGCTTGCCCTCGGCCTTCTTCACCTCGGCCTTGTCCGCCGAGAACTTGAAGAACAGGACCTGGGTGATGGTGCGCTGCGCCCGGATGCCGAAGCAGAGCAGCGCGATCTGCGGCTCGCCGCCAGCGTCTACGTCGACGTACGCGACCTGGAACTTGGCGCCCTCCGCGTGCTGGCTCTCCCGGTCGAACAGGGTGATCCAGGGACGGCTGCGGTCCATGTCCTTCAGGCCCTGGAGCACGGACATGACGATCGAGGCCGCGGCGATGTGCGGGCCGAGCATCGCCGTGATCACCGGCACGATCGCCTCGTGGACGTTCAGGTCCTGGTTGTCGATCTGCTGCTGGCGGAAGTCGAAGTCGTGCAACTGCCAGCCGATGTTCTGCAGCACCTCGACGTACTTATCGTACCAGCGGAAGATGTCGCCGGACTGCGCCGAGGCCTTGTTCGCGGCGAGCTGCGCGAGCAGCATGCCGTCGGAGATCGCCTCGCGCAGCGCGGGCGGCACGGCTTCGGTGAACTCGGCGATCTGGCCGCCGACGACGACCGCCTGTGCCTCCTCGGTGAACTTCACCTCGCCCCCGGCGCCGATGCCGCGTACGCCCTCCAGCGAGGGGCCCGCCTCGGGAAGCTCGAGACCGAGCACATATTCGCGCGCCGACGCCGCCGCTGCCTTCGTCATGATCATGCCTCCTTTGCCTGTCCCGCACCGTGTCTGCGGCCGTCGATCCGCTCGCCCGCATCGCGACCGTACATGCTTGCGTCATGGGCCGTCCATCCCGGATGCTAGTCCTTTCGGCCTACCGGCCCTCGATCCTCGTAAGGAGATCCCATGCCGTCCGCAGCCTTCAACGCTTCGCTGCCCTTCATCCTGCGCTGGGAGGGCGGCTTCGTCGATCATCCCGCCGACCCGGGCGGGCGCACGAACAAGGGCGTCACCCAGCGCGTGTACGACGCATGGCGCCGGCGGCAGGGCCTGCCGCAGCGCGACGTGAAGCTGATCGAGGACGGCGAGGTGCACACGATCTACGAGTCGGGATACTGGATTCCGCCCCGCTGCGACCTGCTCGCCCAGCCGCTCGGCCTCGTGCAGTTCGACACCGCCGTGAACATGGGGCCCGGGCGCGCCGTGCGCTTCCTGCAGCAGGCGGTCGGCTGCGACGTCGACGGCGATTTCGGTCCCGGCACCGAGCGCGCCGTCGCCGGCTGCGAGCCCGGCGATGCGGTGGCGAAGTACTGCAACGTCCGCGAGGGGTTCTACAAGCAGATCGTGCAGAACAAGCCCTCGCAGGCGGTCTTCCTGAAGGGCTGGATGAACCGGCTGAACAGCCTGCGCCGCGAAGTGGGCCTGCCCGGGTTCGAATCCGCGCGCGACCTCGACTTCGGCGATGCGGGGTACATCGCGCGCGTGCCCGACATCGGCGAAGACCCGTCGTACGACTTCTGAAGCGGCGGAGCGAACCCATGGCGCACGTCACGTTCGTCCACGGCATCGCGAACAAGCCGCCGCCGGCCGATCTCCTGCGCATCTGGCGCGAAGCGCTCGCGAACGCCTCCGATGCGCTGCCCCTCGGCGACCTCGGGGTCACCTCCGAGCTCGTGTACTGGGCCGACCTGCTCTACGAGAAGCCCGACGACAACGTCGCCGCGCACGAGGGCGTGCTCGAGAACACGCCCGAGGCGCTCGACGGCGGCGGTGGGGCGCCGCCGCCGACGCCACGCTCGGCGGAGGAGGCCGCCTTCCTCGAGGCGCTGCGGGGCCGCATGACGTCGCTGTCGGATGCAGAGATCGAGGCGGCGCCGCCCGCGATCCCGGGCTCGCCGCAGGGCACGCTCGAGCGGGTGCCGCTGCCCTGGTTCCTGAAGAAGCCGATCATGAACACGTTCCTGCGCGACGTGCATCACTACCTCTTCGACGTGGAGTTCGCGCCGCCGGGCCGCACGCCAATGCCGATCCAGCGCACGATCCGCGAGCGATTCGTGACCGCGCTCGGCTCGCCGCAGGTCACGCGTCCGCACGTCGTGATCTCGCACAGCATGGGCACGGTGATCGCCTACGACTGCCTGAAGCGCGTCGCGGAGTGCTCCGGGGTGGACGGGCTGATCACGCTCGGCAGCCCGCTCGGCCTCGACGAGGTGCAGGACAAGCTGCAGCCCGGATGGAGCCGGCCCGATGGCTTTCCGCACGACAAGGTGGCCGGCGGCTGGACGAATCTCTACGACCGCCTCGATCCGGTGTGCGGATTCGACCCGGAGCTCGCGAACGACTATCGCCGGGGCTCGGCGGCGGTCGTCGCCGACATCGCCGTCCAGAACGACGGCGCCTGGCGCCACTCGACCACCAAGTATCTCCGGCAGCCGAGGCTCATCGCGGCGCTGCGGGAGATGCTCCAGATCCGCTGAGGCGAGCCGATGAACGGCGAAGACCAGGACGTCGAGGCCGTTCGCGCGCGCGCGAAGTCGCTGCTCGCGGCGCTGCGCGGGGTCTGCGGCGACGACGAGGTGCGCGAAGCCAAGGCGTGCGTGGAGCGCCTGCGCGACCAGCGCGACTACGAGCTCATGGGGCGGCTCGCCGAAGCGGTGAGCCGGCGGGACCCGAAGGATGCGACGAACCGCCGGCTGTACGCCCAGTACCTCATCGACACCGGGCACGTGACGGCAGCGGTCGACCTGCTGCAGCCGCTCGCGAGACGCGTGCCCAAGGGCGACAAGGAGCTCGCGGAGGTGACGGGCCTGCTCGGTCGGGCCCACAAGCAGATCTTCTTCGATGCGGGCGACAAGAGCGCCGTCGGCGCCCGCGACGCGCTCAAGCACGCGGTCGCGATGTATCGCGCCGAGTACGAGCGCGATCGGAAGAACACCTGGCACGGCGTCAATCTCGTCGCGCTCCTCACCCGCGGCCGCGCCTTCGGCTCGCGCGTCGCCCAGGACCTCGACGCGCGCACGATCGCCCAGGAAGTGATCGCCAACCTCGACGAGCGCGACCCGTGGCGCCTGCCGACGCTCGCCGAGGCCTCGCTCGGACTCGGCGATTGGGACATCGTCGACCGGAACGTCCACGAGTACGTCACCGCCAAGGGCACCACCGCCTTCCAGGTCGCGAGCACGCTGCGCCAGTTCACCGAAGTGTGGGATCTCGAGCGCGAGGGCGAGCGGGGCCGGGCGCTCGTCGACATGCTGCGCGCGAAGCTGATGCGCCTGCCCGGCGGCGTCGTCCGGCTCGAGCCGGCGGAGCTGCAGCGGCTGCGCCAGCAGGAGGTGCCCTACGAGGGACGGCTCGAGGCCATCCTGGGCACCTACGGGGCGCAGACCTACCAGTGGTGGAAGACCGGCGTCGAGCGCGCCGCCTCGGTCGCCGCGGTCCGGCAGAAGATGGGCGGGCGCATGGGGACTGCGTTCCTCGTCCGCGCCGGCGATCTGCAGCGGGAGCCCGCCGACGAGCTGCTCGTACTCACGAACTATCACGTCGTGAACGCCGAAAGCGCGCACGGCGGCATCCGTCCGGAAGAAGCGGAGGTTGTCTTCGAGGCTGCGGACGCGAACAAGGTCTACGGTGTCGCGGAGCTCCTCTGGAGCTCCCCGCCCGAAAGGCACGACGCGAGCCTGCTGCGCCTCGGCGCGCCCGTCACGGGCGTCGCGCCGCTGCCGATCGCGACGACGCTGCCCGTGATCGACGATGCCGCGCGCGTCTACATCATCGGCCATCCGGGCGGCCGCGATCTCGCGTTCTCGTTCCAGGACAACGAGCTCATCGACCACGAGGGCGCACCGACCGGGAAGCCCGGAACCGAGGGCGTCTGCCGCGTGCATTACCGCGCTCCGACCGAGGGCGGCAGCTCCGGCAGCCCGGTGTTCAACTCGCGCCTCTGGCAGGTCATCGCCCTGCATCACATGGGCGGAAAGATCGGCGTGCGCAAGCTGAACGGCAAGGAAGGCACCTACGGCGCGAACGAGGGTATCGCGATGCACTCCATCGTCGCCGCGATGAAGGGTTGAGTCGCTTTCGCGCTCGTCCTGCACGGCCGTCGCCGCGCCCCCGCTCGCTTGCCGGGTCGCGAATCCCCTCGCGCGACGACCGGCAGCCTCAGGACGACAGGCCGCCGCCGGTGCGCGGCGGCTTGGGCTTCGCGTTCTTGCGCGCCCGTTTCGTCGCCGCGGCCGGCTTCGCCTTGGGCGGCGCGTCGGACACCGCGGGCGCAGCCTTCGCGGCGCGCTGCCGCTGCGGGCCGCGATCCTCGCCCGATCCCGAGGCCGGGTTCCCCGTGACCGTGTTCCGCAGTTCAGCGAGGCGAGCCACGATCGACCGCGTCGCCGCGCCGGCTGGACGCAGCTTCCCGATCAGCGCGGCGAGATCGTCGAAATGCCGCGTCACCGAGTCGAGCTCGCGCGGCGTCGGACCCGCGCGCCCGATCACGTCCCGGTAGGCCTCGGCGAGGCGCGCGACCTCGGCCTTGCCCGTCTTCTCGTCCGCCTCGAGGCGCGCCGAGAGCAGCGCCCGGACGAGCGCGGCGTCCGCGATGCCGATGGCATCGAAGAACCGGCGGTCGCGATGGAATCGCTCGCTCGCGACCGCCTCGCAGCGGTCGGCGAGGGCGTCGCCGTCGCCGACGCGTTTGCCGAGCACGGCCTCGATCATGAGCCAGTTGAGCGTCGGATAGGGATCGAAGTCCTTCCGCGCCAGGTTGCGCGCGTGGGCGCTCCGGTAGCCCTCGGCGGCCTTCTCGAGCGCTTCGGTTGCCTTGCTCGCGTCCCGCTCCGCGACCGCCCGCCGCTTGTAGACACTGCCGAGGAGCGACTGCCGCTCCGCCGTGCTCGCGACCGCAAGCAGCTTCTCGAGCCGCGCGATCGCCGCCTCGCGCAGCGCGTCGGCCTCGTCGCCGCGATCCTCTGCGAGCCGGGCCTCGAAGTTGGCGAGCTGCTCCACGGCGCGCAGGGTCGTCGTGTTGTCGTCGCCCTCGCCGGCGAGCGCCGCGGCGAGATAGCGGTTCGCGGCGTCGAAGGCGCCGAGGTTGCCGAACGCGTAGCCGATCGCCATGAGGACGTCGGTCTGCGCCAGCCACTCGGCCGGGCAGTCCTTGAGCAGCTGCTCGAGCTCCGTCACCGCGGCGGCACTGCGCTTCGGCCGGTCGCGGCCGCCCGCGCGCGCCGCTTCCGCGCCCTTGCGCGCGATGCGCTCCACCGCGTCGATGAGCTCCGCCGGGTCGACGTGACCGGCGAGCGCGGCGCCGCCGCCGGGCTGGGTCGGATCGAGCCGGTAGTCGGGGTCGCCGTAGGCCTGGTAGGCGCCCCAGGTATTGCTCTCGGGGAACGCATCGTGCGTGCGTTCGCGCGCGGCCTTGAGGGCGCGGCCGAACGTCGCGCCGTCGAGCAGCTCGCCGTAGAAGACCTCGGCGAAGACCTTCGCCGCGCTGTCGTTCACGGCCCAGCCGGCGGCCACCACCGCGCGCACGCCCATCTCGATCAGCTCGCGCGAGACGCTCGCCGCGAGCCGGTTGAACTCGACGCCCCGGACGCGCGCCGGCGCTTCGGGACCGGTCTGCCCGATGTGGCAACAGTTGAGGAACACGAGCTCGGGGACCTGCTGCATCTGGCCCACTTCGACCGCGGTGAGGAACACGCCGTTGTCGAGCACCATGCCGCTGCGCGCCTTGCCGCCCGCGGTCGTGGGCGGCTCGTAGTGGCCATGCCCCGCGAGGTGGACGATGCGGTAGGGCTTCTCGTAGAGCCCGGCGAGCACTTGGAGCGCGGTCGGCTGCGGCTCGGGCTCCATCACGTCGAAGCGCTTGCGCAGGAGTCCGTACACCGCGATCGCCTCGTCGCGCGCGCCGGGGAGCTGGCGGAAGGGCGGGGTCACGGTCGGGTCGCCGACGATGTACGCGGCGGTTCCCGCGCGCGCGCCGATTTGCGGGCGGTAGCGTGACGTCTGCAGCTGTCGCACGAGGCCTTTCGCGAGGCAGAGCGGGCGATTCCCGGCGCTCATCAGCTCCCACGGATAGGCCGCGGTCTCGGCGTCGAGCACGAGCACGAGGTTGTCGAGCTGCGCGAGGCCGGACTTGAGCTCGTTCGGCACGGTGAGCTCGAAGAGGACGCGCGAATCCTCCTCGCGGAACCGGGGCTGCGAGATCGAATCCTTGATGAGCCGCTCGACGAGCTCCGGCTGCCGCTGCTGTGCCGTGGCCTCGGCGCGCGCCCGGTCCGAGAGCGTGAGGAACCGGATCTCGCGGTACGGCTCCGGCGTGTCCGTCGGCGCGCCGATGGCGAGCTCGGCGAGCGCCGCGAGCAGTTCGGCGTCCGTGCTTCCGGAGTCGAGGACCGCCCGCTTGAGCCGCTCCGCGAGCGGCTTCGGCAGCTGCGCGGGGGGCGGCCTGCGCTCCGGGGCGACCACGCTGATCTCCCAGCGGCGCCAGGCGTCGCGGCCCGCCATCGCCGTGAGCCGCCGCCGGCCGTCGCGGCCGCGCTGGAGGAGCGGCGCGGCTTCGATCTCCGACTCGAGCTCGTCGCCGATCAGCTTCGAGAGCCGCTTCACCGCGTGCGCGGCCTCGATGGCGGTGTCGGCGTAGAGCTCGACGATCTCGACGTCCGAGATGACCGATGCCTCGCCCTCCCGCCCGGAGAGCTCACGGTTCGCCTGCGCGACGGCGCGGAGGATCGCGCCGACGGAGTCGCCGACGGCGATGTTCGTCGTCGAGTTGCCGCCGATCAACAGCACCGAGACGCCGACGGGCGCCGCGATCGCGTCGGCCTGCCGCGAGGCCGCGCGGAAGTCGCGCAGCTGCAGCACGTACTGAAGCGATGCGCGGCGAAGCAGGTCGCCGAGCTGGCCCGCGGTGAGATCGCCCCACTTCCCGAGGCCGATGACGATCGCGCCGGAAGGCAGCGCGAGGGCCTTCTGCACCGCGGAGGGCTCGCGCAGGATGACGGTGAGCGAACCGAACTCGCCGGGATACAGCCCCAGCGCGTAGCGCTCGGACAGCGCGCCTCCGAGAAGGCCGTCGATCTGCGCTTCGGCACCGATGATGGTGTCGCCCTCGTAGTGCCCGACCACGATGGGGAAGCGCGCGAAGCGCAGGTCGCCGTGCACGACCGACACGCGGAAGCTCGGCTGTCCGCGGCGTTTGTAAGCACGGCGCGGCTGCTTGCCCAGCAGGCCGCCCGCGAGCGACCTCTCCGTGGGATAGAGCACCGGCTCCGGCAGGGCGCGATAGTTCACCTCGCCGCCGCGCGCCGCGCTCGGCGGCGATGTGGAGAGCCGCCGCGTCGTGCCCGTCTCGAGCAGCTCGCGGATGCCGGGAAAGGCGGGTGCGTGGCTCGCGAGATCGCCGTGGACGGCGTCCGTGTACCACATCGCCACGCCGGGGAGGCGCCCTGACTGGTAGGTGACGCGACCGTCGCCCTCGGTGGTGACCGAGAGGACGACCCGGCCTTTGACGATATCCGCCACGCCCGTAGTGGTGCGGCCCGACGCGCCCGCGACGTAATGAATGCGATCGGCATGCGGCATGGCGGTGTCCGCCGCGAGGGTCCGCGTCGTGCCCTGCGCGGCCGCGAGCCTCGCCCCCGCCGGGACCGCGGCGTTGCGGACCTTCGCCCCGTAGTCCTTCCAGATCGCGTCCTCGAAGAACCGGGGCTCCTGCGGGAGCAGCTCGAGCACGCCCGGGAATCCCGCGATGATCCCCGTGATGTCGCGCGTGCCCTGGGTCAGGTCGACGAGTGCGAGCTGCTGGATGCTCGTGGCCGTGCCGAGCAGGGCCTCGACGATGTCGTGCGACCCGCGGTTCGGCGTGCCGAGGAGCACGAGGCGAGCACCGTCGCGCTCGCACATGCGCTCCCAGAGCTCGGGTCGCGCCCGCAGCATCGCGCGGGCCACGAGGCCGCCCATGCTGTGGGCCACGATGCGCACCGGCTGCCGCGTGCGGGCGAGCGCCTTCTCCACCTCCAGGGCGAGCGCCTGCGCCGCGGCGGCGACCGACCGGCGCCAGTCGTAGGCGAACGGGATCACCTCGTGGGAGGTCTGGAGGAACTCGCACAGCTCGCGGTACGCGTCGCCGACGAGCGCGACCGGCATCACGTTCGCCGCCTCGACGTCGGCGAGGTCCCGAAGCCCGCCGCGGAGCAGCGCAAGGTGGCGCAGCCAGACGGCGCGGTCGCCGACGTTCAGGTGCGAGCCCATGATGCCCGGGAGCACGAACACGATGGGCTGATCGGCGCCGGAGCGGAGCTGCATCGACCGCAGCATCGGCACGGGCTCGAGCTCGCCCTCGGGAATGTCGTGGAAGATCTCGGGTCGGACGCCGGGCCCGGCGGACAGCCATTCGACCAGCGCGGCGCGCGTGCGCGCGTTCCTGAAGTAGTTGAAGTGGCTGACGTCCGAGCCCTGGTCGAAGACGTAGCAGCGCTGGTCGTGACGCGCCCCGCTGAACATCGCGTCGGTGTTGACGACGAGATCGTTGTCGCGCCCCTCGTACAGGAACTGGTCGGTGACGAACACCCCGAGGCGCCTGAGCCAGTTGCCGCCCTCGATGTCGCCCGACAGCACGCCGACCGCCCCGGCGGCCTGCCCGTCGGCGTCGTTCAGCATCGCCACGAGCGGCGAGCTCGGCATGACGGCCTCGACGCCGGGCACGAGCGCGGGGTCGGTCCGGTTGCGCACGATCTCGAGCGTGATCCGCTTGGTCACCTCGTAGAGCGGCGTGCCGCCGACGCCGGGGATCAGCCCCACCAGATTGGTGATCACCGACAGGAAGTTGTCGAGGTTTCCGGAGACGAAGAGCGTCCCGCGCGACGGCGATGCGCAGCGCACGAAGCGCTCGATGCGCAGCTGCTTCTGTGCGATGAGCCCGGCGAGCTTCTGCAGCTGCGCCCGGTCGCGCGCGTCGACCTTGGCGAGCTCCCCGGCGCCGTCGTCGCGCCTGAACCGGTCGATGAGGTGCGCGCCGATCGACTTGAGCGAGATCAGGTCGCCGATCAGCCCGCCGCGCGAGTGCGAGACGATGTTCACCCGCGCGTTCCTCGGCAGCGCCGAGACGAGGTCGATCGCGTTGTCGATCGGGCTGTCGCTCGTCGACCGGTGCTCGAACGCGTAGATCCGGTCGCCGAAGCGCTGCACGAGCGCCTGCCACTGCGGCTGCGCCTCGTCCGCGAGGAACGCGCCGAAGCTGCCGATCGTCGACGAGAGCGTGCCGTGGATGAACACGAGCATCGGCTTCTCGACGTCGTGGCCCTCGAGCGACACCGGCGCCGGCCGGGCATTCCCTTCGGGCTTTCGCGTCGCGTCCGCCCAGGTGTACAGACCGGGTCCCGGGTTCAGCCGGTCTTCGATCAGCCGGATGGCGACCTTGGAGAGCAGCCACGCCGGGACCTTGACCGCGAGGTCGATGCCCATGCCGCTCGCGAGCGCACGCAGATCGGCGGGCCACCGCTTCGGATCGGCCACCGCTTCGGCGATCGCGTCCTTGCCGATGCGCAGGACGCGCAGCCCGCCGGCGAGCACCTCGGCGAGCCCGCGGTCGCCCACGCGCGGCAGCGTGTCCACGGACACACTGCCGTCGGGCGCGCGCGCCTCGGGCCTGAGCAGCGGCAGCTCCGCGCTGTAGCGCTGCGCCGACGTCCAGACCGTGAAGCCGCCCTCGACCTCGATCTCCATGACGTCGTCGTCCTCCAGCTCGACGTCGACGGGCGCTTCCGCGCGCGCACGCGCCGACGCGGAGAGACTGAACGACTGGACGACCTTCACTTCCCGGAACAGATCGGTGACCGGCGCGCCGCGGTCGGCGCCCGCCGACCCGTCGCGCGTCGCGGCGAGGTCGCGGTCGTCCGCCTGTCCATGGATCTTCAGCTTGACGGTCATACGGGCACTCCGGGGTCGACGGGCGGCAAGGGGCGCGGCGCTACTCGACCGGCGACAGGAACGGCTGCTCGAGCCGCGCCTTCGCGCCCTCGAGCTGCGGCACCTGATCGTACGGGCCGCGCTTGAGCTTGGCCGTGGTGCGGTCGTGCAGCTCGCGATAGGTGGGCGGCGCCTTCGCCTCGTTGAGCGACTCCACGAGGTAGTAGGTCAGCGCGCCATGGTAGCCGCCCGCGATCGCGGCATCGGCCGACGT
>Ga0209254_10003258_pt1 | contig 14825 bp, 11 predicted proteins | sample FrelakmetDIP11DI_FD_187148 | JGI IMG/M metagenome (GOLD analysis project Ga0209254, IMG submission 187148) | Freshwater lake sediment microbial communities from the University of Notre Dame, USA, for methane emissions studies - DIP11 DI (SPAdes)... | ecosystem: Environmental > Aquatic >...
TAATTTCATCCGCAGATACGCCGGAAGTCTCACTTATCTTATCAAAATCCGGACTGTTATTGGAATAATTCACCGAACATTCATGGTTCCTTCACTGGGTATTCACATCTTTTTATTATTATTTACCCCTATTGTGATCTTGAAGGAGTACGAAATGAATGATTTTGAAATCGTAAAAAAGCAGGTTCGACGAAACTGGCAGGTGGATTTGGGATTATTTCTGGCAGCGCTGGGAGCCTCGCTAACTGGTATTTATTTTCTAGTTCTGCCAGTTGGGGGATATCAGGGTGGTCGGAATCCCTTCTACGGAATCACGTTCCTAATTGAACGCGAGACCTGGGATTTGCTGCACACCTGGACCGGCATGGCAATGATTGCCGCAGCCTTTATCCACCTGGTGCTGCATTGGAGCTGGATTGCAGGGTCTCTAGCGCGCGTTTCCAGTGATATTTTTCAGCGGCGCAAACAACTCAGCCTCAGAAGCTGCATCAATATAGCAGTAGATCTTATTGTAGCAATCGGCTTTTTCCTGACGGCTCTCTCCGGTGTTTATTTTCTTTTAGGTCCCGCAGGTTTCCCCAGCCGTAGCTTTCCGCAATTTATATTCAATGCGCAGACATGGGATTTGATCCACACCTGGGGATTTGTTGCCATGGCCGCAGGGGTGATGGTACACATTGCGCTGCACTGGAACTGGATCGCGAGCGTTAGTGCACGCTTACTCCCCCCATCCAGGAAAATAAAAACTCAAACTGCAGCGGTTGAAGTGCGCATATAAAGGAGAAAAAATGATAGGAAAAGTGATTGTCGGGATAGTCATCACGATTGTGACAGGTGGATTGGTTCTTGGCGCTGTAAATCGTACTGCGTCTCGCGATGTCGAAAGCAGCCGATTCAATGTAGAGGAATATGAAATTGGCTCTTTGGAGGTCCGGAATGGCGATGGTTATAGTGAAGGCCGAAACGGGGAGCAAGGAGAAGGTTATGGGGCGGTAACAAATGGAAATGAAGGTGATCAGGCTGGTTTTCAGAGCTTTGCAAGTAACAAATCAGCCGGTGAGGGCTTGGCAGTTGATGCTGAAGGCTGGAGCGAAGTAATAGGTATCGTAACAAGCATAGATCCAGATCTGCTAGAGGTCCAGCTGGCAGATCGCAGCGTGATCGAGATCAGCCGACGAGCCTGGTGGTTTTCACAGGAGCAAGGATTTTCGGCGAGTATCGGGGATCAGGTTAACCTGACCGGTTTTTTCGAAGGCAATGAATTCGAGACAGCCAGGTTAGATAATCTAACCACAGGTTTCAGCGTGGCTATCCGCGATGAAAACGGTCGGCCTCTATGGGCGGGTAAAGGGGGATAAAGAAACCCGGAAAAAACTATAGAAAGATCGCCCGGTTTGCTCTTTCGTTAGTGCCTGGTTGAGGGTAATTACCGGCCTTGCTGATCGAGACCATGGATGGAATAAAACAGGGACAATTATTGAATTGTCCCTGTTTTGCATACCGTCGGTTCTTGTGTGAATGTTATTCTAATGCCTCCAGCATTTCCGCTGGTGATACATCAAGCCTGATCCCGTTTTTCCATCTTGTTCAGCTCCCGCGCTCGCAGGATGGTGCTGACAATAAAAATCGAGAACAGGGCAACAGTGACGATGCCGAGCAGAAGATCATAAAGTGCGATTTCCCGGCCAAAGATTCCGACCACCGGGTTGCCCATAAAGAAGATGAGCGTGTTGGCCAGGATGGCTACCGCGCGGATCTCGGTGGGACCGAAACTGCCATAAGAGATCTTGAATTCACCCGAGACATAGGTCGAAATAAATACGAATATGGATAAAAGCAGGTAGCCGATCAAGGCCAGGAATGCCAGGTTCAGGTTGACGTAAGGGGAGAGCCCAAGTCCGATGAAAATGATCGTTTCAGATGCCGAATCCAGGGTGTGGTCGAGGAAGAAACCGTAGCGCGGGCGTTCGATTTTTCGGAAGCGCGCAAGGGTGCCATCCAGACTGTCGCCGAACCAATTAATGAAAAATCCAAAACTGGCCAGCCAGAGGAAGGCTGGATTAAAATTCGTCAGGTAATAACTGACCGCGATTAATATCGCACCGAAGAATCCGATCGCTGTGAGAATATCCGGGGTTATCCAGCCGGGCATACGTTCTGCTAACCACTTGAGCGCCGGCCGTTCCAGCGGTCCCAGGAGGATGCGGTTCACCCGGCTGTGTTTTTCGACCGCGTGTTCTTTATTAACTTTTGGCAATGGTTGTCTCCTCAGGCAGATCCGGCCAGACCGGGAAGAACATGGACCACTGTTCCGGATGAGCGGCGATAAATTTTTCTGCCACCGAAATGACCCTTTCTGTATTATAGATGATTTCCTCGCGAGGGTTACTTCGGGGTTCCATCCATAACATTTCAGAGCAATCGATCAAGTGGGTGCCGTCCGGTTCATCACGCACCGCAACCACGATCACAGGTACCCCGGTCTTCATCGCCAGGCGGGTATAAAAGACCGGCAAGCGTGAAGGATGGCCGAAGAATTTTGGAGAATAACTGGATTCAGGCGCAGGGCGGTCCAGCCCGGTCATGACCATGCCATTATTCTGAAGACGCAGGCGGGCAAGCTGCAGTGCGTTGGCGGAAATGGGCACTACCTCCAGGCCGTGTTCCTCGCGGATCTTGTTTTGTTTTGCATATTGCCCGGTGGGGTTCGGAACGGATAAACCCAGTATCTTCAACCCGTGGTGGGCAAGGACCATCAAACCCATGTCAAAAGCGCTCAGGTGCATCCCCAGGACCATCACCCCATAGGGTTTGGTCGTCCAGGTCGTGACCAGGTCCTGCACTGCGGGGCTGAAGCGTATCAGCCGTTCGAGCTCAGCCGGTTTTTCCAGGTTATGGTAGAACTCGAAAAGCCTGCGCATGTGACTTTGGAGAGAAGAAGCTACAAGTGAATCGATCTGAGCTGATTCAGGTCCGGCTCCGCAGACAATGGATAGGTTTGCCCGCAATGCCTGCACCATCTTCCTGTCTTTATCAGAAGCCAGGTGTGCCGCGATGCGGTCTGCGAGCCAATACCCGGTTCTTTCGGGCAAGATTTTCCCAAGAAGCATTGCCAGGCGGATGCTGGCTGATGTGTAATAAAGGGAGCTTAGTTTCATAAAAAATACCGACTTTGCAGGAGCGCACCCATTATAACGAAAAATGGTCGGGGATGGAAAAAGGGCTTGCCAGCCGGAGGGCATTGCTTCATGACAGGGGGAGGGTAAAAAAGTATAATAGGTTCAGTTCAGGAGGACCTAAAGGAATGAAAGCTCGCGAAGTAACCCCGAAAATTCAAATGCTTGGCGCTGTGGACTGGAACCGGACGCTTTTCGATGCCCTGATCCCGCTCCCGCAGGGAACCAGCTACAATGCTTATCTTGTTTCCGGCAACCAGAAGGTTGCACTTATCGACACGGCAGATCCCTCCCTGCAGGACCAGTTGTTGGAACAGCTTGCCTCGGTTCCCCGGGTGGATTACGTCATCGCCCAGCATGCCGAGCAGGATCATTCCGGGGCGCTGCCACAGGTAATGGCGAAATACCCAAAAGCGCAATTGATCTGTTCACAAAAAGCCAGCGGGATGCTGCAGGATCTGCTCGATCTCCCCGCCAACAGAATCCAGGTGGCGGCAGATGGCGAAACGCTCTCCCTGGGCGACCTGACCCTGGAATTCATTTATACCCCCTGGGTGCACTGGCCGGAAACGATGAGCACTTACCTAAAGGAGGAAAAGACCCTCTTTTCCTGCGATTTCTTTGGCTCCCACCTGGCTACAAGCCAGGTTTATGCAGCGGATGACCCCGCGGTTTATCCCGCTGCCAAGCGTTACTATGCTGAGATCATGATGCCCTTCCGCGTCCCCATCCAGAAGAACCTGGAGCGGCTGGCAGCATATGATATTGAGCGCATTGCTCCCAGCCACGGGCCAGTCTACGCTGCTCCGTTATGGATCGTCGATGCTTACAAGGAGTGGGTGTCGGCGCCTCCAAAGAACGAGGTGGTCATTCCGTATATCTCGATGCATCACTCCACCGAAATGCTGGTGAAGCGCATGATCGGCGCGCTTGCCGAGCGCGGGGTTGGGGTGAAAGTTTTCGACCTCACCGTTGCCGATATCGGCGAGATGGCCATGGCGCTGGTGGATGCAGCCACGGTCGTGGTGGGCACACCCATCATGCTGGGCGGTCCGCACCCGCTGGTCGGTTATGCCATCAACCTGGCCGCCCTGTTAAAACCAAAGGCAAAATTCGCAGCCTTCCTGGTTTCTTATGGTTGGGGTGCAGGGGCGGTGGAACGCTTGCCAGGATTGATTGAAGGATTGAAGGTGGAGGCCCTGCCACCGGTCGTAGCGCGCGGAATGCCTCGCCAGGCCGAAATGGAGGCTGTGGATGCCCTTGCGGAGTTGATCTCAACAAAGCATCGGGAAATGGGGTTTAAATAAAGTGTTTATAGAATGGGTCACCCCGGCGAGATTGCCGGGGTGTTTTTAATCAAAAAACCTTGCCATTTTGTTAAGCCATTCTGTTTCTCTATTCCACTATAATTTATTAAACTTGAATGTGAATTCATAGGAAAGGTTACAGGCATGCCAAACCTGGTTGGTCAAACCCTGGGTCGCTATCACGTCGTCGAGCAGCTCGGCGAGGGCGGGATGGCGGTTGTATATAAGGCCTTTGATACCCGCCTGGAACGCGCGGTTGCGCTCAAGGTCATCCGCACCGAACGCATGGATGACAGCCAATTTCTCGGGCGTTTCGAGCGCGAGGCACGCGCCCTGGCCAAGCTGACTCACCCGAACATCGTCCACATCAATGATTACGGCGAGTATGAGAGGCTGCCCTACCTCGTCATGGATTTCATCCCTGCCGGCACCCTGAAAGAACGCATTGGTGCCCCCATCCCCTGGGCGGAGGCAGCCTGGTTCCTTGCTCCCGTCGCCCGCGCCCTGGAATACGCCCATAAACAGGGCGTAATCCACCGCGACATCAAACCCTCCAACATCCTTGTCACGGATTCCGGGCAGCCCATGCTGACCGATTTCGGGATCGCCAAGATCCTGCAGGATGACAAATCTGGCGGGCTGACCACCTCTGGGATTGGCATGGGCACCCCCGATTACATGTCCCCCGAGCAGGTGATGGGCAGCACTGTGGACGGGCGTTCGGACGTTTACTCGCTGGGAATTGTTTTCTACGAAATGGTCACCGGGCGCACCCCCTACCGCGCCGATACCCCCATGGCTATCGCCATCAAGCTGGTGAACGACCCCCTGCCGCGCCCACGCCAGTTTGTGCCCGGGCTGCCCCCCCAGGCAGAGCAGGTAATCTTTAAAGCAGTAGCCAAACAGGCCGGTGACCGCTACCTGGATATGGGCGCTTTCGCGGCCGCGCTGGAATCGCTGGCTGCGGCGGTACCAGCGGCAAAACGCGGGAGCACGATGACCGTCCCAGTCGCAGCTGCCCAGCCTGCAGAGCCGATTGCCCCACCAAAATTGACTTTTGGGCAAAAGATAAAAAAGATCTATAAGGAAAACAGCACCTGTGTCATCCTGGTCATCATCGCCCTGGTCGTGCTCACCTGCCTGTGTGTGATCCTCGGGAGCATCCAGCAGAACAAAGATCGCGAGAATGCCGCTGCAACGGAGGCTGCAGAAACACTGCTTCCTCCATCGAACACCGCTAACCCTCCGAAGCAGACATCCTTCCCCGACAGCACCGAAGTGATTGAAGCGGGTAAGGAAACACCGCTTCCGTTAATACCGCGAGTAAAGACTTGCAACCTCGTTCCCGGAGCGCCCATCCTGGAGGCACAATTCCCGGAGGGAACGGAGAAGTTCAGCAAAGATCCGACCGGTCCTTATTTCTATTTCACGCAAAAACTTGGCAAGTTTGAACCCGCCGAAAACGGGGTACGTCTGATTTCTGGTCCGGAATCCGCTGCAGTGGTCGCACTCAAGGCGGAACAACCCGGCAGTGTGCTTGCAGTGCGTTCGTTGAACGAGGGCGATTTTGCCATCCTCCTGGTGGATGACGATGCGCTGAAGAACCCTGAAGTCGAAAACAAGGATGCAATGCGCCTGGCCATCCAGGTTGAAGACAAGGCCGATAACAACGCTTCTGTTTTTTACACGGAAAACGGGGAGGCAAAAGGGATTGCCAGCTTCCAGTACCCGCTGCGCCGCGAAACGGTCGTCACCATCGACCTCGCCAGCCATAAGTTGACCGTGCAGGATGCGCAGGGGGATGTGATCTTCTCCACCGGCCTGCCTGAATCGATCAATAGCACCAGCAGTTACTGGGTCATTGGCGACCCGGCGGTGGATAACCAGGGCTTTACCAGGCTGCTGCTGCGCGGGATCTGCTACCAGGACACAGCCAAAAAGTAAGTCGGCAAGTCATTTAAAATTATTTAAACTTTAGGAATTTTCAACGCGTTTTCGATGAATTTCCCTGCGAATTCTTCATAGCGCTGCGGGTCGTGGCTCAACGCCTGGGCGTGGTCTGCGCCGGGTACCAGGTGGATCTCCCGAATACCAGATGTTTTAGCCTCATATAATTCCCGGCTCATCTCAGCCGGCACCAGTTTGTCGTCCTCCCCGTGCATGAGCAGAACAGGTGTTTCAATCCTGCCCATTATCTGCGCAGGTGATACCTGGTCGAAAGAAAAGCCGGCCAGCAAACGGCACCAGAATTCACCAATCTCGAGCAGGGGTGTGGACGGCAGGCGGTAATCGGTTCTGAGGATGTGCGTGAGTAGATCCCGCAGGCTGGAAAAGGGACAATCCGCGATGGTAAACGCCACCCGCGGGTCGATCGCGGCGTGCTGCAAGACTGTCGCCCCCCCCAGGGATTCGCCCAGGGTACCCAGGATGCCATCCTTGCCGTGCTGCGCCAGCACCCAGGATGTCCAGGCGGCCAGGTCAAGCTTTTCGTTGAACCCCCAGGTGATATTTGATCCACCGCTGCGACCGTGGTGGCGCAGATCGATAAGCAGAATGTTAAAAATCCTGCGGCGGAACATGGGCATGTATTTGACCGAGCCGTAGAGCCCGTAGGCAAACCCGTGCACGATCATGACCGTTTTTTTGGATCCATCCATGGGAAAATAGACCCCGAAGAGCGGGTAACCGCCCGGGGATTGGATCCCTACCTCGCGCTTGGATAAGATATTGTATTCTGCCTCGTTCAGGTTTCCGGTTTCGACCTCGTTTTGATAGATGGATTCAGGGCTGTGAACAGCCGGCCAGATGAGCCGGGCAGCCAGGTAGAAACCAGAGGCGAGCGGGATAGCAACCAGCAGGATTAGGATCAGGGTGAAAATAAGCAAGGTTTCCTCCGGAAGAGGTTTCTTGCCCTATTTTATAATAGTTTTTGTCTGATCGCCCGTCCAGTTCTTGTCAGACAACCCTCATCACCGAGGATTCCCCAGCGAACCTGCACAAGAGACTTTTTGGGTGCACCCCCGTTTTTTATCTCAAGGAGCTGCAGCCAGGGTGGTTAAGCTTGTAAAGGAACTTGGCTTCCCCAGGGACGTGCAGGCGGTCAAGAACCAGTTGGTGGACCAGCTGGATGACCCGGAAGGTCAGAACCCGGCCATCATCCGCAGCCTGGTTGAAGCGGGCGCAGAGATCCAGTATGTCGGGGAGATGCACCACTCATTGGAAGATAATTATTTGCAGTTGATCCATAACGGGGAGGGAATCCGGGAGGGAAGAATGACTAGTCAAATCAAAACGATCATTGATAAGGAATGGGTGGAAGTTTTTAAGAACCGGATGGTGCTCCTCACGGTGGCACTACTGCCCATCATTTTTACTGCACCGCCCATCGTGTTCCTGAATATCACGAACTCCGGAGATGCCTTGGGGAGTACTTCGGAAATGCCCCCGACCTTCGCCATGACCTGCGGTGGGCTCACACCATCGGACTGTATGCAGACCTCTATGCTCAATGAGTTTCTGCTGCTCTACATGATCATGCCGTTGATGATTACCATCACCATCACCGCTACAGCATTGTGGGGGAGAAAGTTACCCGCAGCCTGGAGCCGCTCCTGGCCACCCCTATTACCACCGAAGAGCTGCTGGCAGGTAAGAGCCTGGCGGCGGTTATCCCGGCTGTGCTGGCCACCTGGATTTATTTCTTGATCTTTGCCATTACGCTGCCCATTATCGGGACAAGCCAGGCTGTGTTCTCTTATGCCCTTGGGCCGACCTGGCTGTTGGCAATCTTTATCGGCGGGCCATTAATGGCGATCTTCGCGGTCAATATCGCGGTGCTGGTCTCATCCCGAGCCCGCGATCCGCGCGCAGCGGAGCAGACCGCGGCGGTTGTCATCCTGCCGGTGATCCTGATCCTGTTCGGGGTCCTGGCTGGTTATATCATCCTAGATGTGACTGTCATGCTTGCCGGTTTCTCAGCCCTGTTGGTTGTGGATATTGTCCTGATCTATCTAAGCGCTCGCCTGTTTCAGCGGGAGACGATCCTCACCAAGTGGAGCTGATCGGAGGATTCATGCATGCAAATTTCAATAAATACACCCGGTCCCGTCATGATCAACGGGGCCTCCATCCGGGGATGCCTGCTCTTCCTCCGTTCTGCGGAGCGGCGATCAATAATGCCTGCAGGTGATGCGGAATATACCCTCAATGTCCAGCGCAACTTTTGGTATAGCAGTGGGAACGGGAATATCAGAATGTAGTGTCAAAAATCGCTTGACATGGGGATTAAACTTGGTAGGATGAAGGTACCGAATCCATTCTGAGGGTCCGGGGTCCCTGAGGTAACCATGAGCCCAACTTCCCAAAAAAGCAAGGAAACCAGGGGGAAGTCGTCAAATAAAGCGGTGATATCAGCCGAGCAAAACCCAGGTCTGGATATCAAAAAACTCGAGCAGGCTTTGGAGTTGAAAAACCTGCACCTGCACCAGTTATTGACTGCGGCCCGATCCATTACATCCAGTCTGGATGTGCAAGATGTATTAACGAACATCAGCACCGGAGCCATGCAGGTGACAGGTGCGGTGAACTGCGATATTTACCTATTATCAAATGACGGACGGACCCTAATTCCTGAAATATCGGTCGAGACGGATTACACAAATGAGATTCTTGCAACCCCCCTGGACTTGGACTCCAGCCTGACCGGCAGGGCGATCCGGGAAGAGCGGGCGCTGCTTTTCAATAACGCGGTTGGTGAATCGAGCGGTTTTCACATCCCCGGCACCCCCCAGGATGTTGATGAACGGTTGATCGCCGCCCCCCTAATGTTTGAGGGTCTAGTGATGGGTGCGATGTGCATCACCCGCATGGGGGAATATTTTTCCGAAGAGGACCGCGAGCTTACGGAAGCTTACGCTGCTTTTGCTTCATCCGTTTTGCACACTGCGCAAACTCACCGGGATCTGCAGAGGGAAATCTCCGAGCGTGAAGCTGCTGAAAAAGAGTTAAAACGCAAGGCGGAGATGATCATCCGCAATCAAAACGTGCTGCTTGAACTCAACAAACTCGATATCTCCGATCTGGATAAAGTCATACACGCGGTCACAGAAGCGGGCGGGTTCACCCTGGATGCGGAACGTGTCGGCCTTTGGTTATTCAACCCGGCAATTGAAGAAATGAAGTGCAAGGACCTGTTCCTGAAAGAAAAAAACACGCACGAGCTGGCTCCCGGTTTTATAAAAGAGCAGCACCCCAATTATATGAGTTCACTCCAGGAATCAAGGGTCATTGCAGCGGTTGATTCCTGCGGAGACGAAAGAACCTGGGAGTTCACCAAAAAGGATTTCATCCCCCTGGGGATTAAATCCAACCTGGATGTTGCCATTAACATCAGGGGAGAACTGGTTGGAATCTTCTGCATTGAGACAACCAAGGAGCCCCGGAAATGGACACTGGAGGAACAGGATTTTGCAATTTCGCTTGCCGATATCATCACTTTGGCATTGGAGGCTTCCGAGCGGAGTAAATCGGAGGAAGCGCTGCGCGAGAGTGAGAAGAAATACAGCGACCTGACCAACTTTTTACCGTCTATTATTTTTGAAACCGATACGACCGGCCGTGTAACGTTCGTGAATAAATATGCTTTCGAAAGCACAGGCTATTCGGAAGAGGATTATCGCAAAGGGATTACCGGATTTGATATGGTGATCCCCGAAGACCGTCCCAGGATAGCTGAGAACATTCGCCGGTTGCTGGAAATGGAGAATGTACCCCCTGTGGATTACACCCTTGTCCGCAAAGATGGCTCCACATTTCTGGCGACGGTTCATGCCATCCCGATTCTGCAGGGCAGGCAGCTGTTAGGGTTGCGAGGTTTGATTGTCGATATTTCCGAGCGTAAGAAGGCCGAAGATGCCCTCCGCCAGAAAAGCCGCAACCAGGAACACCTCCTTGAATCCGTCCAAGCTCTCACCGCCAGTCAGGATGTCAGCGAGGTGCTGGAACAGATCACGAGAGGAGCAGACCAGGTCCTGAATTCGACACTCTGCAACGTTTACCTGCTTGAACCGGATGGCGAATCGCTAACCCCGGTTGTTTCCAGCAACCCCGAATTCTCCAAATTCTTTATGCAAACTCCCCTCAAGGTGAGCAAAAGCCTTGCAGGGCGCGCGATCGAAATGCGCTGCTGTATTCTATACAACGACCTCACCGGGGATACCCATAAGACGACGATCCCAGGGACACCCGATTTTGGTGCGCAGAAATTAATTGCCGCACCCCTCATTTTTGAAAACGTAGTTCTCGGGGTGATGTCCTTCATCCGTGATAATGAAGAATACACGGATGATGAACTCACGCTGGCGGAAACTTACGCCGGATTTGCCGCCGCGCTGCTGCACAACGCACAAACCCACCTTGCCCTGGGACGGGAGGTGGAAGTGCGCGCACTGGCGGAAGAAGTCATCCGGGATTCAGAGGTGAGCTACCGCGGGATCTTCGATTCCGTTGCGGAAGCCATCTATATCCAGAGCAAAGATGGAACCTTTCTGGATGTGAACAAAGGTGCGGAAAAAATGTACGGCTATACCCGCGACGAGTTGATCGGCCAAACACCCCTCTTTGTTGCCGCGCCGGGAATGAATGATCTTGAAGAGGTAAGCCTTTTTGTGAAGAGGGCTTTTCTCGGAAAACCCCAGAAATTTGAGTTTTGGGGTAAGCGCAGAAGTGGTGAAATTTTCCCCAAGGAAGTCCGGTTATATAAAGGTCTTTTCTTTGGGCAGAGCGTGGTCATCGCGGTGGCAATTGATATCACCGAACGCAAACAGGCGGATGAAGCCCTGCGCGGGAGCGAGAAAAAATACCGCGAGCTGGTCAACTCCATGCCTCTCAGTGAATTTGAACTGGACAGAAAGGGAAATATCACCTTTGCGAACAATTTCCTCCTTCAATCCTTCGGGTTTAAGCAAAAAGATATCAAGGAAGGGCTAAGCGCATTGGACTTGATTGAGTCTGCGCTTGAGAGCAATGCGAAAAATCATTTCGCCCAGATTTTACGGGGTCAGAGCATAGGCTCCCCCGAATACGTCCTTAAAAGAAGAAACGGCTCCACCTTCCCAGCGATCATCAACGCAAGCGCGATCCTGGAAAACGGCAGGGCGGTCGGGCTGCGCGGCTTTTTGCTGGATATTTCCGAATTGAAAAAAACAGAGGAAGCGCTTCAGGCCAGTGAAGTTAGGTACCGTTATTATATTGAGCATGTGAATGACGGGGTCTTTTGTTTCAAACCGCAGGAACCGATAGACCTCGGTTTACCAATAGACGAAAAAGTGGAGATCGGCCTGAATGCGATCTGCGTTGAATGCAATGATGTGTTTGCGCAGTTGAGCGTTTTGGCTCGAAACCAGCTGATCGGTAGAAGTGTTCTTAATTTTGCGACAGACCTGGATAGTTACCGGGCTATCCTGACCCGTTTCTATAAACAAGGGTGCCGCGTGTCAGATTTTGAGATTCATGACCTTGATCCCAACGGAGTCCCTCACTGGTATCAGATCAGTATGTTCGGTGAGGTGGTGGATAAGAAACTGGTCATTATCTGGGGCAACATGATCGATGTCACCGAGCGAAGGAAGGCACAATCTGCCCTGATGCAGGCTAACAAAGAGCTTGCTGAAGCCTATAATGCTACCCTTGAAGGTTGGTCCCGGGCGCTGGAAATGCGCGAGCGCGAAACCGCCGGGCATTCTCTGCGGGTGGTGGATCTTACCCTGCACCTGGCGAAATCCCTGGGCGTGGATGAGGAAGATCTGCAGCATATCCGCCGCGGAGCCCTACTTCACGATATTGGGAAAATGGGTATCCCCGATAGTATCCTCTTGAAACCGTCCTCATTATCCGAGGATGAATGGGTGGTGATGCGCCAGCACCCGCTCTATGCCAAAGAGCTCCTCAAACCCATTTATTACCTGGACCAGGCGATGGAAATTCCCTTCTGCCATCACGAGCGCTGGAACGGAACAGGGTACCCGCGCAAGTTGAAAGGGGATGAAATCCCTCTGGCCGCGAGGATTTTTGCCGTGGTGGATGTTTATGATGCGCTAACCTCGGACCGCCCTTACCGCCCTGCCTGGACATTGGATGCCGCACTAATATATATCCGCGAACAATCCGGGAAGCTATTTGATCCGCAGGTTGTGGACACCTTTTTTAAGGCTGTAGTTGATTTTCGGGGTGATTGAGAATCCTTTCCGGGGGAGCGGTTGTGATAAACTTGTGCGGTTATGCCCACCCCCGTTTTCATTTTTGACCTCGACGGTACCCTGCTGGATGAGGATCGACACGTTCACCCCCGAGACCGGGAGATCCTGCTTTCGCGCCGGGACCTTATTCTCATCCCTGCTACCGGACGGACTTTGGATAGCGTGCGCGGTAGTTTCAAAGAAAACGAACTCTGGGTAGATGCGTCCATTCCCCTGCCAATGATCACTCAGAATGGATCATTGAACTACCTGCCTGGCGAGGTTGAGCAGTCTTTCTTTCCATTTGACGACGATCTCCTCAAAGAGTTGATTGCGTTTACCCGCCATTTTCCGCAAATACCCGCCTTATTAATGAGCAGGAACGAGATCCATACCCTGCACACCGAATCCGCCGACCCGGACGAGCTTTGGGATTTTAATGGGTTCCCCCTGAAAAATTCCGGGCGCGGGATGCAATTTAGCAAGCTGCTGTTCTACTCGAGCCGCCCGGAGGAGCTACGCGAGGTGGAGGATGCCTCCACCAGTTTTCCGGTGGAACGGGTCTACAGCACTCCGGTTTTCTTCGAGATAACCCCCCTCGGGATCAATAAAGGCAAGGGCGTTCGCGAGCTGCTGGGGGGGATGGGGTTGGATGGCGTAGAAGTATTCGCGGCCGGAGATGGCGGCAACGATCTGCCCCTGCTTGCTCTGGCGAACCGGACCTTCACTCCCTCCAGGGCATCCCTGGATTTCCAGGGCTGGGTGGACCACGTTATCGACTGGCAGGAGCACGGGCTGCTGGAGCCAATGATTGAGTTGGCCGGTTTGGGGTAGGATTACCCCGATTATCTAAGGGGTTTAGCAATTTCACTAAACTAAATAAACTGCATATTCATCATCCAAAAACCCGGGCACGAACACAGCGCGTGTTATTCGGTTTTGGTTTTTCTTGTATTGAACTTTCCGTAGATTAGCCGTAGTGCTTTGCCAAACGCCCATTGAGCACCAGCGCAAGCACAACGATCGCTCCCCCAATCACAAGGCTCACCAGGTTCACGGTCTCACCAAAAACCACCACTGAGATAATTACAGCCACCGGCACCTTGAGGTCGTTGAAGATCGCCAGGGTCCCTGTGTCCACTTGGCGGGCACCCTTGTTCCACAGGAAGAAGCTCAGCCCTGAGGCAATGATCCCCAGGTAGGCGAGCGTCCAGTACTGGGTGAAGCCCAATTGGACCATAGACCAGTTGGTGAGCACCGCGCTGCTGAACCCAGTGATCAGGAATGCCCCCAGGTAAAGCAACCCGAAAACGTCCTGGTCGCGGTAACCATCCAGCGGGCGCATCACACACCGGTAATAGACCTGCCCGAAGGCGAAGGCAATGTTGGATACCTGCACCAATAGGAAACCGGTCAACACCTGCCCGGAGGAGATACCGTTGTAGCTGATCACTGCCGTACCAACAACCGCAAGCAATGCGGTCAGCAGGAACTGGTAATGGAATTTGCGCTTAAAGGCGTCGTCGATCAGGATGACGTAGATCGGGGTGAGGATGGTGAAAAGCGCCACCTCATACGCCTGAAGGGTCTGGAAGGAGAAAAAGTAAGCGATGTACATGATCCCGAACTGGATTGCGCCGGTGAACATCAACTTCAGCAGAGCGGGACGGGGCAAGCGGCGGATGCGCAGGAATGGCAGAAAAACCAGCAGCGAGAAGGCCATGCGAATAAACGAAATAAAATACGGATCGATACCGGTAAGATTGCCCTTGATCAACCCGAAGGAAAAGCCCCAGATGAGGGTGACAAGGATGAGAAGGAACATGGCGTACCTCTAAATTGATCTACAGACGCGAAATGATACCACGCGGAGCTTCATATTAAGCGGGTTTTGGTTTCAGTCCTCAGCCAGCTTAATGCCGAGTTTGCGCGCCTTCACCAATAATTCTGTATTGGCGGCCATTTCCCCCTGCGCGGAGGCGGTTCCATAAAGGACTCCAGCCACCGGGGAACCGGTGTAGCGGCACATGTCTTCGAAGGTGTGGATGGCATTGACCGCCCCCGCGGTGTAGGGGTCAATATCACCATAAGCCATCAGCAGCGCCATG
>Ga0209254_10003259_pt1 | contig 14825 bp, 14 predicted proteins | sample FrelakmetDIP11DI_FD_187148 | JGI IMG/M metagenome (GOLD analysis project Ga0209254, IMG submission 187148) | Freshwater lake sediment microbial communities from the University of Notre Dame, USA, for methane emissions studies - DIP11 DI (SPAdes)... | ecosystem: Environmental > Aquatic >...
GCACCGTCGCTTCCGGGGCCAGCGCCCACTGGTTGAGGGCCGGCGTGCCCACCAGCCACTCCCCTTTCGGGGACAAACCCACCACCGAGGGCATGATCCGCTCTTGCTTACCTGCACCCTTTAGGCTGTTTGGCAAAATGACCGGTCGCCGCCCCTTGACGACACTGACTGCCGAAAAGGTCGTACCCAGGTCAACGCCGATGATGGTGTCACTGCTCATACTTGTCGTTTACTCCCATCTGTTCCGTATTTCGTGTTTCGTGTTGCGTGCCTTGTCACTGGCAGCTCGCTATCTATTCCTCACCACGACGACCCTGGCATAGCGCAGCACCTGGTCGCCCGCCGCGTAGCCTCGCTGTTCCTCGGCGACGATCTGGCCTTCGGGCAGCGAGTCATCCTTCGCCGTGCCCACCGCCACGTGGCGATAGGGGTCGAAGGGTCGGCCGATGGAGGGAATGGGCCGGATGCCCTCCGCTTCCAGGAGGGCCAGCAGGCGGTCGCGCAGCAAGCGCTGGCCGTCCAACCAGGCGGTCAGGGTCGCGGCCTCGGGTGAGCCTTGCTGATACAAGCGATAAGCGTGACGCCCACCGCTTTTCAGGCCAGCCTCCAGGCCGTCAAGGACCGGCAGCAAGGCTTCTAGGATGCCCAGTTTGGCCTTGTGGACCGCTTCCTCCTGGGGCGACTGTTGGCGCTCGATGGTGGCTTGCAGGGTTTCCAGGGTACTTTGCAGGCGCTCGGCCTGGGCTTCGGCCAGGGCGTTGGCCTTGTACTGCTCGCGGCCCAGTTTACCGAGCTGCTTTTCCAGGGCGGCCAGGCCATCGCCCACCAGGTTGCCCTGCTGCGAGAAAAAGTCGGACACCGTTTCCCACACCCGTCGTTTGTGGCTCATAGCCGCACCGCCTGGTAGTCGTCGCGAAAGTCGTCGCGGGCCAGATCGGTGAAAGCCCGGGCTGCGGCCAGTATGCCCTGACGAGGCAGGGATTGCTCAAAGTGAACCAGGCGCCGCTGCCGGGGCGGTTCCCACGGCGGCGGAGCCAGCAACAGATAGAGGTCAGTCTCGGCCCTCTGCTCGGCGTTGCGCAGTTGCTCGTAGGCGGCGCGGAGGGTCTTGAAGCCTTCCGGGTCGGTTTCAGGCGGATGTTCGCGCACCTGGCGGAAATAGGCGCGGCGGATTTCATCGTGGCTGGCCCCCCGCTTCAGGCCCAGCACGGCATAGGGATCACCAGGCTTCGTCATCGAATACCTCCACCGCGTCTTCGAAACTTGCGCCTCGTTCGAGCATGGTTATCATCCGTTGGAACTGGCCGCGGATCGATTCGACCGCTTCGAGCAACTCCTGGTCACCGGTCTGCCGTGCGCTCCGGCGGGCCTGGCGCCAATGGCGATTGGCCTCGCGCATCTCGGCGGCAACGGCATAACTGAGACCGACGTGATAGTTGGCCCAGCCGTGGGCCGGATCGACACGCAAGGCCTGGTCGAAAAAGGCTGTGGCCTGGCTCTCCTGGTCGCGGTCGAGATAGTAGATGCCCACGGCCACCAGACCATCGGCGTCTCCCTCGGCGGCCCGCTCCGCCCGCTGCACATAGTCGTCGCCGATCTCTGCCTGGCGGCGCTTGAAGCAACACTCGGCCAGGTCCAGATAGAAGCCGGCCGACAGCCGGCCCTGTGGTTGTCGTGGCCCGGCCAGCTCCTCGGCGCGGGCGATGACCCACCCGGCCTCCTCCGACCGGTCTCGGACATGGCAAAGGTCCACCGCCGAGTGGTAGACGTCCAGATCGTCCGGTTGCTGGGCAAAGGCCCGCTCCATCTCCTGGCGCGCTGTCTCTGTGTCTCCTTGACCCAAGTAGCAATCGGCGCAGGCCAGGTAAAGGTAGGGTTCTTCGGGCATATAGGTCAGCGCTTCGTGGTAACGTTCCAGGGCCTTGCCCGACTTGCCGGTACGCGCCAACAGATCGCCCTCCCCCTCCAGGAGTTCGGCCAGGCGCTCACGGGCTTCCAGGTGATGGGGATCGAGGGCCAGAACCTTGCACCAGATCGGTTTGGCGCGGGTGTACCAGCCCATTTCGGCAATGCGCGCCAAACGGACGAGGGCGCCGACGTTTTCCGGCTCCTTTTTGAGGATGCGGCCCAGCTCGTTGTCGGCGGCGTCCCAGCGGTCGTCGGCGACGAGGGCGTCCGCCAGCTCCAGGCGCAAGTCGGTGTTGTCGGGATCGTTCTTGACGGCGTTGCGCAGCGTGGTGACGGCCTCTTCCACGTCGCCGGCCCGGCGGTAGCACTCGGCAACATGCCCCCACAGCATGGCCACCTGCTGGCGAGTGGGTGCGTCGGCCTTGCGCGGCTGGCGGCGGACGACCTGCCGCCACAGGTCGGCGGCTTCCCCAAAGCGCCCGCCCTTTTCGTAGGCCAGGGCCAGGTTCTGGAGCAATTCCCGGCTGTTTTCGCCCAGGTCTCGGGTCTTTTCCCAGTGAGTGAGCGCCTGAGGCCAGCGGCCAGCCTGGGCTTCGGCGTAGCCGGCGTGCCAGTGGGCGACCAGGGCCAACTCTGCCAGGTCCCGCCCGCTTGGGGCAAGGCTCCGCGCCGCGTCGACCAGCGATGCGGCGTCGATCCACTGCCCAGCCGCCATTGCCGCTTCGGCTCGCGCCCAGCAGAGCTCACACAAATTATCCCGCAGTGAAGGCGTATTCAGACCCAGACGCTGAGCTGCCTCCCAGTGGCCCAGGGCCTCTTCCTGCCGCTCGCGGCGCAGCGCGTCTAGCCCCAGGGCGTAAGCGGCCAAAGCCCGCGCCGCCGCCGGTTCGTCTCCGTCTTGGGCAATGGACAGCAGCGCTTCGCGAGCGCCTTCGTCTCCGGACTGAAAAGCCGCCAACGCCCACCACAGACGCGCCCGGCCATCCGTCGGCGAACCGGCCTGGCCGGCTGGCGGCCGGACGCCGAGCAGCCCGACGAGGGGGCGCAATTCCGCCTGGCGATCCGGCGGCAGGGCATGCCAGGCGGCGGTTTGCACCAGGTTCTGACCCTGCTCCAGTAAAGCCAGGACGGCCAGCTCGGCAGCGCGGACGAAGGAGGGATCGGCTTCCAGCGCCAGGCGGTAGGCGGCCAGGGCCGCGTCCAGGTTGCCCTGGTAGTGGTAGGCCAGCCCCAGGTGATAGGCGTAGCGCGGCTCGCCGGCGACCAGCTTGGCGGCTTTGGCCAGGTCAGACAGGCCGGCCGGGCGCTGCCCATCCCGGTGAAAACGGGTCAGGCCCCGGCGGAAATGGACTTCGGCCAGGGCCGCCGTGACCTGGGCGGAGGGCTTTTCCCCCAGGGCTTGTTCCCAAGCGGCAATGGCCAGATCATAATCCCCCTGGTGAAAGGCTTGTTGTCCCCGCACAAGCGGGTTAGCTGCGGCTTGACGCGCCTTGGCTTTGGCCCGCTGTGAACGGCTTTTCTTCTTTGCCACTACTTGGTCTTCTCTCGGATTGACGGTATCGCGCCCTATTCTACTACAACCCAGACCACAAATCAACTTGCTTGCTCGCAGAGACTTGACGAGCTGCGCAGCTAAAGTGATGGGGCATTGCTGACGCTGCACAGGAGTAGAGGGAACTCCGACCCCGTTCGGCAGGTGATACTTTGCACCCTTTTGCACATGAATACCTGTAGATTCGTGCCGCTAGATGTGGATATATCCAGGCCAACTATCAGGTTGTCGCTTGCACCCTGCGCCGTCTTGGGGGAGAATCAAGCACGAGGCGAGCGGTCAAGACTAGGCCCGCATTTTGTTTGCCGTCAATTCGCACCTGTGATACAATGCTGCCAGCCGCTCGCCGGGGCGAGCGGCCATTCAGATAGAAACGAGAGCTAGAGAAGTGGCTGAATTCAATTACGGCGGCCAGGCGGTCATGGAAGGGGTCATGATGCGCGGCTCAAAGGCGCTGGCGGTGGCGGTGCGCCGGCCCGACGGCGAGATTACGGTCCACACCGAGATGCTCGACCCCAAGATCTATGCGAGCTGGGTGAGCAAGGTGCCCTTTGTGCGGGCCCTGACCAGCCTGTGGGACGTGCTGGTCCTGGGCGTTCGCACCCTGTTCTATTCGGCTGAGGTAGCCCTCGGCGAGGAGGCGGCGCAGTTCAACGGCCCCATCGCCTGGGGCACCCTCGCCGTGTCTTTGGCGCTGGGGGTGGGGCTGTTCTTCGTCGCCCCGCTGCTGCTGGTGGGGTTCGTGGACCGCTACATCGAATCCTCTTTCTTGAGCAACATTGTCGAGGGGGTACTCCGCCTGCTCATCTTCCTGGCCTACCTGTGGGCCGTCGGCTTGATCCCCGACATCCGCCGTGTGTTTGCCTATCACGGCGCCGAGCACAAGACGGTCAACGCCTACGAAGCGGGCCTGGAGCTGACCCCTGAAAACGTTACCCGCTGTTCTACGGCCCACTACCGGTGCGGCACGGCGTTCCTGCTGTCGGTGATGGTCATCTCGATCCTGGTGTTTTCCCTGTTTGGCCGGCCGCCGATGGTGTGGCGCATCCTGTCGCGGATCGTCCTGATCCCGGTCGTGGCCGGCATCGCCTACGAGTATATCAAGCTCACGAATCGCTACCGGCACAAACGGATCGTCCAGATCATGGCTGCGCCCAACCTGGCCCTGCAGCGGCTGACGACCCGCCAGCCGGACGAGTCGATGCTGGAGGTATCTGTCGCTGCCCTAAAGCGCGTTCTGGAGATAGAGCGAGGCGAGGAGGCACCGGCGCCTGCCAGCGCTTGAGCCAAAGTTGCCGAACGCCCTTACCCCGTGCTATAATGGTGGTCCACAATAGACATGCAGGGCCGCTTGTGGCTAGTGGCGACTATGTAGCAGAATCAGGCCGACGTCCGGAGAGTAGACCATGACACAAAGACAGGCCATTCCTTCACCGATGCTTCAGAAGGCGCGGAAAGCGAACGCGCTGGGCCTTCAGCAGTACGAGCGTTGGGAGATCGACGAGGCCATCGAGTCGTTCAAAGAGGCGATCCGGCTTGTTCCCGACGAGCCTGACTTTTCCCTCAACCTGGCCCGGGCGCTGGCGCGGAGCGGCGAGTATGACGCGGCCAGGCGGGCGCTGGGTTCCTCTATCCGCTTTGAGCCGGACAAGGAGCTGGCCGAGCGTTTTGAGCGGCTCTTTGCCGAGGGGATGGACGAGGTTGAAACGTTGATGACCCAGCAGATGACCCGCAAAGGGCTGCCCCTGGAGGTCGTCGGCGCGGCGGTGCAGATGTGGCTCGAGTACCGCATCTGCGTCGGGCGCCGGCCGCTGGTCATCCGCAAAGCCGAGACGTGGGCCGCAGCTCTGGACTATACCGTGCGCAAGATCAACTTTCACGAGCTGTCCCAGCGCGAGATCTCGGACCTGTACGGCGTCAGCCCTTCCACCGTGCGGGCCTATCACAACGACCTGGTCCAGACGTTGGACATCATGCCCTGCGACTATCGCTACTTCCGGGGCGACGACAACCCTTTGGACAAGCTTGTCGAAGCGGCAGCCATGCTGGAGGAGCTGGAGGAGCGGTTCCGCCGGCCCTGATCGTTATCAGAGAACCGTCTCCGGTTGACCAGCCAGGCGATGGGGCCAGTTGGTGATCTTGGGCCTTGAATGTTAGCCAGATGCCAGGGTTGCGCCTCGACCAGCCCTGGCATTGTCGATCTTTTATCACAAGGAGGTACGGACAATGGCAGAACCTGTCTCGACAGGAAGCACGGTCCAGGCAAGGGCCCTGCTCGATTTCTGTGTCAGCGTATTTGAAAAGGTGGGCGTCTCTCACGACGACGCCCACGTCACCGCCGACGTGTTGGTCCACGCCAACCTGCGCGGGATCGACTCGCACGGCGTCGCCAGGCTGGGGCGCTATGTGATCGGCCTGCAGAGCGGCGTCATGGTGGCCGACGCCCAGCCCAAAGTGGTGGTCGAAACGCCGACGACGATCACCCTCGATGCCATGGCCGGGCTTGGCCAGCCGGTCAGTCACTATGCCATGCAGGCAGCGATCCACAAAGCCAAGGAGTACGGCTGTGGTTTTGCGGCGGTGCGCAACAGCAACCACTATGGCATCGCCGGCTATTACGCCATGATGGCCCTCGACCACGACATGATCGGCTTTTCGACCACCAACGCCGACGTGCTGGTGGTGCCCACTTTTAGCCGCGATGCGATGTACGGCACCAACCCCCTGGCCGTGGCGGTGCCCGCCGGCCAGGAGCGGCCCTTTGTGCTCGACATGGCCACCAGCACCGTGCCGCGTGGCAAGCTGGAGGTCTATAACCGCAAGGCGAAAGAGATGCCCTTGGGCTGGGCCACCGACGAGCAGGGCATCCCCACAGCCGACGCCAGCCGGGTGCTGGACAATTTCACCAAGCGGGCCGGCGGCGGGCTGCTGCCGCTGGGCGGCGCGGGCGAGGAGTTTAGCGGCTACAAGGGCTATGGCATGGGCATGTTGGTCGAGATCCTGTCGGCGGTGCTGCCCGGCGCGGCCTATCTCACTTCGGTCTATCCCAAAGGCGCCGACGGCAAGCCGCTGCCGGCCAACCTCGGCCATTTCTTTGGCGCCTGGCGGCTCGACGCCTTCCGCCCACCCGACCAGTTCAAGGCCGACATGGACGACCTGATCCGGCGCCTGAAAGGGGGCCGGCTGGCAGCCGGCGCGTCGCGGATCTATGTCCACGGCGAAAAAGAGTTCGAGCAGACCGACAAGCGCATGGAGCAGGGCATCCCGCTGGAAGCCAAGGTCGTCGACGATCTGAAGCGGATCGCAGCCCAGACAGGGGTCGAGTACGATCTCTAGTCATCGGAGATCAAGTTTTGAGAGGAAGCTATGGCAAGGTTACATGAGTATCAGGGCAAAGAGCTGCTAAAGCAGTGTAAGATCGCCGTCCCCAAGGGCGGCGTAGCGCGGACGCCTGAGGAGGCGCGGCGCATCGCCGAGGAGATTGGCGGCGAGACGATGGTCAAGGCCCAGGCGTGGGTCACCGGCCGGGCCGGGCTCGGCGGCATCATTAAGGCCGGCGACCCCGCCCAGGCCGAAGAGGCAGCCCGGCATATGCTCGGCCTGAAGATCAAGAACTTTACGGTTGAGCAGGTGCTGGTCGAGCAGCGGATCGAGATCGCCCGCGAGTTTTATGCTGGGGTGATCATCGATGACGCGGCCCAGCAGCCGGTGATCATCTTTTCCAGCGTGGGCGGCACCGGCATCGAAGAGATCGCCGTAGCCCACCCGGACAAGGTGGCCAAGATGCACGTCGACGTGGGCACCGGCCTGCTCGACTTTCAGGCGCGCAACCTGGTGCGCCAGACCGGCATCACCGGCCAGTTGCAGGTCGACCTGGCCACTGTGCTGGTCGGCCTGTACCAGGTGGCCCAGCAGTACGACGCCCGCGCTGCCGAGATCAACCCGCTGGTGCAGTTGACCGACGGCACGCTGATGGCTGCCGACTGCCGCGTTACCGTCGACGACTATGGCATCTTCCGTCACAAGGACCTGGGCATCGAGATCGCCCGCGAGTACGACCGCCCGCCCACGGCCCTGGAAAAGATCGCCTACAAGGTCGAGGAAAAGGACTATCGCGGCACCTTTTACTTTATCCAGATGGCCGAAGGCTTTCAGCGTGGCGAGGGCTATGTCGGCTTTCACGGCGCCGGCGGCGGCGGCTCGATGATGAGCATGGACGCCATCATGCGCCAGGGCTACAAGCTGGCCACTTACGTGGACACCAGCGGCAACCCGCCGGCCAGCAAGGTCTATCGCGCCGCCAGGATCGTCATGTCCAGCGGGCCGATCGACGGCTATTTCGGCTCGGGCTCGGGTGTGGCCAGCCAGGAGCAGTTCCACTCGGCGCGCGGCTTTGCCAAGGCGTTCCTGGAAGCCCAGATCGACGTGCCGGTGGTCATCCGCCTGGGCGGCAACGCCGAAGACAGGGCGGTGGCGATCCTGGAATGGCTGAACGGCCATATCCCTGCCCGTATCGAGGGCTACAAGAAGGACAACCCGCCCGATTACTGCGCCGCCCGGCTGCACGCGCTCATCGCCGAGGGCCACCGGATCGAGCCCCAGGCGCGCCCCGAGCCGGTCAGGGCGGGCGCCGCCAGAGACATGCGGCACACGGCACCCCGCCCCTACACTTTCAACACGGTGACGGGGGGGACGGTCACCTACGATCACAGCGTGTGCGTCAACTGCGAGAGCAAGGTGTGCGTCAAGGAATGCGCCGGCAAGATCCTGGCGCTGAACGACGAGGGCGCGCCGGTGCTGAACATCACGCCTGAAGAGGCCAAGAGAGGCCGCTGCTCCGAGTGCCTGGCTTGCGAAGTGGATTGTTTCTTCCACGGCGCGGGCGGCGGCAAGATCGTGCTGCCGATCCCGGGCCTGGACGAATACCTGAAGGAGGTAGGTAGATGAAACTGTGGCTAGTTGTGATAGTGCTGGTGGGCGCGATGGTCCTCGCTGCGTGCGGGGGCACGCCAGACACCACCCAGGAGTCGCCGCTGTCGCCGGGCATTGCCAACCCGGCCTCCCAATACTGCGAGGAACAGGGCTACACAGTCGAAATCCGCACTGCCGCCGACGGCAGTCAGACCGGCTACTGCATCTTTGACGACGGCACCGAGTGCGAGGAGTGGGCCTTTCAGCGGGGTGAGTGCAAGCCCGGCACGCCCAAGCCGTAGCAGCAGAATCACACATGAGGATTGACCTATGTCTATCTTGATCGATCAAACCAAGCGTGTCCTCGTCCAGGGTATCACCGGGCGCGAGGGCATGGCGCGCACCAAGCTGATGCGCGAGTATGGCACCAACGTCGTGGCCGGCGTGACGCCCGGCAAGGGCAACCAGGAGGTCGAGGGGGTGCCCGTCTTTGACACCGTCCAGGAGGCCTGGGAAAAGGTCGGGCCGATCGACGTCGCGGTCCTGTTTATCCCGGCCCCGATCGTCAAGCCGGGTGCATTGGAGTCGATCGCCGCCGGCGTCAAGCTGCTGGTGATCGTCCCCGACCGCGTCCCGATCTGGGACGTGCTGGCCATTGCCAAGGCCGCCAAGGAGGCCGGCGCCATGTTTGTTGGCCCGAACACCCTGGGTGTGCTCAGCCCCGACAAGGGCGTGCTGGGCATGATGGGCGGCCGGGCCTCGTCGGCGAGAGCCTGGTTCCGCCCCGGCCCGGTGGGCATCAGCTCCCGCAGCGGCGGGATGACCTCCAGCACCGCCTACTACCTGGGCCAGGCCGGCATCGGCGCCACGACGCTGATTCACGTCGGCGGCGACGCCGTGGTCGGGCTGCCCCACCCTGAGGTGATCAAGCTGTTCCAAAAGGACCCCGACACCAAGGCCATCGTCATCTTTGGCGAGATCGGCGGCACCCAGGAGGAGCGGGTAGCCGACCTGATCGAGACCGGCGAAGTGACCAAGCCGGTCGTCGCCTACATCGGCGGCAAGGCGGCCAAGAGCGGCACCCGTTTCAGCCACGCCGGCGCCATCATCGAGGGCGGCCGTGGCACCTACGAGGGCAAGGTTGACCGCCTCCGCTCTGTGGGGGCTACCGTGGTCGACGCCTTTGGCGAGCTGCCCGCTGCAACCAAACAGGTTCTGGCCAGGCTGGGGCTGTAATCAGTAGACATGCCTGACGTGGTGGTTGCGGCGATCCAGATGGACGCCCAGGTGGGCGCCGTAGAGGCCAACCTGGCCCACGCCGCTGCGCTGGTCGAGCAGGCTGCCGTCAAGGGCGCCCAGCTCGTGGTCTTGCCAGAGCTGTTCGGCTGCGGCTACGAGTACACCGACCGCAACTTTAGCCTGGCCGAGCCGCTCGACGGCCCGACCGGGACCTGGATCTGCGGGATGGCGCGACGGCTGGGTATCCACCTCGCCGGCAGCTTTCCGGCGCGGATGGCCGGCGGCGACTATATCGTGGCCATGCTCGCTGCGCCCGATGGCCGGCAGTGGGTATATCGCAAGGTCCACGTCGCGCTGTGGGAGAACGGCTACTTTGCCCGCGGCGCCGATCCGGTCATCGCCGACACCGCCCTGGGCCGGATCGGCCTGCTGATCTGCTGGGACCAGGTGTTTGCCGACCTGGCCGTTGCCTACCGGGGGCGCGTCGACCTGCTGTGCATCCCCTCGTCGCCGCCGGTCCTGGTCGGCGACCTGGAGGACGAAGGCGGCCGCGTGCTGCTGCGGATGAAGGACCGGATCCTCGGCGTAAGGCTGGATGCGGTGGGCTGGTTTGGGCAGGCGACCGTGCTGCAAGCCCAGAGCGCCGGCGTACCGGTCGTCTATGCGGCGCGGTGCGGCCCGTTCCGCTCCCCGATTCCGTACGGGCTCCTGTTTCTGATGAGCCTGGGGCCGGGGGCCATGGCCCGCGTGCTGCCGGCTGTTGGCACCAACTTTCGGCTGAGCTGTCCGCTGATGGGCCGTTCGTGTATCGTCGATCGGGACGGAACCAGGCTGGCCCAGGCCGGCCAGGATGAGGAAGCCGTGCTGCTGGCGGCGGTCCGGGCCGGTGCGCCCGATCCGGCGGCCTTGCCGCCGCTGCCCAAGGGCCGGACGTTGGTGCCGGGCGTCCCGTCGCAGATCCTGTGGCTTGACCGCCTGGCGATCCTTGTGGGGCGCTGGCATAGATACCGTCACAAATCTGGATGAAAAAACAATAAAACAGTAGGGAGAGTCATTATGTCAGAAGACAAGGAAACCTGGAAAACCGCAATCACCAAGATCGAGCCGAACAAGGTCGTGGTGCGCGGCTACCGCATCGACGAGCTGATGGGCCGCATCTCCTTCGGCGAGATGGTCTACCTGGTGCTCAAGGGCGAGCTGCCCACACCCCAGGTCGGCATGCTGATGGACGCCATGCTGGTGTCGTCGGTCGACCACGGCGTCACCCCGCCCAGCGCCATCGCCGCGCGGACGGTGGCCACCGGCGGCGCGCCGCTGACCACGGCCATCGCTGGCGGGATCATGACCATCAACCGCCACCACGGCGGGGCGATCGAGGACTGCATGAAGATTCTGCTCGAGTCGGTGGCCTACAAGCGGGACAAAGGCTGCGATGCCATGACCGCCGCCCGCGACAAAATGGCCGAGTTCCGCGCCAAGAAGATCCGGGTGCCGGGTTACGGCCATCGGATCCACACCGACGACCCGCGCACCAAGCGGCTGTTTGCCCTGGCCGAGGAAGCCGGCGTGGCCGGCGAGTATGTCGAGATGGGCCAGGCCCTGCGCCAGGCGATGAAGGAGAGCCTGGGCAAGGACCTGCCGATGAACGTCGACGGCGGCATGGCCGCCGTGCTGTGCGATCTGGGCTTTCCGCCGGCGCTGGGCAACGGCTTTTTCGTCATCAGCCGCACCGTGGGTCTCGCCGCCCAGGTGTACGAGGAACAGACGCGCGAGCGGCCGATGCGCAACATCGACCCCAAGACCCACGAATATGACGGCCCGCAGGAGCGGAGCCTCGATCGGTAAGCTTTCGAAAGCGGGAGGATTTCTATGGGTAAAACGATCATCGAAAAGATCATCCAGGCCCATTCCGACGAGCCGGTGGCGCCGGGCAAGATCGTGTGGATGGGACTGGACGTTCGCAGCGCCCGCGACTTTGGCGGGGCGAACGTCGTCAAGAACTACCAGGCCAACTATGGCGACGCACCTGTGGCCGACGTGGGCAAGACCTTCTTTACCTTCGACTGCGTCGTGCCGGCCAACAACATCCCCTACGCCGTCAACCAGCACCTGGCCCGGCGGTGGGCCGCCGGCCAGGGCATCCAGATCTACGACGTCAATGCCGGCATCGGCTCGCACGTCATGATCGAGGCGGGCCTGGCTCTGCCGGGCGGCACCGTGGTCGGCACCGACAGCCACCTGAACATCCTGGGGGCCATCGGCGCCTTTGGCCAGGGCATGGGCGACCAGGATATCGCCTTTGCCTTCAAGGCCGGCAAGACCTGGTTCGAAGTTCCGCCCACGATAAAGGTCACCGTCAAGGGTGATCTGCGCCATCCGTGCACCCCAAAGGACCTGACCCTGGCCGTGCTGCGAGTGCTGGGTGCCAGCGGCGCCCTGGGCAAGGCGATCGAGTTCTATGGCCCGGCCGTCGAGGCGCTCGACCTGCCCGGAAGGATCACGCTGTCAAGCATGGTCACCGAAATGGGCGGCATCGTCGGCTTGATCCCCCCGTCAAAGGCGGTGTTGGACTATTGCCGGGAGCGCTCCGGCCGCACCGATCTACAGGGGGTGTATGCCGATCCCGACGCGGTCTATGTGGAAGAGGTCGTCGTGGACATAACCAACCTGGAGCCGCTCATCGCCTGCCCTCCCAAGCCCGACAATGTCAAGACGGTGCGCGAGGTGGCAGGTCTGCGCGTCGACTCGGTGTTCATCGGCTCCTGCACCAACGGCCGCTACGAGGACCTGCGGCCGGTGGCCGACCTCGTCCGCGGCAAACGGATCCAGCCGTGGGTCATGGCCTCGATTGTGCCCGCCACTCACGAAGTTTGGGAGCAGATCCTGAAGGATGGCACCCTGCAGACCCTGTTTGACGCCGGGTTCATCATCAGCAACGCCGGCTGCGGTGGCTGTGCCGCCGGCCAGATCGGCATGACGGGCGACAAAGAGGTGCAGGTGGGCACCGGCAACCGCAACTTTGCGGGCAAGCAGGGACCAGGTGACACCTATCTGGCCAGTCCGCTGGTGGCTGCCTGGGCAGCGCTTGCCGGCGAGATCACGGTGCCCAAGGCATAGGAGGGCAAAATGGCACAAACAGGAATCCAAGGCCGTATCTGGGTGCTCACCACGCCCGACGGCCGGCTGTACGACGACATCGACACCGACATGATCTTTCACAACCGCTACCTGGCCATCACCGAAGTGGCCAAGATGGGCCAGTATGCGCTGGACAACCTGAAGGGTTGGGAGGATTTCGCCATTAAGGCCCGGCCGGGCGACATCGTCCTGGCCGGCAAGAACTTTGGGGCCGGCTCCAGCCGCCAGCAGGCGGTCGACTGCTTCCGCGCGCTGGGCATCGGCGCCATCGTCGCCGAGAGCTATGGCGCGATCTATAAGCGGAACGCCATCAACAGCGGCTTTCCGATCGTCAGCCTGCCCGATCTGACCCGCATCTGCGGGCAGTTCAAGACCGGCGATCAGGTGCAAGTCGACTTGGGGACCGGCCGCCTGATCTTGAACGGCCAGACCACGTTCCAGGGCGAGCCCTTCTCCAAGGTGCAGATGGACATCTACCAGGCCGGCGACCTGTTCGCCTACGGCAAGACGCTGGAAAAGGCTTGAGACGCATATCCGGGGCGCCATGCCGGCCGCCAGCCGGCGTGGCGCCCCATGACCTTGTGATCTGACAATCATGCAACCACAGTTTGACCCGGCAGAAACCGAAGCGTTGATCGCCCGCTATGGGCCGACCGTGCAGCGCGGCTTCCAGCTTCGCCTGGACGAGAAGGGGTATGCCTACTGGTGGCAGGTGAAGGCGTTTGTCCGCCGCGCTGAGGTCGTCATGCTCGTGCGGCGTCCAGACGGACGGCTGTTGCTTCACAGCAAGGAGCACTACCCGCCCGCGACCTATCGACTGCCCACCGGCGGCGTTTTCTGGGGTGAGCCGGTGTTGGATGCCCTGGCCCGCGAGCAGTGGGAAGAGCTTGGCCTGCACCTGCTGCCGGTGGCCATGCCGGGCCTCATCCACTATGCTCTGCGCCACGCCGAGCGGACGATCCCGTTTGATTCCTACATCTTTCTCCTGGAAATGGACGACGATGCAATACCGGTCACCCAGGACGATTGTGAGGCCATCTCCGAGCTGTGCTGGATTGAGCCAGGCAGGCTGCCGGCGGTGGCCGATCATCTGCGAAGTGTGATCCGTGCCTGGGGCGACTGGGGACCATTCCGCGCCGTCGCCCACGATCTGGTCACTGAGGTTCTGAAACTATGAAAGTCGTGATCATCGGCGCCGGAAGCGCCGTGTTTGGCCTGGGGACCCTGGCCACCCTGGTGCGCAGTCCTCGACTACGGGGCGGCACCCTGGCCCTGGTAGATCTCAACCGGGAGGGCTTGGACCTGATCGACTCGCTGGCCCGCCGTCTGGATCGCGAATGGGGCGCCGAGCTGACTATCGAGAGCTCAACCCACCGCCAAGAGGTGCTGCCCGGCGCCGATTTTGTCGTCGTCTCGATCGAGACCGGCCCGCGCGAAGGGCTGTGGCGGCGCGATTGGGAGATCCCGCTCCAGTTCGGGGTGCGCCAACCCTACGGTGAGAATGGCGGCCCCGGCGGCCTGGCCCACACCCTGCGCCAGGTGCCGGAGATGCTGGCCATCGCCCGCGACATGGAGCGGCTGTGCCCCAACGCCTGGTTTGTCAACTTTTCCAACCCGCTGCCCCGCCTGTGCCTGGCCGTCAGCCGTTACAGCTTGATCAGGACGGTCGGCCTGTGCCACCAGCTCGCCATCGCCTACATGCTGGTGGGCGTGGCGCTGGCCGACCGGCTGGGCGTCACCGTGCCGCCCGGGGTGAGCAGCAACGCCCATCCCGATGCCTGGCCGCTGGCCGGCCAGGTGGCGCGCCAGGTCGAGCCGCTGGTGGAGATCAAGGCCGCCGGGCTCAACCACTTTAGCTGGATCCTCGACGTGCGCGACCGGCGGACCGGGGAAGACCTGTACCCCGACTTTCGCCAGGCTCTCACAGCCCTGCCGGCCAGCTTTGAGCCGCTGACCCGCGCCGTCATGGACGTGACCGGGCTGTGCCCGGTGCCCGGCGACAGCCACCTGGACGAATACCTGCCCTGGTGTCACGACCCGCAGACGCGACCCTGGGTCAAGTACGATCTCTACCTCT
>Ga0209254_10003260_pt1 | contig 14823 bp, 9 predicted proteins | sample FrelakmetDIP11DI_FD_187148 | JGI IMG/M metagenome (GOLD analysis project Ga0209254, IMG submission 187148) | Freshwater lake sediment microbial communities from the University of Notre Dame, USA, for methane emissions studies - DIP11 DI (SPAdes)... | ecosystem: Environmental > Aquatic >...
ACCACGTTCCATATGTCCCATAATCCCTTGCTGCTTGTACCAGGGCAAAAACGTTCGCAGGTAAGGCATCTGGTGGGAGCTCACACGCAGTCCCTAGGATATATCCATTCTTGCTGTCGCGTCCTCGTATGAGCTGTTGTTTGGCCTGCTCATAGACCTTTTTGGGGTTGGGGAGAATCATTATCTTGGTATCCACAGACCCCATTATCGTTGCCAGGTCACCGTATTCCTTCATCAGGACATCGGATGGGAATACGTCCCTCCCACTATACCCTATGTGGAAGATCGTGAAGGGCGTGAATATCAGTCTGTCCTTGAACAACTTGTAATCGGTCTCATGATTGCCGCATAGATGGTACAGTATCTGGGGGCCTGCGCCTTTTCTCAACGATTTATCAACGAAATCATGCAGGTAATTCACTGATAGCTCGTTCACGTCCTTATCGGAGAAGATGTCGTTGTTGGCGAGAACGGAACCGGTCGAGATCATGGCCATTCCATACCTGTTGGCCATGAGCTCTGCCCCGTTGACCGCTGCTTCCGTGTACTTTGAGATAAGCTTATGGACGGCGTCCCTCTCGGTCATTGACCACATGATGAAGTTCTCGATGCCGCATAGCTGTGCCCCCCCGCCGGTCAGGTCAGAGGTGTAGGTCATGGGTACGAACTTATTGGGCGTGTGGATCTGTATGTAGTCTTGGGCTCGGGTCATCAGTTGACCGGTAAAGCCGTTTTCCATTTCCTTTAAATCTGGGACTTCGATCTTATCGACCATCTCAATATCCTTTATGTAAGGTTCTTTCACCACTGGTGGTAGCAATGGTTGGAATTGTAGCTCTGCCCCCATTTCTGCCACCCAAGGAAGGGAGAAGTACCAATGGGTCATGGGTATTAGATCGTACATCTCTGAAGCATTGGCCACACAACTCGCACCTAGCTCTGGTTTGGTATAGAAATCGTTAATAGAATATCCAGAGATGAGCGCCGCATGCGAGAGCATCATGGCGTCGACGTCGATTCGGTCGAACTTTGAACCAGTGAAAGGGCTCGCGAACCTCTTTTCAGCATGTGCATGCCATTTTTGATTCAGTGGTGGAAGAATGTCCTCGACTTCGAGCATACAACGCCATTCGTAAAGTCATCTTAAACTTATCGTAAAAAGGAATGACAATGGTTCACTGGTCGAAAACTATGCCTTATTCGACGGGCGCACCTGCCGGAGGACCTACGGACAGACGAGCATCGACGAGGGCGTGCACCTCGACGCTTTGAGCGGGATGCTCGGACATCGTACAACAAAGACCACGGAGACCTACTACGCGCGAAGAACGAACGAGGCTGCCATCCTCGAGGCACAGAAAATATGGGATCGGCAGCCCAAACCCGTTGAAATCAATCCCCCGCTGATTGACAGGAAGCTCGACCGAACTGGATATGCGTAATGGTGCAGGGGGTGCGATTTGATCACACGGACCGCTAGGGACTAGACCCTCAATCTCCGATTCGCATTTTATCACATGCCAGTCATCAGAATTAATGTCTCCGATTCGGTCTAGAAAAGCACCTCCTACCTCTGGATTGGAGTATCAGGACCTATCGGGATGCCGTGAGGTGTGGGCTGGAAGATTCGCTCCAATTTGAAAATATGGTCCGATGACTAATATCCGGCCAGCGGCCCGTCCGAGAATTCGGACCACAGCATCTCGTGGCACTTGGGGCAGTAGAAGCGCTTCCTGCGGGCATAGGCGAAGAACACCAGCACAGCGGAGTCCAAGAGCGTCCTCTCCCTCTCTTCCATGACCATCTCCTCCTTGGTCCCGGTCCAGCCGCACTTCTCGCACTTCATTGGCTGCCGATATCCCAGCTCATTGGAGATAACCTTTCCGTCGACGCCTTCCGCTCTATCGCAAGAGCCATTCGACCAGCGGTATGGCCTCGACCTCGATGCCATCCACCGTTTTGGACCAGGGCTCCTCGTTGGTGATGATGAGCGCCCTCTCCGGATTCAGGGCTTTCGCCCCCCTGATCAGGGAATCGATCTCGCGCCTCTTCACCTTCTCCTGCCTTAGGTCGTAGCAGACCTGGGCTATGTACCTGGCCCGCTGCCCATCCCTGACCACGATGTCCACCTCCCTGCCATGCGCGTCGCTCCAGTAGCAGACCTCCTCGAGGATGGATTTCGCCCGTCTGCATGAGAGGTAGGCCGCGCTCTCCCATAGCCTCCCCCAGCCAGGGTCGCCGGCCAACGCCCCGAGGAATCCCAGGTCTCCGGGATAGCACTTCCTAGACCTCTGGCCGCGGCCCTTCGCACCGTAGGAGAAGAAGGGCGAGAAGTGCATCAGGTAGCTCTCCTGCATCATCCTCTCCAGGGAGAGGAGCTTGGACTTGTTGGTTTCGAAACCCACGCTGCCCAGGTAATCGAGACAGGCGGAGGCAGAGAAGTATGGCGCCTGAAGCATGTACCTGGCGATCAGCTCGACCTCCGCTACCTCGAACTTGGAGGAGTGCGCCACGTCAAGCGCGACTATGTCCTGGAAGTAGCGGATGAGGATGCTCTGCCTCTCCATCTCGGATTGGGCCAGGGCGACCTCCGGGAAGCCCCCGTAGTGGAGGTAGTCCAGCATGGCCGAATGCACGCCAGCCTTGCCGACGGAGGTCTTCCGGTCGGTGACGCCCTTGAAGTCCAGGAACTCATCCAGGCTGAGCGGGAAGAGCTCGACGGGATGGATGCGGCCGCGCAGGGGCCGGGGCGGAAGACTAAACCCGCTGCGGGAGGACGTCACCACCAAATGCATGAAGTCCTTGAACAGCTCATGGGACCTCATCAGCCAGCCGTCCCAGGATGCGGCCGAGGTGATCTCGTCCAGTAGCAGATAGCCCTCATCCTTCCCGAACCAGGACGCCAGGGAGTCCCATACCTTTGCCTCGAAGCGGAGACGGGGGTCCTCCATGTTCACATAGGCCACCTTCCTCCCCTTGGACCTCAGGTGCTGGGCCAGCAGCATCAGCAAGCTAGATTTGCCAGACCTTCTCAGTCCGGTCAGTCCCACTATCTTGAGGTGGGACGAGGCGCTCAGCCTGTCCAGGTCCACTTGGCGAGGGAGGAGCTTCTTGGTCAGGGCGAACTCCGTCCACTCCTCGAATACGGGCTCCAGCTGCATCAGTGTCATAATAATTGAACAATATATATGTAGTTTTGTTCAAATTTTCGAACAACTTTGCATAATATTGTTCAAAAAAATGAACGTATTTGCCAAATCCATTATTACCGTAGGGCAGGAAGGGCTCAATTCCCTTGGTACGCGTTCCACCGCTTCTCCAGGTCCTGGTCCGCGAGGGTGTCCATGAGGTAATGCGCGAACTGCTCCCCGGTGGCGCCGTTCGAGCGACCGGTGATCGCTACCTTGCGCTCGTATTGGCAGCAGATGTCCAAGGCCATCTCCAGGCGCTTGGACTTGTCCGTACGCCCGATGTGGTTCAGCAGCATGGCGGCGGCCTTTATGATGCTGGAGGGGTCGGCGTACCCTGCCCTTCCCTCCACCACCATGCGCGGCGCCGAGCCGTGTATGGCCTCGAACATGGCGTACCTCGTCCCGATGTTCGCGCTGCCGGCGGTCCCCACGCCTCCTTGGATCTGCGCCGCCTCGTCGGTGATGATGTCCCCATACAAGTTGGGCATGACCATCACCCTAAACTCATGCCTGCGCGCCTCGTCCAGAAGCTTGGCGGTCATGATGTCGATGAACCAGTCGTCCCACTTGATGCCCGGGTAGTCCTTGGCCACGCGCTCCGCCACGCCCAGGAATTTCCCGTCGGTCGCTTTGATCACGTTGGCCTTGGTGACCACCGTGACCTTGCCGATGCCGTTCTTCTGGGCGTAGTCGAACGCCAGGCGGATGATGCGCTCCGATCCTTGGGTCGTGGCGACGCAGAAGTCGAACGCCAGGTCTTCGGTCACGTTCACGCCCCTACTACCAAGGATGTACGAGCCCTCGGTGTTCTCCCTGAAGAACATCCAGTCGATTCCCTGGGAGGGGACGCGCACCGGCCTGACGTTGGCGAAGAGGTCCAGCTCGCGGCGCATGGCGACGTTCGCGGACTCGATGTTGGGCCACGGGTCGCCCTTCTTGGGCGTGGTGGTCGGGCCCTTGAGGATCACGTCGCACTTCCTCAGCTCCACTAGCACATCGGGCGGAATGGGCTTGAGGAGCCGGACGCGGTTCTCGATGGTCAGGCCCTCGATGGTGCGCAGCTCCACCTTGCCAGCGGCTATCTCGTCCGCTAGGAGGAAGTCGAGCACCGTGCGCGCGTGCATGCAGATGTAGGGGCCTATGCCGTCCCCACCCGCGACGCCGATGACTATCTTGGCCTTCTTGGAGTGATCGGTCCAGGGCTCCGCGCGCTTCATCTGCTCCACGCGTTCCAGCTGCTCCTTGACCAGCTTGCCGAAATGCTCCTTGGCCTTGTCGATAGCCGCTTGGTCCACCATGCTCTCGCCTCAGTCCAGGTTGAAGCCGCCGTGCTTCTGGAAGTGCTCGGCCAGGCCCCCTTCGTTCAGGATCTTGACCATGACGGCCGGCAAGGCCGTGGCCTTGATCTTGGTGTCCTTGGTGATGTTGTGCACGAAGCCCCTCTCCAGGTCTATGCGCAGCTCGTCCCCTTCCTCGATCTTCGAGGTATCGCATTCGATGACCGGCAGGCCGACGTTGATGCAGTTGCGGTAGAAGATGCGCGCGAAGTCCTTGGCCACCACGGCGGAGATGCCCGCGGCCTTGATGACCAGCGGCGCCTGCTCGCGGGAGGACCCCATGCCGAAGTTGTGCCCCGCCACGATGAAATCGCCGTCCTCGATCTCGTCATAGAAACCAGGGCGGATGTCCTCCATGAGGTGCTTGGCCATGTCGTTCATGTCCGTGCTCTTGAACTTGTACTTGCCGGCGATGATGTAGTCGGTGTTGACGTTGTCCCCGAACTTGTGGCAGCGGCCGAACAGCTCCTTCATGGCAGCACCTCCCGCGGGTCGGAGATGCAGCCCTTGATGGCCGAGTAGGCGGCCACGGCCGGCGATGAGAGGAAGACGGAGGACTTGGTGTTGCCCATGCGGCCCTTGAAGTTGCGGTTGGCGGTGGAGAGCACCACCTCGTCGTCCGAGGGGATGCCGTTGCACGTCCCCACGCACGGCCCGCAGGAGGGCGCGGTCACGGCGGCCCCGGCCTTCACCAGCTTCTGCAGCACGCCGCACTCCATCGCCTCCTCCATGACCTCGCGCGAGGCCGGGGCGACGATGAGGCGCAGGCCCTTGTGGGCCCTCTTCCCGCCCAAGATCGAAGCGGCGATCTTGAGGTCCTCGATGCGGCCGTTGGTGCAGGTGCCGATGAACACCTGGTCCAGGTGCTTGCCCAGCACCTTCCCTATGTCCACGACGTTGTCCACGTCGGGAGGGCAGGCGATCTGGGGGCCGAGCTTGGAGACGTCCTCCTGGATGACCTGCTCGTACTTGGCGTCCTCGTCCGCCGACACCCCCTGGAACTTGTACTTGGCCCGCGGAGAAACGTAATCCAGGACCTTCTGGTCCGCGCGCATCAATCCGACCTTGGCGCCCGTCTCCACGGCCATGTTGGATATGGTCATGCGCGCCTCCGCGGAGAGCGCGTCGATGGCCTCCCCGACCAGCTCCAGCGCCTTGTAGGTCGCGCCGTTCGCGGTCAGCCGCCCGCACATCCGCAGGGCGATGTCCTTGGAGTAGACGCCTGCCGGGAGCTTCCCGTCGTATTGCATCTTGATGGTCTGGGGGACCTTGAACCAGGTCTTCCCCGAGATGAGAGCGGCGGCCAGGTCCGTGGAGCCTACGCCCGTGGCGAAGGAGTTCAGCGCCCCGTAGGTGCAGGTGTGCGAGTCCGCGCCGATGATGACGCTCCCGGGGAGGGCATAGCCCTGCTCCGGCACCAGGACGTGGCACACGCCCTCTCCCACATCGAAGAGGATCGAGCCCTGCTCCTCGGAGAACTCGCGCATCTGCTTGTGGAGGTTGGACACGGACTCCATGGGCGAGGGGGCGTTGTGATCGATGACGATGGCGTAGCGGTCCGGTCTGGCCACCTTCTTGCCCTGCATCTCCTTGAAGGCCCGGATGGTCAACGGGGTGGTCCCGTCCTGGCTCATCATGAAGTCGACGGGGCACACCACGATGTCGTTGGCCTGAACCGGCCTGGCTACATGGTTAGAGATGATGTTCTCGGCTATGGTTCCCATAAGTTGCACCTCACTCCAAACGTCCGCTTCTGTCCTGGTAGTCCTGATACAGGTATATGAGCTCCTTCTCGGTCAAGGAGCGCTTGAGCGCCACGCTGCTGGACCTGACCATCTCCAGCAGGTCCCCGGCCGCCTGGTCGTCCACTTCGTAGCTGTGCTTGGCCAGGATGCTCTTCACCGTGTGCCTGCCCGAGTGCTTGCCGATGGAGATCCTGCGCTCCAGGCCCACGGTCTCGGGGGGGAACGCCTCGTAGTTGGAGGCGCATTTGATGACGCCGTCCGCGTGGATGCCCGCCTCGTGCGTGAAGCAGTTGAGGCCCACGACCGGCTTCCAGTCGGGGATGGCGCGCCCCGAGGCCCGGGCCACGTACTCCGCGATCTCGCGGAAGCGCGCCGTCTCGATGCCCGGGTCGATGCCCAGGGTGTACTTGGAGGCCATCACGATCTCCTCCAGCGGCGCGTTCCCCGTCCTCTCGCCGATGCCCATGACCGTGGTGGAGATGTACTTCGCCCCGGCCTGGATGCCGGCGATGGCGTTGGCCGTGGCCATGCCGAAGTCGTTGTGGGTGTGCATCTCGACGTCCACGTGCGCGGTGTCGATGAGGTCCTTGATTACCTTGTAGGTGCGCAGCGGCTCCATGATGCCCAGGGTGTCGCAGAAGCGGACGCGGTCCGCGCCCGCCTCCTTGGCCGTCCGGGCGAACTGGACCATGAAGTCGCGGTCGGCGCGGGAGGCGTCCTCCGCGTTGCAGGAGACGTAGAGGCCGTGGGACTTGGCGTGCTCGATGGCCACGGTGATCTTGTCCAGCACCCACTCGCGCGACTTCATGAGCTTGTGCTCGATGTGGATGTCCGAGCAGGACATGGAGATGGCCACGGAGTCGACGTCGCAGTCGATGCTGTGATTGATGTCCTCTATGCTCGCCCGGTTCCACCCCAGGATGGAGGAGGTGAGGCCAAGCTTGGCGATGTCCTTGACGGCCCGCTTCTCGTCCCCTCCCATGGCCGGGATGCCGGACTCGATCTGAGGCACGCCTATCTCGTCAAGCATGCGGGCGATGCGCACCTTCTCCATGTTGGCGAACACTATCCCCGCCGCCTGCTCCCCGTCCCTGAGGGTCGTGTCGCAGATGTTCAGGGGGTTGCGGCTCAGCGTGGCGAGGACCTTCTTCGTATCCTTCATCTCCCGTTTCTCCTTCTCAGCGCTCCCTGAAATCACCCTAACGTCACTGGCATGGTTGAATGTCTTTCGCGCAGCCCATAATCCATATATGCATGAGGCGACCCAAGCTAGACAGCGCGATTGCCCGTGCGTCCGCATTGGGACAGGTCCCTCCAGCCCAGGCCATGCGCCTCGCTGAGGCGCCGAAAAGTGATTATGCCGATGCTACTAAAGTATTTCGGACGGGGGCGTGTACAATTGGCATCACCAGCCAGATTCTGAGCCCTTCCCGGCCAGCATCATGATTCCTAAAGGAATGATGGATGGCAGAATGCCAAGAGAGCCCCTTCCCAATGGGACAAATGCTCGCGGCTCTCAAGCACCACCGATGCGGAAGCGCAGGAGGGCCGCCATGCCCCCCAGGGCCTCGAGCTTCTTCCCCGCCTCGTGGTGCTCGCTCACCACCATCACCTTGCCCCTCGCCGACTCCACCGCTTTCAGCAGGGGCTCCAGGTCCCTGGACCGCAGCATCGGGTCCAGGACGAGGAGGGTCTCCACGGCCCCGGCCCGGACCGCGGCCTGGACCTCGTTCGGGCCGTAGGCCACCATGCCCTCCTTGGCGATCTCCTCGAGCACCTTCTCCACCATGTTGGTCTCCTCGGCCACCCTCGAGCCCTCCAGGATCTCCGCGCCCATGCCCTTCTTCATCAGCTCGTGCACCCCGGCCATGCCCGCCTGCCCGGTATGGTAGATGAACGCCTTCCTGAAGGCCTCGGGCGCCCGCTGCTTGCCCATGGACACCAGGGTCTCCTTGGCGAACCCCGGGCCCAGGACGACCAACGGAACGCCCTCGGTCACCAGCTGCTTGATCTTTTCGATGACCTCGAGGTAGTAGTCGTCGTCCGTCTTCTGCTCGTACATCTTGCCGCCCGAGGGGCCGTAGATGGTAGCCAGGTTCTGCATGCCGTACTGGCGCATGATGGCTATGGTGGCCTCGTCGTTCTCCAACGCCACGAACACGATGGAGGGGCGTTTGGAGTCGTCCAGGGCGCGCTTGATGCGCTCCAGGGTCGAGTCCTTCCAATGCTCCTTGATGACGGAGAGGGCCTCGCCCTCCTGGACGTTGAGGGTGTGATGCGCGCTCAGGTCCTGAGGCCCCTGCTCGATGATACCAGTTATGCGGAGGCGGTTGTCGAACTCATGGAACTCGACCTTCTCCACGCGGATGCCCAGGAAGACGCGCTTCTTCTCGCCCCTCTCCGCGCGGACCTTGTCGGACTTCTGCTCCTCCCTTCGGAAGGTGACCGCGAGGACCAGGTCTCCCTCGTCGATGATGTTGTAGAGGTGCCAAAGGTCGTCCAAGTTGTCGACCTGGAACTTGATCTCGCCGGTCTTCCGGTCCTGGTGCAGGAGTCGCATCTTGCCCTAGAGCATGAGGTCGAGCATATTTTACGGTTGGGTGGGACGAGGCTCGCCGGCATGGATGGCGTCCTCTATCGATAACGGAAGTCAGATACGACCCTGGATGAGCGCGTGGTCGGAATGGTCGAGGGAGGTCATCCTTGACGCCCCTGGCCATGGCCCTGGCGATCCTAGTTCCCGTCGCCGTCGCTTGCTCACTGCTGGCCATTTACGCCTGGAGGAACAGGGAACAAGGGAGGAGGCAGCCTGCTCGCCCGGGGTTCCATATCGGTTGGGAGAGCTGCGCTTCAAACGTCAAAATAAAAAAAAATAGAAGGAGGAAGGCGTTTTCAAGGCATGATCGTCCCTTGCACCAGGGCGAAGCCGTAGTCCGACTCACCTACGATCGGGCTGACCATGATGTACATCTCCGGGTACTCGGTGAATGAGGCGACGGTCCTCAATGCCGTGTCCAGCGCCTCGTTCATGGTCAAGGCGGCCATGATCGGCAGCATGTACACCTGGCTCTCGAGCCCGATGCTGCCCGGCAAGTACAGCGTCACCATCCAGCTGTTCTCCAGAGGTGGCGTGCTAGATGCCCATGCCTCGCTGTCCAGGACCTCGCCGTTGAGGTAGGAGTCGGAGACGTACCAGCCATCGTAGAAGGTGTACTGGTCCGTCATGTACCTCAGCCTCACCAGCACGCTGCTCCCGGCCCAGGCGCTAAGATCGTAGCTGATGCTGACCCAGCCGTCGGAGCTGCCGGTGATGCCGGGCATGCTCTCGTATATGGCCTCCTGGTCCGTATAGTAGTCGTAGGTGGTCCACTCGTTCTCCACCGAGGTCCAGCTCTGACCCCCATCAGCGGACACCTGCACGAAGCCGAAGTCGAAGTAGTCCTCGATGGACCACATGGTGTCCAGGGTGAGGACGGCCTGGCTCAAGGCGGTCAGGTCAAGCTCGGTCATCAGGCTGAAGTCCTGCAGGTCGCCCACGCCGGACCACCAGGCGGTCCTCGTGTCCAAGGGGTCGATGGCCATGTCGTCGACCTCCGCCCGGCCACCAGGCGCATAGGCGGTGAAGTCGAACATCAGCTCGAGGGAATCGAAGCCCGTAAGGTCGGAAATGTCTATGGTGACCCTCTCGTCGATGTCCACGTCCCACCTCTGCAAGGTGACGAAGTATCCGCCGTCCACGGAGTACCTGACCCTGGCGAAGTCGTACTCGCCTCCGGGATGGAAGCTCAGGTCGAAGGAGACCTGGGCGTACGTGAGGCCCATGGTGTCGTAGCTGACCGAGGTCAGGGCGTCATATTGCAGCTCTCCCACGGACAGCGGGCCGGATGGTCCGTCGACCGCGAGGTAGTAGTCGCCCCCGCCCGCGCTCTCCACGTGCCATGGCCCCCCTCCCACCACGTTGGTCCTGTCAGGCACAGCGGGATGGGATGCTTCCCAACCGGAGGGCAGGGCGCCTCCGTGGTCGAAGTCCTCGTCATAAAGCTCGGAAGACGCTTCAGCGGGGATCTGCAACTTCTGCCAGCCATTTACTACCATGCTGTCGCCAGCGAAGGCCAGCTTCAGGTCGAAGGGGTCGAAGCCCGAGGACCATCCGGGTCCCATGCCCATGACGTGGATGTAGTCGGTGCCGTAGACGCCGACCTCCCGTACCCCTGTGGAGTAGCCGGCCCAGCTGACGGTGGTCCCGAAGTAGTCGGCCGCCGAATCCACGGACGGGTCGATGCCTGGGTACCACAGCTCTTGGAAGGGTGCGCCTATCTCCGTGGTCCTGAGGTCCAGGGAGTCATAGTTGAACCATCCTTGGCCGGGGGAATCGCTGAGTATGAGATTCGCCAGCCTCCAATACTGGAAGGCCTTGTCGAAGTCCCAGTCCGGCCTGCCGATCTGCTCGAAGGCGTAGTTCACGGAGTCCATGCCCGAGGACGGGTAGCTGTCCACCAGGTTCTGTATCATTTCCGCTCCGAAATGATCCGCAAGATAGGTGACGAAGAGCATCGCCGCGCCGTAGGAGGCGCCGGAGTTGATCTCGCCCTGGCTTGACCATACCGTGAGGGAGATGTCCGGGGTATGCAGGAAGCTGTTGGCATAGGGTATGTCCTGGACCGCATAGCCGCAAAGCACCTCGGAGTACATGGCACAGCCCTCGTCCACGAACGGCACCTGGTTGGGGTTGGCGTCGGACGTGATGATGTGCTCGAGCTCGTGCGCTATCGTGGCCTCGAAGTCGTAAGGGCTGGCGGTCGATGGATAGGGCGGGCTGCCGGTGGTCCGGTTCGTCCAGTCCCAGCTATCGACATGGATGATGTTGCGATCGTAGTACCAGTCCGCCCAGGGGTCGAAATAGCCATAATAGGCGCGAGGCCACTCCGGGTCGAAGAAGTTCTCGTCGACCAGGTTGAAGACCATGATCATCAGCCTGCCGGAGACATTGGTACCGAAGAAGGGCAGGTCCTCGCTGGCCGGGACCGAATTGGTGCCATCGTTGCTCGGCAGCTGGCCGAACATGGCGGTCATATTGGGATAGATCACTTCCTCGTAATGCTGCACCATGTACTTGGCCTTGGCCTCGGTGATGGTCAGCTGGCTCGTGAGCGTGTTCCTGAGGTCCCCGTCCGGGAAGGTCATGTCGTCGCAGGTCCAGAGCTCGCTGTGGTTGCTCTCCGCCCGCTTCGTGAATGGCATGAAGTCGGTGGGATCGGTCTCATTGTAGTACCATTTCCCTCCGTAGTTCACGTTGAAGAGGGCCCTGGAACCGACGGGATAGATGTTCCCAGGTGCGGCCAGGGCTCCTCCGTCCGCGGCGTTGAACTCCGAATAGGCTTCCAAGATGCTCGTGCCTGGCGTCCTGGCCTTCGGAGAGATCAGCTCCCTGTCCGGGCATATGATTTCGTTCTCAGTGCTGGCGGTAAGGTGCGAAGGCGCGCTCCATGCCGGGGCAATGGCTACGAACGCGCCAACCACCATGGTAAGCGCTATGGCTATCGCAAGTATCCTGACTGCGTCTCGATTCATCTTCCCCACCTCCGATGAGCCGCCACCTAAGAAGGACGGTCTTCCTCCCTGAGAGGCGACCTTTGAACGGATTGAGAAATAATCTATCGCCGTGTTATTTCTAACTTTGCGCTTCGCCGCCTCGATGCCCGGCGCTCATGATCATATGTAACAAAGAGTGGGATGGGTGCCCCTTGCGATGCTTTGGCATCGAATGTCATCCAGGCAGGCCCAGGTGAAAGGGCTTGAGGGCGTCGATGGGTCAATGGCCTGCCGAGGCCCGGATCGGACGCGTTCGCCCGCCCCCGAGGTCATGGCCCATGCCTTCCTTGCCCATGGAAGCAGGGCTCGCTCTTGGCTCCCAAGGCCCCCTAGGCCCAGGGATCGGTGCGGGGGATGGCCCTCGATCACTTCACCGGCAGGCCGAGGGCCTTGGCCACGCCCTTGCCGTAGGCGGGGTCGGCCCTCATGAGATGCCCGACCATCCGCTTCTGGATGTCCTTGGGCACATGGGCCAGGCTTCCAGACATGTTCTCGATGAGACGCTTCTTCTCCTCCGGCTTCATGAGCCGGAATAGGTTGCCCGGCTGAACGAAGTCGTCGTCGGTGATGGGCTGGTCGTACCGGTCAGCGCTGCCAGAGAGGCGCAGGGGCGGCTCCTTGAAGGAATGGTCCGCCGTGGGGCCTCCGAAGCTGTTGGGCTCGTAGTTGATCTCGCCCCCGGAGTTCCCGTCCACGCGCATGAGACCGTCGCGCTGGTAGTTGTTCACCTTGGTTGCCTTGGGGCGGTTGATGGGTATCTGCTCATAGTTCACGCCCAGGCGATAGCGGTGCGCGTCCGCGTAGGAGAAGATGCGCGCCTGCAGCATCTTGTCCGGCGAGTAGGAGATCCCCGGCACGATGTTGGAGGGCTCGAAGGCCGCCTGCTCCACCTCGGCGAAATAGTTGGACGGGTTGCGGTTGAGCTCCATGACGCCCACGTCGATGGGCGGGTAGTCGCCGTGCGGCCAGACCTTGGTCAGGTCGAAGGCGTTCCAGCGATATTTCTCCGCGTCCTTCTCCGGCATGACCTGCACCTGCATCTTCCACTTGGGGAAGTCCTTGCGCTCTATGGCCTCGTACAGGTCGCGGGTGGCCCAGTCCGGGTCCTCCCCTGACAACTTCGTGGCCTCCTCGACGCTGAAGTTCTTGATCCCCTGCATGGTCTTGAAGTGGAACTTCACCCAGTGGCGCTCGCCCTCCTCATTGATGAGGCTGTAGGTGTGGCTGCCGTAGCCGTTAATGTGCCTGAAGCCCATGGGAGTGCCCCGGTCGGAGAAGAGGATGGTCACCTGGTGCAGGCTCTCCGGCTTCAGGCTCCAGAAGTCCCACCACATGACCTCGGAGCGGAGGTTGCTCGCCGGCATCCGCTTCTGGGTGTGGATGAAGTCCATGAACTTCATGGGGTCCCGGACGAAGAAGACCGGGGTGTTGTTGCCCACCAGGTCCCAGTTCCCGTCCTCGGTGTAGAACTTCATGGCGAACCCGCGCACGTCCCTCACCGTGTCCGCTGAGCCCCGCTCCCCGGCCACGGTCGAGAACCGGATGAACATGTCGGTCCTCTTGCCCACCTTGGAGAAGACCTTGGCCTTGGTGTACTTGGATATGTCCTTGGTGATCGTCAGAGTTCCGTGTGCGCCGGCCCCCTTGGCGTGCACCACCCGCTCCGGGATGCGCTCACGGTTGAAATGGGCCATCTTCTCGAAAAGATGGAAGTCCTGCACCAGCAGCGGCCCCCGCGGCCCGGCGGTGATGGAGTTCTGGTTGTCCGGGTGAGGCACGCCCGCGCCGGTCGTCAGCACCTTCTTGCCCTGCTTTTCCTTCTTCGCTCTTGCCATTTGCGTTCCCCCTCGATTTAGAATGCTTCTTATTAGATACCGTATATTATTTATTCCTTGGGAGGTTGAGGGCCGGTCCAACTTCCAGATATGGGACTGGAGGAAGGAGCTCCATGGCCGGTGCGGGAGATGCCAAAGGGCCTTCCAGAAGCGAGCCTAGCCCGATGAGAGCGAGACTCCTGCCCCAGGTTGGTCCTCCTTGTCTTCTATCGGACAGGAACCATTGGAACGTGTCCTTTCGCCCGGGAGAAGGGTTAAGTATCCCCTAACTTTTCCATCGAACCTTAATGGCGACATGCTACCTGGTGCTCGAGGACGGAACGGTAATGGAGGGCACCGGTTTTGGTCTTGAGCAGACCGTCTACGGGGAGGTCGTCTTCAACACGGGGATGACTGGGTACCAGGAGAGCCTGACCGACCCCTCGTACCGTGGCCAGATCCTTATCCAATCATACCCTCTCATCGGCAACTACGGCGTCAACCATGTGGACTTCGAGTCGGACCGCGTGCAGGTGCGCGGATACGTGGTCCGGGAGAAATGCCTCGAGCCGAGCAACATGTACGGCGGAGAGCGCATCGACTCCTTCCTGAAGAAGAACCGCGTTCCCGGTATATCGGAATTGGACACCCGCGCCCTGATCATCAGGATAAGGGAGAAGGGAACGCCCCGGGGGGCGATCTGCTTCGACGAGGACGTGGACAAGGTCCTGAAGAAGGTGCAGGCCATGCCCTTCCCCTCCGACTCCAACCTGGTGGACGAGGTGAGCGTCAAGGAGCCCCAGAGGTACGAGAGGGAGGGGTGCAAGGAGGTCGTCCTCATCGACTGCGGGACGAAGCAGAACATCGTGCGCGAGCTGAGGAAGCGCTTCTCCTTGACTGTGGTCCCCTATGACACGGATCTCAAGTTCTTCCGCGACCACGAGGTGCATGGGGTCATGCTCTCCAACGGCCCGGGGGACCCGGCGCACCCGGCCATCCAGGACACCACCGTGCGCACCCTCAAGGGAATCAAGGACGACTATCCCATCATGGGCGTGTGCTTCGGCAACCAGCTCCTGGCCCGGGCCTTCGGGGGCACGACCTACAAGCTCAAGTTCGGCCACCGCGGGGTGAACCAGCCGGT
>Ga0209254_10003261_pt1 | contig 14821 bp, 21 predicted proteins | sample FrelakmetDIP11DI_FD_187148 | JGI IMG/M metagenome (GOLD analysis project Ga0209254, IMG submission 187148) | Freshwater lake sediment microbial communities from the University of Notre Dame, USA, for methane emissions studies - DIP11 DI (SPAdes)... | ecosystem: Environmental > Aquatic >...
CGAATCCGCATCGCCATTCAAGGTGTTGCGCGGCTGACGGTGAATCGCACCAATTTGCACATCTATGCCAACGTCATTTCCGGCGACGGCACCAAGGTGTTGGCCAGCGCGTCGACCGCGGAAGCGGATGTGCGCAAGTCGCTGGATGGTTCGGCTGGCAAGGGCGGCAACGCTGCTGCCGCGAAGGCCGTTGGCAAGCGCATTGCTGAAAAGGCAAAAGCTGCTGGTGTCGAGAAAGTGGCGTTTGATCGCGCTGGCTTTGCGTATCACGGTCGCGTCAAGGCGCTGGCTGATGCGGCGCGCGAAGCTGGCTTGCAGTTCTAAGCGGATCGGAAACAATCATGGCTAAATTTCAGGCAAGAGCGCAAGGTGACGGTCCCGAGGACGGCATGCGCGAGAAAATGATCGCGATCAATCGCGTGACCAAGGTCGTCAAAGGCGGCCGTATTCTTGGTTTCGCGGCGTTGACCGTGGTCGGCGACGGCGATGGCCGTGTCGGCATGGGTAAGGGCAAGTCCAAGGAAGTGCCGGCAGCTGTGCAGAAGGCGATGGAAGAAGCTCGCCGCAACCTGAACAAGGTTTCTTTGCGCAATGGCACGATCCATCACAACGTGTCGGGTCATCATGGTGCAGCCTCGGTCATGATGGCGCCGGCGCCAAAGGGTACCGGCATCATTGCCGGTGGCCCCATGCGTGCCGTTTTTGAAGTGATGGGCATCACTGATATCGTCGCGAAGAGCCATGGCTCATCCAATCCGTACAACATGGTGCGCGCCACGCTGAATGCGCTGTCCAACTCGACCACCGCGTCGGCAGTTGCGGCCAAGCGCGGCAAGACCGTCGAAGAAATCTTCGTCTAACCGGGATTGACCATGACTACACAACAACAAACCGTCAAAGTCCAGTTGGTGCGAAGCCCCATTGGATGCAAGGAATCGCATCGCGCCACCGTTCGCGGTCTCGGCCTGCGCAAGCTCAACAGCACCAGCGAATTGCAGGATTCACCTGCAGTGCGCGGCATGATCAACAAGATCAGCTATCTGGTCAAAGTACTCTGAGAGGTTGCTGATGGAACTCAACAACATTAAACACGCTGATGGCGCCAAGCACGCCAAGCGCCGCGTCGGACGCGGAATTGGCTCTGGTCTGGGCAAGACCGCAGGACGCGGTCACAAGGGCCAGAAGTCCCGGGCCGGTGGCTACCACAAGGTTGGTTTCGAGGGCGGTCAAATGCCCTTGCAACGTCGCCTGCCCAAGCGCGGCTTCAAGTCTCATTTGCTGAAGTTCAATGCTGAAGTGACCCTGACCGCGCTTGAGCGACTGGGCGCATCAGACGTCGATCTGCTGGCATTGAAGCAGGCAGGCCTGGTCGGGCAACTTGCCAAGGTGGTCAAGGTCATCAACACCGGCGCCATTTCGAGGGCCGTGACGCTCAAGGGCATTGGTGCTACCGCCGGTGCGAAAGCGGCCATCGAGGCTGCTGGCGGCGCCTTGGCTTGAATGCGGTATTGAAAGTAGATTTCAGTGGCAACTAACGCGGCACAAATTGCGAAGACGGGCAAATTCGGCGACTTGCGTCGCCGGCTGGTGTTCCTGTTGCTGGCCCTTGTTGTCTTTCGGGTCGGCGCGCACATACCAGTGCCTGGAATTGACCCTTCGCAACTGCAGCAGCTTTTCAAAGGGCAGCAGGGTGGCATCCTGAGTCTGTTCAACATGTTCTCCGGTGGTGCGCTATCGCGGTTCACGGTGTTTGCGCTTGGGATCATGCCGTACATTTCGGCGTCCATCATCATGCAGTTGCTGACTTATGTGGTTCCCACATTTGAGCAACTGAAGAAGGAAGGCGAGTCAGGGCGACGCAAGATCACCCAGTACACGCGTTACGGCACACTGGGCTTGGCCTTGTTCCAATCTTTGGGTATTTCAGTCGCGCTTGAAAGCTCCGCCGGGCTCGTGATTGATCCGGGGATGGGTTTCCGGATGACTGCGATGGTCTCCCTGACCGCCGGCACAATGTTCCTGATGTGGTTGGGAGAGCAGATCACCGAGCGCGGTCTCGGTAATGGCATTTCGATCATCATCTTTGCTGGTATCGCATCAGGTTTGCCCAGTGCCATTGGCGGTTTGCTGGAGTTGGTCCGTACGGGCGCGATGAGCATCCTCGTCGCGATTCTCATTGTCACCGTCGTTGTGCTGGTGACCTACTTTGTTGTGTTTGTCGAGCGGGGCCAGCGGAAGATCCTGGTCAACTACGCGCGCCGGCAGGTTGGAAACAAGGTCTATGGCGGCCAGTCTTCTCATTTGCCGCTGAAGCTCAACATGGCCGGTGTGATCCCGCCAATTTTTGCTTCTTCCATCATCTTGTTGCCGGCAACGGTTGTGAGTTGGTTCAGTTCTGGCGATTCAATGCGCTGGCTCAAGGACATCTCCGGTGCGTTGGCGCCCGGACAGCCAATCTATGTGATGCTGTACGCTGCCGCGATTGTGTTTTTCTGCTTCTTCTACACGGCGCTTGTATTCAATAGTCGAGAGACCGCAGACAACTTGAAGAAAAGTGGTGCTTTCGTCCCGGGCATTCGTCCAGGTGATCAGACCGCTCGGTACATTGACAAGATTCTGGTCAGGTTGACTTTGGCCGGCGCTATTTACATCACGTTTGTGTGTTTGTTGCCTGAGTTTCTGGTTCTAAAGTACAACGTGCCGTTCTATTTCGGTGGCACCTCATTGTTGATCATTGTCGTGGTGACGATGGACTTCATGGCACAGGTGCAAAACTACCTGATGTCTCAACAGTACGATTCCTTGCTCAAGAAAGCCAATTTCAAGACTTCGATTGGCGGATAAAAGCCGTCGGCAGGAAAAGAGTTCAAGTAGATGCAAAGAGCCGTGGGGCTGGCATCAATAGTATTTCGCGCTAAATGATGGCGTTTTTTTCCAGCCAACGGGCTGGGAATTTTAGGAGAGTGAAATGAGAGTTTCGGCTTCGGTCAAGAAAATTTGCCGCAACTGCAAGATCATCCGGCGCAAAGGTGTTGTTCGCGTGATCTGTACAGACCCGCGTCACAAGCAGCGTCAAGGCTGATCGCAAGAGTTTTAGAGGACGAAAATGGCACGTATAGCTGGCATCAACATTCCGCCGCAGAAACATGCTGAAATTGGCCTGACCGCCATTTTTGGTATCGGACGCAATCGCGCTCGCAAAATCTGCGATGCATGCGACATCGCATATGCAAAAAAGGTCAAGGATTTGACCGATGGAGATCTGGAGAAAATCCGTGACCAGATCGCCCAGTTCACGATTGAGGGTGACCTTCGCCGTGAAACGACGATGAACATCAAGCGTTTGATGGATATCGGCTGCTATCGCGGATTCCGCCACCGTCGTGGATTGCCCATGCGTGGCCAGCGCACCCGCACGAACGCACGTACCCGCAAGGGTCCGCGCAAAGCCGCTGCGGCACTGAAAAAATAAACGGGATTGAAAGTTCAAAATGGCAAAAGCTCCCGCAAATAGCGCTGCCCAGCGCGTTCGCAAAAAAGTTCGCAAGAACGTTTCCGACGGCATTGCACACGTGCATGCTTCGTTCAACAACACGATCATTACCATCACCGATCGCCAGGGCAATGCCTTGTCTTGGGCGTCGTCGGGTGGTCAGGGGTTCAAGGGCTCGCGTAAGTCCACTCCGTTTGCGGCGCAGGTTGCCTCGGAAGTGGCGGGTCGCGCGGCCATTGATCAGGGCATCAAGAATCTTGATGTAGAAATCAAGGGCCCGGGTCCTGGTCGTGAATCTTCGGTTCGTGCGCTGGCCGCCCTGGGCATCCGGATCTCATCCATCGCTGACGTGACGCCGATGCCCCATAACGGATGCCGGCCGCAAAAGCGTCGCCGGATCTAATTCAACCAAGCCCACCGCCATCACTGCACCAGTGATGGCTCCCGCAGAATTCTGCGGCAGATGACATAAAGGAAGTTCAAGTGGCACGTTACCTCGGCCCCAAGGCCAAATTATCCCGCCGGGAAGGCACCGACCTGTTTCTGAAGAGCGCCCGCCGCTCAATCAGCGACAAGTGCAAGTTCGAATCCAAACCTGGCCAGCATGGGCGTACGTCCGGGCAGCGCACGTCTGACTTTGGCCTGCAGTTGCGTGAGAAGCAAAAGGTCAAGCGGATGTATGGCATCCTCGAGCGCCAGTTCCGGCGCTATTTTGAAGAAGCCGATCGCCGCAAGGGAAACACCGGTGCCAACCTGCTGTTCATCCTGGAGTCTCGTCTGGACAACGTTGTCTACCGGATGGGATTTGGTTCGACCCGCGCAGAAGCCCGTCAGCTGGTTTCCCACAAGGCCGTGACGGTCAACGGTCAGCCGGTGAACATTCCTTCCTACATGGTCAAGACCGGCGACGTGATTTCCGTTCGTGACAAGTCCAAGAAGCAGACGCGGATTTCCGAGGCGCTGCAGCTGGCGCAGCAGGTTGGCATGCCGGCCTGGGTGGAAGTGAATCTGGAAAAAGTTGAAGGCATCTTCAAGAAGGTTCCAGACCGCGATGAATTTGCAGCGGACATCAACGAGTCGCTGATCGTCGAACTGTATTCGCGTTAATCCGGATCCAGAGCCCAAAAATTTGTTCCAGCGCCGCCACACCTGGCGGATCTGGCGCTTCATCAGCCTTACCGGTGTAACGAATCGGGGGTATTGAGAGGATGTTTGAATGCAAACCAATTTGCTGAAACCCAAGGCGATCAATGTCGAGCAGCTCGGGCTGAACCGCGCCAAGGTCACGCTCGAGCCCTTTGAGCGTGGCTACGGCCATACACTGGGAAATGCACTGCGTCGTGTCCTGCTGTCATCGATGGTGGGCTATGCCGCGACCGACGTGACGATTGCCGGCGTTTTGCACGAATATTCTTCGATCGACGGCGTGCAGGAAGATGTCGTGAACATCTTGCTGAACCTCAAGGGCGTTGTGTTCAAGCTTCACAATCGCGATGAGGTGACCTTGAGCCTGCGCAAGGACGGAGAAGGCGTCGTGACGGCTTCTGATATCCAGACACCCCACGATGTGGAAATTATCAACCCGGGGCATGTCATCGCAACCTTGTCACAAGGTGGCAAGCTGGACATTCAGATCAAGGTGGAAAAAGGTCGCGGCTACGTTCCGGGCACGATGCGGCGTCATGCCGACGAGCCGACGAAGTCCATTGGTCGTATCGTTCTGGACGCCTCTTTCTCGCCAGTCAAGCGCGTCAGCTACACCGTCGAGAGCGCACGCGTTGAGCAGCGGACCGACCTTGACAAGCTGGTGATGGAGATCGAGACCAACGGCGCGGTCACGGCCGAAGATGCCGTTCGTGCATCGGCAAAAATTCTTGTCGAGCAGCTGGCGGTCTTTGCCCAGCTCGAGGGCAGTGAGCTTGCCGCTTTTGACGTCCCGGCACAGCGGGGTGGCAGCGCGCAGTTCGACCCGATCTTGTTGCGTCCGGTGGATGAGCTCGAGTTGACGGTGCGTTCTGCCAATTGCCTGAAGGCCGAGAACATCTATTACATCGGTGATTTGATCCAGCGCACGGAAAACGAATTGCTCAAGACGCCAAATCTCGGGCGCAAGTCACTGAACGAGATCAAGGAAGTTCTGGCATCCCGCGGACTTACTTTGGGAATGAAACTGGAGAGCTGGCCGCCCGCAGGGCTGGACAAGCGCTGACCCGGGTTTTTTGATCTCTTCAAAAGAGGTCAAGGACATGACGCGCGGTACCTGAAACGGCCGTGCGCTTTTACAAAAAATGGAATGAAAGGACTGCATCATGCGTCACGGACACGGACTACGTAAACTGAACAGAACCAGCGAGCACCGCCTCGCGATGCTTCGCAACATGATGAACTCGTTGCTTGAGCACGAGGCCATCAAGACCACCTTGCCCAAGGCCAAGGAGCTTCGCCGCGTGGTTGAGCCCATGATCACGCTGGCCAAGGAGCCCACGCTTGCCAACCGCCGCCTTGCGTTCAATCGCTTGCGCGACCGTGACATCGTGACCAAGCTCTTCGCCGTGCTAGGCCCCCGATACCAGGCACGTCCGGGCGGTTACACCCGCATTCTGAAAATGGGCTTTCGCGTCGGTGACAACGCGCCCATGGCGCTGGTTGAACTCGTGGACCGCCCCGCGGAAACCAACGAGCAAGTTTCCGGCGAAGCTGCCGCATAAGTGTTATAATTCCATCTTGCCGCGCGATGGAGCAGCCTGGTAGCTCGTTGGGCTCATAACCCAAAGGTCGCAAGTTCAAATCTTGCTCGCGCAACCAATCAGTAAGCGGTCAACGCTGACAGTAAACGCCCACGCTCAGTGGGCGTTTTGCTTTGTGGCTTCGCGCTCCCTGGCGATTTGGGCCTGCTGTTCGCCAAGCGGCCATTCACAAGCACGCAGGATCGCCAGAACAGGCCGCCCGAGTTCAGTGAGGGGGGGGCGCGTCTACAATCGCGCCGTGTCAGGCAGACGGGTATCAAGTACCAGACTGACAAGTACAAATCCAGTGGAGCACGCATGAGAAATTGCCTCTTGGGCCGCACTTTTTTGTCGCCACCCATCGACAACGCGGGCGTCGCGGTCTCGACGGATTTGTCCTTGGCTCTGTTTGCCGGGAATGCCTGCGCGCTGTCTGCAACTCGAAGGGACCACTTTGATCCGTTCGACGGGTTGAAGGAGGCTTGGCCATGAGATCCGCCCACCGCGTAGCACGGGAAGACCCCAAGGCCAGATGCACCGTCAAGATAGCCGCAGTTTCCGGCGCTCTGGTGGTCCTGCTTGCCTGGGCCACGGCGTCCATGGCGAGCAATCTGAGCTTCATGAAAGACACGCCCTATGCGCACTTCACCGAACAGGATCACAAGATCTTCAAAGGCGCGCTGGATGCCGCCTTGAATCAGGCTGCGGATGGCGAGACCCGCGCCTGGTCCAATCCTGCCTCCGGGGCCGGTGGAAACATCGAAACGATCAAGACTTTCAAGCGAGGAGCAGCAAGCTGTCGCGCGGTATCGATCGCCAACAAGGCCAAGGGACGTTCGGCTTCGGCGGAATACAACTTCTGCAAACAGGCATCCGGCAAATGGACGCTGGCCAATTGAGGGCCTGGGAGTTGGTGCGGCTGGCGGGGATCGAACCCACGACCCTTGGCTTCGGAGGCCAATACTCTATCCACTGAGCTACAGCCGCATCCGTGGAGAACAAGGATTCAATTATCGCATGCGAGGATTTGCTTTTTCAGGATGCCAAAGGGCCGCCGCGCACTGTAATCTGTTCACTGAAGCTCAATAACTTGCGTTTGGACAAGAATCTCAACCCGGGTTGCGGTAATCTGGAACCGCTGGCACAGGATAGTGCGCATCGCACCGTGCCGGTTGGGCTGGGCAGGAACGCCATCTGCTATTATTTTCATTAACAGGAGAAGACCATGACCGACTATGCTGAAGCCACCCTCGCCACCAAGGAAAAACTCGCCGCCGACCTGAAGCTGGTCATCGCTGATGCCGAGGAGTTGTTGCAGATTACCTCTGCCCAGACCGGCGACAAAGTAGCTGAACTCCGCGTGCGCATGGCCGACAATCTGCGCGCCGCCCGCCTCAAGCTCGCTGACGTCGATGCGGCGGTACGGGACAAGGCGCGTGAAGCCGCCCGCGCAACGGATGACTATGTGCATGAGAATCCGTGGCGCTCGATCGGCGTCGCTGCCGGTGCCGGTCTGGTGATCGGTCTGTTGATCGGTCGTCGTTGATTCCCAGTCTTCAGCCATGAGCGGCCCGGAAAGACCGGAGCGACTGGCGGTTTCCTTGCGCGGCCTGGCAGGCAGCCTGATCGAATTCATATCGGTCCGGCTTGAACTGGTTGGCGTTGAAGCCCGCGAAGAAGTCCTTCGTCTGGGGGAGTTGCTTCTCTATGGCGCCATCGCGGTCGTGTTACTGAGTTTGGGGCTGACGTTTCTGGCCGTGTTGCTCACGGTGCTGTTGTGGGACAGCCATCGCCTGCTGGCGCTTGCGGTTTTTGCCACTGTGTTCCTGACCCTTGGCGCGCTGGCCTTCATTGCCGCACGGGTCAGGTTGGCGCAGGGGTCGCGTCTTTGGGGTGCGAGCCTCGACGAACTCAATCGTGACAAGGAAAGGCTGCGTCTGTGAGGACACGGCGCCTTGAACTGGCTGTCGCGCGTCAGCGCTTGCTGGAGCGCTCAACGATCGCGCGCGAACGTGTGGCCCTGCAATCTGCCGCGCTGACGCCCGTGCTGGCGCTGGGTGACCGCGTCAATGACACCGTGTTTTGGGTGCGCGCCCATCCTGAGCTGGTGGTGTCAGCCGTCGTGGTCGTGGCGGTCGTGCGGCCGCGGACCACCTGGCGCTGGACGTTGCGGGCTTGGGGCGCCTGGCGGTTCGTGCGGCGCTGGCGAAGTCGACTTGCCCCGGTGCTGGGCTCCAACTGACACGGGTGCTTGCACAAGGCATCGCCGTGGACGGGCGCCGCGTTGCGCATCGCCATTTCCGATGGGGCCGTCGGTATAATCGAAGGTTGTTTTGATTTCCCCCATTTCCGGACACCCTGCGTTTTTTGAGGACACCATGAGCGCCAACGGTCAAGATTCCAGCCACGAAGAAGCCCATACCGGCCCGATCAAGAACCCCAGCCAGGTGTTGTACGCCAGCCTGGCTGCTTTCGTGCTGCCCGTCTTCGTGATCATCGGTCTCGTGTACTACGTGACTTCGGAAAACAAGCCGCAGGCGGGTTCGGTCAACGCCGAGAAAGCGGTGGCGGAGCGCATCCAGAAAATCGGTTTCGTGGAGATCCGCGATGCCAACCGTCCCCTGAAAGCCGGCGAAGAGGTCTACAAGGCGCAGTGCTCGGCGTGCCACGCCACGGGTGCGGCCGGTGCGCCCAAGTTCCAGGATGCCGCTGCCTGGGCGCCCCGCATTCCCTTGGGCTACGAAGCCCTGCTGAACTCGTCTCTCAAGGGCAAGAACGCGATGGGGCCTCAAGGCGGCGGCGACTTCTCGGATCTGGAAATTGGCCGGGCCGTCGTGTACATGGCCAATGCGGCAGGTGCCAAGTTCGAAGAGCCCAAGGCACCGGCCGCCGCGCCAGAGGCGGCCGCTGCCGCGTCGGCTCCTGCTGCTGCGAAATAGCCGGCGCGACCCATGATGCCCTGATGGGGCTGGTCTCCCTGACCGTACCGCCGTCACGCAAGGAAACTGAAAAGCCGGTCATGGACCGGCTTTTCGCATTTCTGCCTGGACATACCGTGCGCGACCTTGAAATCTTGGTCTTTTTCCCGCTTCTCCAGCGTCAGATGGCGCTGATCTGCTATTGATTCTGATGCTGTGTGGGCGAAGCTCGATGGCCGGCCTGCGGACTGCGCAGATACCCAAAGCGTGCGGGCAGTGCATCAGCGTTCACCGTCTCGGGCACCCACAGCCCTTGTTCGACGGCATCGGCCAGCAGGGGTACATCCTGCGTGTGCACCAGGCCGAAACCGAGGTCGGTCTCCAGGTACACCCGCCCGTGCTCGTCGAGCAGGCAGCAACGCGCCAGTGCCGTATGCCCGGTGTGCGCCGTCACGGTCAAACCGTTCCGGCCATCGGCGTGCAGGCGCCAGATGTACGGCGTGGCTTCCAGTTCCACATAGACGCGCTGCGGCCCGTTCTGGAAGAACCATTGCCCGGCGGCATCACGGGCGTAGTTGCGGTGAATGAATTCGATCAGTTTCTCGTGCTTGAGCAGTGCGCCGCGGGCGCCCGGCTTGCCGGGGGTGTCCAGCGCCGGAAACGCACCGAGCGCCTGCACCCGGTCGTCGCGCATTAACCAGTTGCCGCGCGCGTCCAGACCCAGCCAGCCATGGCAATCGGGCACGTTGGGCCATTTGGCGATGGCCTGTCTGACGATGTCGTCCATCGGCTGATTATTGACGCGTTGGCGCCAACGTGCCCAGCAGCCAGCGGCCGACCGCGTCTGGCAGGGTTTGCACGTGGCCGGGCAGCCGTCCGTGCGTGAAGCCGACGTGGCCACCGTGTGCGGGTTGCCATAGCGTGACGTGGGGCCCGACCTCATGCCGTTTCGGCAGACTGCTGGCGGGGACGAAGGGGTCGTTCAAGGCGTTGACCAGCAGCGCGGGGATGCGAATGCTGGCCAGGTGCGGTTTGGCCGAGGCGCGTGCCCAGTAGTCCTCGGTGCTCCTGAAGCCGTGCAATGGGGCGGTGAAGTGCTTGTCGAACTCGTACAGATCGCGCGCGGCCAGCAGCGCGGCGCGGTCGAACAGGCCGGGGTGCTGCGCCAGCTTCCTCAGTGCCTTGGGCTTCATGGTGTTGAGGAACATGCGGGTATAGACCAGCCGGTTGAAGCCGCGACCGATCGCGTGGCCCCCGGCGGCCAGATCGATGGGTGACGACACCGCTGCCACCGCGTCCGCCGTCACCCGTGCGGCCTCCCCCATCTCGCCGGCCCAGCGCATCAGCGCATTGCCGCCCAGGGACACGCCCACGGCCAGCAACGGCCCGCCGCCCTGCGCCGTGTGGCGCGCGCGCAGGCGCCGCAGGATCCAGTCGATCTCCTCGAAGTCGCCTGAATGGTAGGCGCGCGGCCCCTGGTTGAGTTCCCCGCTGCAGCCGCGGAAATGCGGCACGGCGAAGGCGATGCCCTGCCGGGCGCACCAGTCGGCAAAGGCCTCCGCGTAGTGGCTGCGCGAGGAGCCTTCCAGCCCGTGGAACAGGACCAGCAGGGGCTTGCCCTGCGCTGCGGGCTCGGCCGAGGTGACGAGGAAATCCACGTCGACGAAATCGCCGTCCGGCGTGTCCCAGCGTTCGCGCCGGTACGCCGGCGCGGCACCGGACACCCGGCGCGCATAAAGCGCCGGCCAGATCGTCTGCAGGTTGCCACCGGGGAGCCACCAAGGAGCTACATATTTCATAGCAAATAAAGACCATTTGACGATGGGCCAGGGCCACTTTGAGCATAAATTCGGCACCCCAGGCCGGCCTGAGCCGGTCCGGACGCGGTGGACAGCGTGGATGAAATCAATGCAGCACCTGCGGCCCGTCACTGGCCTCTTCGGCATCCTGCAGCGAGCCCGGGCTGGCGTGGTGCGCCACCAGCCGCCAGCCTTGCGCCGTCCTGTGGTACACGTTGGTCGCGATCACATAGGCCTGCTGCGGCCCCTGCTGCGTCATTACCTCCACGCGCTCCAGTACGTTGTGCATGGCGCTGGCGAGCGAGGCCACCTTGCGCACGCGCTCGGGTCGCGCGGGGATGCCGCCATTGGCAAACAGCGCTTCGAACGCCGCCTGGATGGCACCCGCGCCCACCAGGCGCGCGCCGCCGGGGTGCACGCACACGATGTCATCTTCATCAGCCCAGCAGGCCATCAGCCGCGTGATATCGCCGGTTTGCAGCGCGTCATAGAACGCGGCCTCGATGTCGTCGGGAGTGCCGCCAACCGTGGCGGCCCGGAGCTTGGCCTTTGACATGGTGCGCGGAGGTGCCTGTTGATGAAGGAACGCCGATTTTGCCGTGGATTGTCAGCACGGGCTTGAAGCCGGGCACGCCACAAGCCTCTATAGTGTTGGGCACGACGCCTTGGGGCATTTTGAAAGGGTTTGACATGAAAAGATGGTTTTTCGCACTGCTGACTGTTTTGGCGCTCAGCGGCTGCGGCTACAACGACTTCCAGCGCCTGGACGAGCAGGCCAAGGCCGCATGGAGCGAGGTGCTGAACCAGTACCAGCGCCGCGCGGACCTGGTGCCCAACATCGTCGCCACCGTCAAGGGCGAAGCGGCGTTCGAGCAGGACACGCTGACCAAGGTGATCGAGGCCCGCGCCCGGGCCACGTCGATCCAGGTCACGCCCGAGACGCTGAACAACCCCGAGGCCTTCCAGAAGTTCCAGCAGGCGCAGGGCGAACTCGGCAGCGCCCTGAGCCGCCTGATGGTGGTCAGCGAGCGTTACCCCGACCTCAAGGCCAACCAGGGCTTTCGCGACCTGCGCGTGCAGCTCGAAGGCACGGAAAACCGCATCACCGTGGCGCGCAATCGCTACATCCAGGCAGTGCAGGAGTACAACGTGCTGGCGCGCAGCTTCCCCAGTAACCTGACCGCCATGGTGTTCGGCTACCCGCCCAAGCCCAGCTTCGCGGTGCAGAACGAAGCCCAGATTTCAGCGCCCCCGGTGGTGGATTTCGGGAAAAAGTAAGGAAAAAGTGCCTTATCCCGGCGTCAATCGGTCATACATTGCTATCAAGACAATAGCAATCGCATTCTGGCTGAGCCTCGCGGCACTGGCCGGTGCGGCCCACGCGCAGCCGGTGCAACCGGTGCCGGCGCTGGTGGCCCATGTGATCGATGCGACCGGCATCCTGGAGGCCGGCCAGAAGGTCGCGCTCGAAGAAAAGCTGACCGCGCTCGAAGCCGCCAAGGGGTCGCAGGTCGTGGTGCTGATGGTGCCCACCACGGCGCCGGAAGACATCGCCAGCTACGCCAACCGCGTCGGAAACAGCTGGAAGATCGGCCGCAAGGACGTGGGCGACGGCGTGCTGCTGGTGGTGGCCAAGGACGACCGCAAGGTGCGCATTGAAGTCGCCAAGACGCTGGAAGGTGCGATCCCGGACCTGGCCGCGAAGCAGATCATCGACCAGGCGCTGACGCCCCGGTTCAAGCTGGGCGACTACGCCGGCGGGCTGGACGCGGCGGTGGACCAGCTGGCCGCGCGCATCAAGGGCGAGCCACTGCCGCCTGTCAACCCGGTCAACCCGGGCACCTCCGGCAAGGGCAGCGCCGTCAGCGACGGCTTCCAGTTGTGGGATCTGGCGATTTTCCTCTTCGTGGCCGTGCCGGTGGTCAGCGGGCTGATCAAGCGCATTTTCGGTCGCAAGCTGGGCGCTCTGCTGACCGGCGGCGGCGTGGGTGCGCTGGCGTTGCTGGTGACCTCCAGTCTGGTGCTGGCGGTGATCGCCGCTGTTGTCGCGTTGATGCTGGCGCTGTTCGTCAACCTGCCGACCGGGGGCTCGCGGGGACGCGGCGGTGGTGGCTGGGGGGCGGGATCGGGCGGCTGGAGCGGCGGTGGAGGCGGTGGTGGCGGCGGTTTCAGTTCGGGCGGCGGCGGCGACTTCGGTGGCGGCGGCGCCAGCGGTGACTGGTAAGGCGAACACACCATGACAAGCCCGATGAAATCTCTTCAGACCCTGTTGCGCCACCGTTGGCTCGACGAGTCCGATGCCCACCGCGCGATTCCACCTGAACTGGTCGAGCGCCTCATGCAGCGCGTGGCTGCCAGCGAAGCGCGCCACGGCGGACAGATCCGCATCTGCGTGGAGGCCGGCCTGCCTTTCAGTTACCTGTGGCGGCATGTGCGCCGGGGCGTGCCCATGCGCCAAGTCATCCGGCAGCGGGCGGTCACGATGTTCGGCAAGCTGCGCGTGTGGGACACCGAGCGCAACAACGGCGTGCTGATCTACCTGCTGCTCGCAGAGCACGCCATCGAACTGGTCGCCGACCGGGGGCTCAATGCCTTCGTGCCTCCGGCGGAGTGGCAGGCCATGGTGCAGCGCATGGGGCAGGCGTTCCGTGCGCAGCGTTTTGAAGACGGGCTGACACAGGCGCTGGAAGAGGTCTCGGCCGTGCTGGTGGCCCATTTCCCGCAGGACAACGCGGAAAACCAGGCGCAGGACCGGCCCAACGAACTGCCGGATGCGCCGGTGGTGCTCTGACGCCGGGCCGGCCCGGCCGGTGGCTCAGTTGTCCGCGCCGTACTTGGGTGCCAGCAGGCGCCGGTTGACGGCGTGCACGGCGTCGAGCTCCTGCTGCAGCGCGCGGCTGACTTGCGTGAACGTCATCAGCTTGCGGTTGGCCTCGCGCAGGTGGTCCGACAGCCGCTTGGAAATCGCCAGCAGCAGCCGCGCGCCCACCGCCGGCTTGTCCTGGATCAGCTTCGCCAGCGCCTTGCGAGAAAGTTTGCCCACCGAAAGATCGGTCGCCGCGATGCAGGTGGCGGAGCGCGGCTCGCCATCGATCAGGCCCATCTCGCCAATCAGGCTGCCAGCGCCCAGCACCGTGACCACCATGCCTTCGCTGGTCGCCGAGGCCTGGCCCTCGACGGTGACATCGCCGTCAATCACCAGCAACATGTAGTCGACATCGGCGGACTCGCCGGCCTGGAAGATGGCCGTGCCGGCGTCCACGCGCTGCGGCTGCATGTAGCGCACCACCTCCCGTGCGTCAGCCAGGCTGAGCTGCACCAGGGCGTCCGGCGTGATCAGCTGGTGGGCGGCGCGCTCCTGCGCCGGCATTTCGGAGTGGGGTGTGACAGGCATCGTGCCGGCATTGTAGGAGCGGCCTGCCTTATCCGCCAACGGCATCCGGGAATGGCAGCATTGGCGCGGGCTTCAAGTCCGCGGCCCAGTCGGCGTGCTCCTTCGGAAAAGCGGCACGGTAGCGCGCCAGCATGCCCACGGCCTCGTCGTCGCGGCCCAGCATCACCGCGCTTTCGATGACTTTCTCGATCACCCGGGGCTCGGGGGAGAAGGGCAGCAGCGCCATGGCCGTGGCGTAAGTCCACTCGGCGTTGTCGCGGCGCAGGGGCGTGGTCGTCAACTCGGCAAATCGCACCTGGTCGCGAAAAACCCGGGCAGCGCGGACTTTCTCCAGCGTGTCGTCACGCCAGGCCGATGCCCGCTCTTCGGGCAGCAGGTAGATCTGGCGCACCCGCTGGTAGTCCAGCGCGGTGAAAGCCACGCCCGCCACCAGCAGCAAGGCCACCAGCGTGGGCCCGGCGCGGCTGGCCGTCTGGGCCGGGGCCTGGTGG
>Ga0209254_10003262_pt1 | contig 14818 bp, 12 predicted proteins | sample FrelakmetDIP11DI_FD_187148 | JGI IMG/M metagenome (GOLD analysis project Ga0209254, IMG submission 187148) | Freshwater lake sediment microbial communities from the University of Notre Dame, USA, for methane emissions studies - DIP11 DI (SPAdes)... | ecosystem: Environmental > Aquatic >...
CTCGTCAGATTGGCGGTTGCGTCTGCTTTGATCGATAGGTCCTGCTCTAACTTGACATCGAAATCTCCCCGAACCTTCTCCAGGGTGACATTAGAAAACCTGCCTTTGCCATCTTTAAGCTGCAAGAGACCTGAGCTCTCAGGAATCCCCCCTTTCAGGGTTCCTCTGATCTGAATATTTCGCGAGGTGACCGTTCCACTCAGCTCGAAATCTCTCGATAACTGAAATGCTGCGAGGGACAATCTGTCCAATTGCACCTCGCACTGGTAGAAAGCGTTCTTCCTTAGATCTGTCAGGGTCCCCTGAAATGTTCCAGAGATACCCTCTCCATCGAACGTTCCCGTATGGACGATCAACGAGTCATGGTGTGGCCTGAACGTGGCATCGGTACGCAGGTGGACAGACCTCCCAGCCCATGAGTCAGGCAGAAGTTCTCCCACCTTCAGAATTCTTGCCGAGAGGTCGCCTTTGATCGAGAGATCCTTTGTCCATGAACAATCAAGATCAGCCTGGATCTTTTCGACAATTGCCTGAGGAGATCTCATCTCTCCAGCTCTCAGATGGATGCTCCCCGAGATTTTAGGCGCTCCATTCTTAAGCTTCCCCTGGATCTTCACGTTTCGTGAGATCAGTTTCCCTGCCACCTTGAGATCTTTCATGACAAAGAGTTTCGAAAGATCGAGGTTGTCGATCTGTCCCTCAAGTTGGTAAGTGGGATTCCTCTTGACTTCCGTCACGGACCCCATCGCTGTCACAGACATTCCTTCTGCCCGAAGTGTCCCAGAGCGCAGGGTCAGGAGGTCCAAAGTGGGTTGGTAGGTCGCATCGGCCTGAAACTGAACGTTCCGGACGGCTGAGAGACGTCGGAATATTCCTGGGCCTTTCACCTGTTGAATATTGGATCTGATCTGGAACCCTCTTTCCTGGCTCCCTTGAAGGGAACCCTCGAGGGCCCATCTGGTCTTTTCAATTTCGATATTGTAAGGTTCGAGATATTTTTTGAAAGCTGACAGGACAACATCCCCCGAAGACAGATGAATGTCAATCCTTGGGGGACCCTCTTGAAGAAAGACCGAGCCCGCGATCTGAAATTTATTCCCGAGGTAAACCCAAGTTCCTTCCACATCGGTCTTGGCTCCAGGATCAGAAAAAAGGTCCTTAAATATAACTTCAATACCTTCGACCGTGGACGCCGGATCTCTATTGAACGTGAAATGTCCTGATTCGACCCTGAGTTCATCCAGGTGATATTTCATCTGAACGGGCGATTCCTGGAGCAAAAGCTGCCTCAAGGTGGCCGACATGTTCCATTCACCCTTTTCATTTTTCATGAGCTCGACGTCAGGGGAGAAGGCCACCAGACGTCGAAGCGAAAAATGTCCCCTGAGAAGTTGCGACCAATGAATGTTGAGGTGAAGCCTCTCTATTCGAAGGAGGTCTCCAGATGTAAAGCCTTCTGGATTCTTGACGACGATCCCATAGAGATCTACGATAGCGGGGAAATGGAAGGAGATATCTTGGATGAGGACCTTCTGCCCAACGATGGTTGTACCCTGGTCCGACAGTCTTGTGAGAACGGTCTTCTTGAGATCGAGAGCTAAGAAAAAACAGGCGATAGCTATCAACATCAATAGGACGAATGCAAGCCAGGAAAGGAATCTGCGGGTTCTCATAGGGCCATCTTTGTATCAATCAAAGACAAACACCCAACACGTGGTCATTGAACTCCAAGGGACATTTCTTATAAAATAACACTCATGAGGGAAGGAAAACAATTTAAAATGGTGATCTTCGATCTCGATGGAACATTGACCCGGGAGCGATCGATCTGGGAATATATCCACAAGCAGTTGGGCAAATGGGTCGGTTTCGCAGAAGCGTATCAAGAAAGATTCCTGGCCGGACTCATCTCTTATGAGGAGTTCTGCGAGCTGGATGCGAAGGTGTGGAAGGGGATGAGGGTGGGGGAACTCACGGAGATTGCCAAAACGGTCCCTTTTTACTCAGGCGCCGACGAGCTGATCGGATATCTGAAGAGTAGGGGATTGAAACTAGCCCTGGTCTCCTCAGGTCTCTCAATCCTTTCGGACTGGGTGCATCAAAGGTACGGATTCGACTATTCGGTCTCAAACGACCTCCTACACGAGAATGGAATCCTGACAGGAAAGGTGAGGATCCAGGTCTATTATGACCAGAAAGCCAGATGGGTGGGGGAGATCCTTGAAACGTTTGGCATAGAATCCGAAGAGAGCATGGCCATCGGTGATAGTTCTGGGGATATCGAAATGTTCAAGAGGGCCGGATTCTCTGTTGCCTTTAACAGTGCCTGTTCAGAGCTAGATCAGATTGCCAACGTCTGCATCCGAAGTGAGGATTTGGTAGACATCATTCCTCAGTTGCCAAGATAGGATCGGGGTGATATGGATTGGGAACTGAACTTCATGACGTGGGGACATGGTGGGTGGACGTTACCTTTCCTTGACCAGGTTATTCCTTGGCTGACCCATCTTGGCAGTCACGTAGTCGTCATCTTCTTCATCATCCTGAGTTCGGTTCTCACAAGACAGAAGAAAATCCTCGGTCGCCTTGTCATCCTTTACGCCCTTCAATCCGCGGTCGTGTACGGACTCAAGTATCTGATTCAAAGGCCAAGACCGCCGATCCTTTGGACACTATCTTCAGCACTGTCGAGAGGGCCCGGAGAGATCCTGGACCCCAGTTTCCCGAGTGCACATACCCTGTATGCCTTTATGATGGCGGCCTTTCTTGCGGAGGGGTTTCCCCGGTATCGATTCGTTTTATATGCTGTCGCGGGATTTGTGGGATGGACGCGAATTTACCTGGGCGTCCACTATCCCACCGATGTAATCGCTGGAGGGATTCTGGGTTACGGATTGACGAAGCTGTTCTTGGTTTGCGTCCGTTCCCTGTCGGTCAAGAGATCCGTTCGCACTTCTGATCCATCGTCACACTGATGGTAAAGCTTTCTACCCTCTTCTTAAACCCTTTTCCACCCTGTTGCTTCACGGGCAAGCCGGCTGGATGCCCCGCCTTAATGGGATAGGCGGGGAGCTTCAATATTTCCCTAAAAGTGCCCGGGCAATGATGAGTTTTTCGATCTCCTTGGTCCCTTCGTAGATCTCAACAATCTTGGCATCGCGATAGAAACGCTCAATCGCGTAGTCCCCAATAAACCCATACCCTCCATGGAGTTGAAGGGCTTCATCGGTGACCCGGACGGCTGTTTCTCCGGTAAACCATTTTGCCATGGCGATGAGAGAAGAGCTTAACTTTCCATGATCGAGGAGCCAGGCTGCCTTCTGGTAGAGGGTTCTGCCTGCCTCAATTCGAGTGGCCATCTCCGCAATCTTGAACTGGGTCGCCTGGAAAGAGGCAAGGGGTTTCTTGAACTGCTGCCGCTGTCGAACATGTTTGATCGCCTGCTCCATGGCTCCTTGAGCGATCCCAATGGCTTGGGCACAGATATGGACGCGGGTGTGGTCAAAGAAACTCATGAACTGTTGGAAGCCTTGACCGGCGGTGCCGATAAGATTTTCTTTTGGGACTCGAACATCGCTGAAAGTAATCTCCGCAGTATCTGAGGCTCGAATACCGAGTTTGTTCTTCACTTTGGTGGCTTCGAACCCCTTTCGATCGGTTTCGACTGTGATGACGCTGAACCGATCATGGCGGGACGAGACACTCGGTTCTGTCACGCAGAGAACCTGAAGAAATTTGGCTCGCGTCCCGTTGGTAATAAACATCTTATTCCCGTTGATCACATACTCGTCACCTACCAGGGTGGCCGTGGTGGTAACGGAAGAGACGTCACTTCCGGCGTCAGGCTCAGTGATGGCTGCGCCCGTGATGGCTTCGCCTCGGACGATGAGAGGAAGCCATTTCTTCTTCTGTTCTTCTGTGCCGAAGAGGAGGATCATTTCAGAACCAAAAGGTGTTGACATGATAGAGGAGCCGATTCCAGGATCCACCCTCCAGAATTCCTCGTGGATCAGGCAATGTTCCAGGTATCCCAACCCCGGTCCGCCATAGGCTTCCGGGATGAAAACACCTACAAAACCGAGATCGCAGGCTTTTTTCCAGAGGTGGTCTGGAGCTTTTTCTTCGCGATCACATTCCTGTGCAATGTCCGGAAGCTCTTTCTCAGCAAACTCCCTCGCGGCCTTGATGATGTCTTTTTGTTCATCGGTTAGTTCGAAATCCATGAATTTTGTTTCCTCCTGCTCCTCAAAAGGTCAGTTACCTCTAACCCAAAAGATCCGCATTCTAAAGGTGAGGAGCCCGACCACTCGCTCCGCCAAGCGTTACCCATTCACTCATTACGACACAGCCTCCTAGGCGGGGGAGACGAAGGGCTGACTAGATTTTGATGCGTTTCTTCAGTTTCTCGGTGAGATCGGAGAGGTGCTCATATTCGACGCGTTCAAAGGATCTCAATGCCTCAGGTAGAGGAGTTCCCTTTCTATGGAGGACAAAGATTTCTCTTCTCAAGCCAATGGCTACACCCAGTTCAAGAAGGACAGGAGTCGAATCTGGGCCTGACAGATCGTAGAGGCCGAAGCGTGATCGTTTGATCTGATCGATCCGGGGGGTGAACCCTCCATCCTTTCTCTGGGTCTCTTCGTTGTGAATGGCTGTCAGTCCACTTCCCTCCAAGGCCGATTCAATGGCTTGGAGCGTATCAACGGGCAGCGTGCACGGAGAGACAAGATACTCCCCTTTCAATGACACCTCTACACTCTGAGGAGTCGTCTGGATTTTCTTAAAAAGTGTACGATCCAGAGTCAACTCTTTGATGGCTCCCTGAAGGATGTTCTTGGCACTGTCAAGATCGCGCCTGTAGCGGCCCGCATTGATCTTGTCAATCTCTGGAGAGGCGAAGGCCTTCACACTCACTTCTCGAAAGCGGAGAGCGATAAAACTCTGACAATGGATCGACTTGGGACTAAACACCTTCTCGAGGACCGTCTTGGTCTCTCCTTGCCATTGGACAAAAGCCTCATGATCCGCGTGAAGGTTCGCTAATCCCTCTGTTTTGCTTAGCTGTTCCCTGATCACGTCGATGGGATCTCTTTCAGCCATCCTCACTCTCCCAGGCACTTGGTTGAGACGGAGGATAACAATGGGGGGCTGAAAAGTCAACCCTTCGACTCCCCGGCCTAAAGGCCGGGGCTTGCTCAGGGTTGACCCTGAGCCGCGCTCTTTCACCCCGTCTTCAAAGACGGGGCTTGGCGCGGCCGAACGGGTCAAATGTTCCGGGCTTAACCATTTGAGAAGAAACCTGTTTTGTGATATATGAATACTCATGCTGAAAGGAAAACACATTGTCTTGGGGGTGACAGGCGGTATTGCTGCCTACAAGGCAGCCGAATTCGTGAGGCTTCTGGTCAAGGCCGAGGCCAATGTCCATGTGGTCATGACTCGACATGCCGAGGAATTCATGATGCCTCTGACCTTTCAAACGCTTTCAGGGAATCCCGTAGCCACGGACCCTTACACCCTTCAGGAAGAGATGAAGATCGGTCATGTGGCTCTGGCTGACCTGGCCGAGTTGATTGTCATCCTTCCTGCCACGGCCAACATCATCGGGAAGATTGCCAATGGTATTGCCGATGATTTTCTTTCAACGACGGTGATGGCCTCGAAGGCCCCCGTCCTTTTGGTACCGTCCATGAATGTCAATATGTGGGAAAACCAGGCTGTTCAGAAGAACATTCAAACCCTGATCGAAAGAGGCTATCATTTCGTGGAACCCGGGACGGGCGAGTTGGCATGCCACTGGTATGGGAAAGGAAGGCTGGCCGATCTCGAAGAGGTGATGGAGAAGATCGAAGACCTCTTTTCTCCTAAAGATCTAAAGGGGGAACGAATCCTGGTCACCGCCGGTCCCACCCAAGAGCCGATCGATCCCGTTCGTTTCATCACCAACCGATCCTCAGGGAAAATGGGTTATGCCTTGGCGGGAATGGCCAGACGTCGAGGAGCAGAAGTGATTCTGATCAGTGGTCCCACTTCCCTTCTTCTCCCCAGGCGAGAGATGGAGGTAGTCTGGGTTCAGACAGCCGAGGAGATGAGGGAAGCGGTGCTGCGGCATCTCGAGAGGTGTTCCGTCGTGATCAAGGCGGCTGCTGTCGGGGATTTCCGCCCAAGGGACGTGAGCCAGGCGAAGATCAAGAAAGGGGAATCTTCTCTCTCCTTAGAGCTGGAGAGGACAGCGGATATCCTTGAGGAGATAGGGAAGCGGAAGGGAGATCGGATCCTGATTGGGTTTGCTGCAGAGACGGAAAATCTCGTGAAAAATGCCCATCAGAAGCTGCTTGCGAAAAACCTCGATCTGATTGTTGCCAATGAGGTTCAGGCCAGTTTTGGCCACGATGCTAATAAGGTAAAGATCCTGTATCCCAGCGGAGAAATAAAGGACGTCCCGCTGATGACCAAGGGGGACGTCGCCAATGTTGTTTTGGATCAAATCGTTCGATTGAGACAAGAGAAAGCGTCAGAGCGACGGTAGGGTAGGAGTCTAATCTGGTTTCTTCTCTGGGCGCTTCTCTTCGGCTTTCTCGCCCGCCCCTTTCTCGGGTCCTTCTTTTTCGGTTTTCTTCCCTGCGTGTTTCTCTTCGGCTTTCTCGCCCGCTCCCTTTTCGGGTCCTTCCTTTTCGGTTTTCTTCCCTTCTCGTCGACTCTTGGAAGGATAGTCATTCACGTAGAATCCAGAACCCTTCAAGACGAAATTCGTGGCAGAGATCAACTTTCTTGCCGGCCCCAGGCACTTGGGACAAGCGACCTTACACTCCTCATCTATTTTGTGGAAAATTTCGAAGATCTCTTTGCATTTGTTGCACTCGTATTCATAAATAGGCATGCTCCACACCTCCACCTAGGCCATGAGACTCGCACTGGTGCTCATTTCTTTTTTTAATTTCTTCAACGCCTCGCTCTCGATCTGTCTCACCCGTTCTCTCGAGAGATTGAGCGTATCTCCAATTTCCTGAAGGGTGAGAGGCGAGTCGGTCATAATCCGATTCTTGACGACGTAGACCTCCTTTTCATTCAGGCGCTTCATGGCCTTCCCCACCTCGTCCTCAAGGATCTTTTTCTCCTGCTTCTCGATCAGTTCCTCCTCCTGACCGGGAGAGGCTTCTTGAATGAGATCGAGGGGTGTCAACTCGTGGTCTTCATTAAAGGGAGTATCGAGAGAGAGGTCTCTCGAGGACATGCGTTGCTCCATCTCGATGATGTCTTCCTTGCTCACATCGAGGTCATGGGCGAGATGTTCATATCGGTTCTCATCCTCTTGATCGGCCTCCAGAGCTTTCCTCACCTTTCCGATCTTGTAGAAGAGTTTCTTCTGGGCCTGAGTGGTTCCGATTTTTACGAGACTCCAGGTCTTGATGATGAAATTCTGGATGTAAGCCCGGATCCACCAGATCGCGTAAGAGATGAATCGATATCCCTTGTAGGGGTCAAACTTCTTGACGGCCATCATCAGGCCAATATTCCCTTCCTGGATCAGGTCAAGTAGCTTGGCGTTATAAGATTTGTATTCGAAAGCGACCTTGACAACAAACCGGAGATTTGATGTAATGAGTTTGTGTGCCGCCTCGATGTCGTTGGACTTGCGATATCGTGTTGCGAGCTCGAATTCCTCTTCAGGCGTCAGAAGTGGGAACTGATTGATTCGAGAGAGATAGGATTCTAAAGAATTTTTTAGGACCGGCAGATTGATCATTCTACATTACCCAAAAGGATTAGCACTCCCGTATCAGGAGTGCCAATTCCAATATAAACCGAAAAATCTTAATTGTCAATACTAGGTAATTATCTAATTTTATTGATAAATTAGGCTAAGGGTCTATTCATCCCCATTTTTCCGTTGAATCCAACGGAGTATATTCATCAAACGCGGAGGCCTGACAGCCCATCGTGGAGGTCGACATGGCACATGAGAAGAATGGAGAAGATCGTGAACAAAGTTTTGTCGTGAAGGATAGGAGGTTCAGCGCTAAGAAGGACGAGGCCGGTTCTGAAGCAAGAGAAGAGATCCCTCGAGAGGAGCCTCAGGCGAAAGAGGAGAGTGCAGACCAAGACATTCCTTTGCCGGAAATCAACTTCATGAACTTTCTTCTCTCTCTAAGTACTTCGGTCCTTATTCAACTGGGTGAGGTTCAAGACCCGATGACCCACCAGAACGAGAAAAACCTTCCCGTCGCGAAGCAGACGATCGATCTCTTGGGGATGCTGCGAGAAAAGACAAAAGGGAATCTGACTCCCGATGAGGAGAAGCTGCTTGAGAATCTCCTTTATGACTTAAGAATGAGGTATGTCAGAGCGACTCGCTGACCGGCAAGTGCCCCTCCCCGCCCTTTAAAGCGTGGAGCTTCGCTCCCCTATTTCTTGAAGGTCAGGTAGAAACTGCTCCCTCGGCGATGAATATGGAAGAGGATGCCTTTCTCGATGTTCGCATCCTTCATGGCCTTCTCAAAATCCTTCATGGACTCAATCTTCTTCCGGTTAATCTCCAGGATGACATCTCCTTCCTGAAAACCGATTTCGTCGGCAAGGCTTCCAGGTTCGGCGCCGAGAATGATCACTCCGTGTTTTACTCCAGAGATTCCATACCGGGTAGCGAGCTGGGGGGTCAGTTCTTGAACCCGGGCCCCGAGCTTCTCCTCAGACTCTTTCTCTTTTAACGTCTGCGTCTCCGGTTTATCCGGTTGAGAGGAGGTCACCACGTCAAGACTCATCTCTTTTCCTTCGCGGATGATCCCGACCTTCACCTTCTGCCCGACTTTCTTCTTGAGAATTTCCCTGACGAGTTCGTTCACGTCCTTCACGGGTTTGTCGTCCAAGGATTTGATGATATCGCCGGAGACCATTCCTGCTTTTTCAGCGCCCGTGCCTGAATAGACCTGACCGACAAGAACGCCCTCCTTCTCCTTCACCTTGAAATGCTCCATCATTTCTGGGGTGAGATCCTGAACACTGATCCCTAACCACGGACGGACGACCTTCCCTTGCTGGATGAGATCGGTGAGAATTTGTTTTGCCATGTTGACAGGAATAGCGAACCCGATTCCCGTCCCTGGCTGAATAATCATGGCATTGATTCCAATGACCTCTCCATCGATATTGATGAGGGGCCCTCCGCTGTTGCCAGGGTTGATGGACGCATCGGTTTGAATAAAATCCTCGTAGGTTCCCGTTCCAAGACCTGAACGCCCCTTGGCACTGATGACTCCCACGGTGACCGTGTGTTCCAACCCAAAAGGACTCCCAATGGCGATGGCCCATTCTCCCACCTCCAACTTGTCTGAGTCGCCGAGGGTGGCAACAGGCAGATCCTTCGAGTTGATATAGAGGACAGCGAGATCCGTCCTGGAATCCTGACCTTTCACAGTCGCTGTGAATTCCCTTCCGTCGTTTAGCCGCACTTTGACCCTGTCTGCCCCTTCAATCACATGATTGTTGGTGAGGACATAACCCTCCTTATCAACGACGACGCCCGATCCTCCCCCTCTCTGTTTCTGTTTAAACTCCTTTTCCTTGTCCCGGGGTGAAAAACCAAATCCTCGGAAGAAATCCTCAAAGGGGCTCCCTTTGAAGAAGTCTTCTCCGAATCTTTCCCAAGGTTTGAGGGTCACCGTTTTCTCAGTGGTGATGTTGACCACAGCGGGCTGCACCTTCTTTGCCACTTCCACAAAGGCTTGACCGAGGGACCTCGCCGTCGTCAATTTATTATCCTTTTCACTCTTCGTGAGTGAAACGGCTCTGTTGTTCTCCATGCAATAGAAAAGCCCGAAAAGAAGAGAGATGCCACCGAGCCCCCAAATCAATCCTTTTAGCCATTTCTTGCCCATTCTTGACTCCTTCACAAAGATGGAAAATTAACAATGAGTATAAATTTTAATACCTTGCGTTGTCAAATGACCCCAAAGTCGTTTCTTAGGTGGTGGAAAGCAAGTTGGAATATTAGTTGGAGAAGAGCAATGCTGGGGAATGGTTTTCTCTCTCACAGAGCGCACAGAGATCACGGAGGTCTGGAGTCTTTGAGTCGAATCGTTGACAAGACGATTCGACTCAAACTGACAAGATGCTGTCCCCAGTGATCTCTGTGAACTCGAGCGAAGCCCTGCACCGCATGGTGTACAGGGCGAAGCGGGCGAGAGATAGTGACAATTGAATTAATGCGTCTGCATTAGCAAAAGGTAACAGAAAGATGATTAACGCCTATTCCAACCTCTCAGTTGGTAATACTCTTTCAGCATCTGGTCAAGGTCCTCAGGATGGATCGTTTTCTCCGACTTTCCCAGAACTTCTTTGAAGAACCGACTGGGGAGTTTGTCTTCTCTCTTCGTGAGACCTTCCCGTTGATTGAATGTCCTGGCTAGATTGGTGATGTTTGAGGCCACGTCTTTCATTTCCTTCTTGCTCAGCGAAATTCCACACGCCGCCCGGATGATCTTCTGTAAATCTTTCCATGTGATCAAATCCCGATAGAACCGGCAGAGGATGAGGACATCGAAGAGCGTCATCTTATCCTCATAATCGACAAAGAGTTTGGCTTTCCCTTTGATCTGATCGGGATCGATCTGACCGGAGAGTTCGGATTTGTAAAAGGTGGCCCTCAGGTGGCACGCCCCTCGATCTGAGGTGGCATAAGCCAATCCCATCCCCTTCAGCACCCTTGGATCAAAACCAGCCGGCTCGAGTCCCTTCACATGGATGGCTTTCTCTTCCATCCCCCAGACCTCGGCGGCGTGGCGAACTCCCTCGGACAAGATACGTCCGGTCCCTTTTCGCCGAGCAATGTTGATTAGCATTTGCGCGATGCCATCCACATCTCCGTACTCGAGTTTTTCCCTGATCTTTCCTTTTTTCGAAGCCTCAATGGCAAAAGCGACGAGATTTCCTGCAGTGATTGTATCCATTCCAAGACGATCACACAGATCATTGAGGTAGATGATCTCTTCAATGGATTTCACCATGCAGAGCCCGCCGAAAGCGTAAATGGTTTCATATTGTGGTCCCATAATACGGAGACCTTGGTGTCTCCCCTTCTTAATTTTGGAAATCTTTCCGCAGGCCATGAAACAATGAGGGCAAGCGATGGAGCTGACCTCACACTTCTCAAGAAGGCTTTCAGCACTGATCCCTTCCCAGCCTTCCAGGGTCCCCTTGGACCAGTACTGGGTTGGAAAGGCACCAATCGTATTCATAATGGAGACGAGCATGGGGGTTCCGAATTTCTTGTAGACGTTGACGGTCGGGTGATCCTTGGCGCGTTCTCGAAACTCTTGGGCCAACTCCTTCAGCAACGGGGCGTCAGCGAGCTCTCTTTTCCTTGTGCCATGGAAAACAATCCCCTTGAGTTTCTTCGAGCCCATCACGGCACCGATTCCTGCCCTTCCAAGGGAACGCCAGCGTTCGCTCTCGATGATTGCAAACTTGACCCCGTTCTCTCCAGCAGGCCCGATGACCAGGGCTCCGGCATTCTTGACCCTGGTTTTCTCGAGGATCATTTCTTCCGCTTGGTACGTCTCTTGACCCCAGAGGTGCGTTGCGTCGTGAAAGAGAACCTTTTCGTCGCTCACCTCGAGAAAGATGGGATGATGCGATTTGCCTTCAATGATGATGGCGTCATACCCCGTCCGGCTCATGGCAAGGGTGATCTTTCCTCCGGAGTAGGACTCCGAGTAAATTCCGGTCTGAGGCGATTTAGTAAAGACCGCATAGCGGCTCGAACCGTAGTAGGGCGTATCGGCCAGGGGGCCCAAGGTGAAGATAAGTCGATTCCGAGGCGAGAAAGGATCGATTCTTGGCGAGTTCTCCCTGAGGAGGAGATAGGAGCCCAATCCCTTTCCACCGAGATACGATCTCAAGACAGAGTCAGGAATGGGTTCAACCCTTGTTTTTTTCTTTGTCAGATCGATGCGAAGCAGTCGGTTGAAAAAACCTTTCATTACTTGAATCATAATGGAAAGGGAAGGGCCAATTCAACCCTGTGGCCTGAGCATCACTCCGTGGAGGCTACAAGAGATAGCCAAAGACGAAGATGGAGAGGATTGCTCCAGAGAGGAGGATATAGGGAAGACCGATCTTTCGACAGAGGGCGAAAAAAGTTGCGGCTGCAAGGAGGACGGTTGGAATATCAACGAAAGAAACCCTCCCAAAGTGGTAGAGGACTGAGGCGAGCATTCCAACAAAGGATCCAAGGATTCCCTGCTCTATGATCCGGATTTTTTCTATTTGCCGCAGCCGATCGTGGTAGGGAATCAGAAGGACCAGGATGAAAAAAGATGGCCAGAAGATACCGATCGTTGCAACGAGGGCTCCCAACAGGCCATTCAGTTTGTAGCCAATAAAGGTGGCGGTAATGAGGATCGGGCCTGGAGTGACTTGACCCAAAGCAATGCCATCCAGGAATTCCTGGGTGCTGAGCCAGTGGAATTGATCAATGGCCTCATACTGGATCAAGGACAGGGTGGGGTACCCGCCGCCAAAGGCAAGGGCTCCAATCTTGGAAAAGATCAAAAAGAGAGAGGTCATGGCAGGTTGAATAAATTGGCCCAGGATCAATGCAATGACCATGAGGAGGACTATTAGAAATAGGATGAGATAATTTTTTCGCCTTATATGTTGATAAGGAGATTCTTCGGCAGGAGGACCTGCTTTCTCTAAGCTCCTCTTTGGGTTCAAGACAAGAGCAGCCACGGCTGCTCCAACAAGAATCAAGAGAATGTTCAGCCGAAATAAGAAACCCAGAAAGGATAATGCCGAGATGGCTCCTGTCTTCCAATCTTTAACGATCGATCTCCCAAAGGGTATGCAAGCATCGAGGATAATGGCAACGACAATGGCTCCCAATCCTTTGAAGAGGGCTTGCACGAACCAAAGCGTGTGCATATTGAAGTAGAGGATTGAGAGAATGAGCAGGGCGACGAAAGCAGGAAGAACGAAAGCAATGGGAGCAATCAAAGCTCCCCAGACCCCTCTTAACCGATACCCGACATAAGTCACAATCTGGACCATGGTGGCTCCAGGAATGATCTGACAGAGCGCCAATCCTCTAAGAAAATCTCCTTCTGTCACCCAGCCGTATTGATTGACACAGGCCTTCTTAATCTGGCCAAGCATGCCAGGGCCGCCATAGGCAGTCGCTCCGAGTTTAAGGATTCGTCCGAAGAAAACGGTTAGCGAAGTTCCCATGATTTTCAAGATATACCACAAGGCATTCATTGACAACATATTTTTTTTGGCATAGCTTATGTTAGGAAGTCCTAAGCAGGAGTGGTCTCATCATGCGTCTGTGGGGGAATGACTATAACCGGATGGAGTTTGCCGGTGCCTTTGGCGACCTCGGCACTCTAATCCCCTTTGTAGTGGGCTACATCACTCTGAATAAAATGGATCCCCTGGGTGTCCTCGTCGCTTTTGGAATCTTCAAGATCTTTGTGGGCCTCTATTTTAAAACTCCGATCCCTGTCCAACCCATGAAGGCGATTGGAGGCATGGCCATCTCGCATGCTGCAACGATTACTCCCGGGATGATCTGGGGATCGGGGATTTTTACAGGCCTCTTCTGGCTCCTCATGGGAATTACCGGCGCCATCACCTGGATTGAGAAGGTAACCACCAAGCCCGTCGTTCGAGGCATCATGCTCGGGTTGGGCCTCAGTTTTATTGTGGAGGGACTGGGGATGATGAGAGCACAGCCCCTCTTGGCCATCGGAGGCGCAGTGCTGACCCTGCTGCTTTTCAACAATCAGCGGTTCCCAGCGATGTTGGCTCTCTTGGCATACGGGATTGTGATGGCTTTTGTTCTGAAGCCAGAGTTGATCCATCAGTTGTCTCATCTCTCCATTCGTTTTAGGTTGCCGGAGATCACTCTCGGAAAGATCTCATGGAAGGAGCTTCTTACCGGATTCGTGGTCTTAGGACTCCCCCAAGCTCCATTAACTCTTGGTAATGCGATTATAGGAACGGTAGCCGAGAATAACTCGCACTTTCCTGATCGCAAGGTGACTGCAAAGACGATTTCGATCGATCACGGAGTGATGAATCTGGTGAGTGCCACTATGGGTGGAATCCCCTTGTGTCACGGGGCAGGAGGCATGGCCGGTCACATTCGATTTGGGGCTCGGACTGGGGGGGCGTTGGTCATTCTGGGTGTGATCGTTCTCCTGACAGGACTCTTCTTGAGCGATTCAGTGACTCTCTTGCTTCAGGTCTTTCCTCGTCCTATCTTAGGGGTCATCCTCTTCTTTGCTGGAGTTGAACTTGCCCTGGTCGTCCGGGACATCAGGCTCCACAAACAGAACCTCTTCGTTCTCCTCATCACCGCCGGTACAGCCATGTGGAATATGGGGGTGGCTTACGTGGTTGGACTCCTGCTCTACTATGGGATTCAGCGCCGCTGGGTCAAGGTGTGATCTCGTGTGTGCACTATAACCATTTGTCATCCAATGAACAATAGGGTCACCCATTAGAAGGTACCCGGTCAGAAAAATACAACCCTTTCAAGAAAGGGGGATAACCTCCCTGCTATTGACAGTGGTAAGAAAAGCTACCTCAACCGGGACCTCCACTCGACAGTTCGGTACTCGTGGAGATACTGGAAAGGCAGTTGGAGAGATCATTAAATCCTGGCAGGCGCGATAGATCCGCCACAAAGAAAATAGAAGGTGGTCCCTAAAATAGGTTTAGTCGTCGTGCTTGCCAGTGGATCCCTTATCGGCATTCAGTCGAGCGGCCTTTTCCGCGATCTTACTGTCCGTCCACTCAGCGGGGTTCTCGATCCGAG